>Ga0307930_1001610_pt1 | contig 17822 bp, 21 predicted proteins | sample OrgLakmetageno46_FD_203161 | JGI IMG/M metagenome (GOLD analysis project Ga0307930, IMG submission 203161) | Saline water microbial communities from Organic Lake, Antarctica - #46 | ecosystem: Environmental > Aquatic > Non-marine Saline and Alkaline > Saline | place: Antarctica: Organic Lake...
AGGCAGCATCTCTAATATTAACGCGAATGATTCAGAAGCCTTCTATTTATTTCTTACAGCTGCAAGGCTCAAGAGACGGCTCGATGAGTTGCCCATGTTCGTAGGTCTAACAACAGTACTGCTTTGAGAGCTCACGACGTGAAGTTTGTTCAATTTCGTCCTGTTACCGTAAACCCGCCGCGATACGGTCCCTGAACGACGATGAATGATGACGTTGTCCTATGGGATGACGGCCAATGACCCGGCGGGGAGAATATTTAATAGTACTATATTATGGCAATGTCAACAATCAACATCAGAATCAAAACTTGAGAAATGATGTCAAGCAACAAAGGCGCAGTAACGAACTACCTGGCATCAAAATGGACTATCGCGAAGCAATTCTTGATAGCTAGGCAGCCTACACGTAACGTGCTAGAGAAGACTCGCGCTTTTATCTTCAGAGCTTGAAGTTGACAACCTGTTGTTGATTATACTTTCTCCCTTGAGGCTCTCCAAGCAGACAACGTGAGCAGTCCTCTCTCAAGTATACGATAGAGTATCGACAGGCAACCGATTTGCGCGCCATACCAACTAACATGACCTCGTTGGAGGAAGTTTCATGGCAACTTCCTGTCGCTGTGAGTCGAAGCACGCGTAGTTGCTTTGTGGCATTGCCTAGCCAGGTTGCCCGCGCTGCTCGCTCTGTCGGTAGCCGCTCTCCTAGCGATGCCAACAGCTCAGGCAGCGGCACTGGTGCAGTGGTGTGCCTCAAGCTCGAATGGGATGCCACCATAAACCATGAAACCATTGGACCGGGTAATCAAATTATCACTAGCGGGTCTATCGGCTTCAGCGGAGGTTCCTCGCGTAGCAGTAGTGTCAACCAAACCAAGGGAGTGGCTTTCGTTGGATGGAATGGCATGCAATCTGGACAGGGCACTAGTGCAGACTACCTTATCTCAGGTATCAGCAGCAGCATGAGTAGCAGCGCCAGCAGGAGTTCAGCTGCTTGTGGAGATGCGTTGGAGATGTCCGCTGCGCTCGCAGAATCCCTAGGTTTACCGGGCACAACACGCGGCAGTGGTGGAAGTGGTGGGCAAAGAGTAGTAATGGTGCGCTGTACAGCACTGAGGCACAGCGCAGTGTGGCGCGCCAAGCGTGTAGAAGTAGCCCCCGCTTCAGTTGACGACTGGGAGGTGCGTTTGTAGTGCTTCCACTAACGCACACATTACCGTATTACCACCAAATAGTAGTACATTAAGCAGAGCAGTGTCTGTTTCAGTATTTCGCTCCCCCTCTAAGTTTTAACGAACTATTGCTTGATTATACCCTCAGGTGGCCGAAGCCCGCGCAGGCGACTTAGAGGCACAGCTCTTGGACCAATGCGTGGTGTGCGGAGTAGGGCAATGCTTTCCGATTTGGCTGGACAAAGCACAACGCTCAAGTGAGCCCATTCGATTTGAGGTAAGATAAAGCCAGATTCTCTCATACTTTTTACTTTGCTTCAAATGTCATTCTACCAGCCGCACCTACGCTACAGTAATTTTTCTTTTGCTCTTTTTATGAGTTGTCGCTTTGCAGTTATGGACTCCTCCTTTGGTGGACACGTTAAAATCAGGTGATCAAAGTGATGCCAGTCGAAGAGCCCAATAAGCCGACAAAGAGTCTATGGAGCTTAGCGCTTGGACCAGCCAGCAGTGACGTCACTACTTTCGATCCTTCCGCACTGGGCTGCGTACGCCTCGGTCATGAGACCGAGCTATGTGTGGTGCCGCGGCCTAGGAAACCACCACAGAACACTGCCACTAACGCCACCGTGGCTCCTTCTTCTCATGGTGGCCCTGGCGGGGTTGACGAGGCAGACCTGTTAAAACCAAAGGATTGGGGGCCACCCCACCGCTTGAGGTTACAGGCTGTGCTACCAGCGCTCGATAACACCAGCCAGCAACAGCGCGTACTCGCTTCCGGAAAGACAGCTCATTCTGGAAATGTTGGAGGCGGCGCTGGTCTGGTTCTGGTGTCAGAAGTGGCATTTGCAGCTATGCTGACAGCAGTGGGAAGTTTGCGTAGACTTAAAGGAGGAGATGAAAGCGGATCTGATTCGGAGTGTATTGAAGTGCTGGCAACACTGTCATCGTCGTCATTGTCGTCGTCGTCATCGATGGGCGCGACTTCTGCTGAATCGAATCTGAACTCTACGACAGGACCTTTAGGAGGTGCCGGAGGCGCAACCTCAGCAACAGCAGCACCAGCAGGTCCTCAAATAGTCGTAGTGCGTGTCCGAGCCAGTACTTCCGTGTTGCCTGGGCATCTCATCGCAAGTTCGGACGCGCTGAGAGCTCTGCGGCTTGCCAGCTATGTATCAGAAATCGATCAAGTGGAAGTGGACCAATTAGCTGCAGCTTCAACCACTGATGCATCTGGTACTACGGATGCTTCTGCGTCTATTGAAAGAAGAAGCATTTTCCATGGTAATATCAACGACGCCTCATGGTCGAGTATGCCTTCCCTAGCAGTGGGCACAAGGCTGACGATCACCGCTTTCCGAGGGCCCTCATTTCAAGCAGCAGCTGTACAACGGCTGCATTTGCGGCCTGTCATGTTACCGTCGACCATAAACGTAGGTGGAAGCACGCATCCACCAACGATGTCGCCGCCACCTTTGACTGCTCGCGCCCCGTCGTCTCGTCCACCGGCGTCAATACCAGGAGGAGAAGCCTTGGTGGAAGTGCGCAAGGCCTTCGGTGCCTACCTCACAACCGCCCTGACCGTTCCTTCAGACCGCCGTGTGAGTGTAACGCCAGTCGTGTTATCGCATGGAGGTTTGCTGCGACTTCAAGGGGGGAACACTATAGCTGAATATGTAGTCAACCTTGAACTACCACCCCGTTTTTCGCCCTCCTCAAACAATAGCAGCAGCAGTGATAGTCACAGTAAGCCGCCACCGCCGCCTTTTTTGGTGCTGTCTCCTCCATGTGGAGCTGCGGTAGCGCGACTGCTGGATGCGTGTGCCTTGCATCCTGGTAGACCCATGGAAGACTGGAGCACTGCCAGTGTTGGCAACGACAGCAACAGCAGCAACATTGCTATGATAAGCAGTGACGTCAGTGATGGCAGTAAAATCAGTCATAATGGCAGCAGCAGCAGCAGCGGCACTAATAGTAGTCTCCACGATAGTAATTTGGCATGTTGGGATTTGAATACATTCAATGGTCTGGGTGCGTTCTCAGCTGCATCTCTAGCAGAAAACGCTCTAGAACCAACGTTCTTCCAAATGAATCCCTCCAAAAGCAATTCCAACCTTTCTTTGGAAGCATCAGCGGTCAACAACAACACTAAAGAAAGTGCTGATGTCAGCACTAACAAGAGTCATGACGTCGCTAAGGAGAGTGTTCGCGATAGCAGTGAAGACGATGACGAGGACGAGGACGAGCTCGAAGATGATAGCACCGAAAGCAATAACGACGACCCACTCATGGCCTCATTGCTGGAATTCGTAGGACCTGCCGTCCTGGCACCTTTAGTGCTTGACCGTGCAATCACCAACGGGAACACTCATGCAGCTGGTGGTTGTGGGGCGTTGACTGCACCTTTCGTGTTGCTGTATGGCGATTCTGGCGTTGGGAAATCCACTCTGGTTGCTTCCCTGGCTCGTCGTTTAGGATCACCTCCATCTTCACATCTGCTTTCTCAGTATCAGCAGCATCAGCAGAAGGAGGAACGTCATCATCATCATCATCATCATCATCAGCAGCAGCAGCCATTACAACAGAGTAAACAACATCAAGATGTGCCTTATCGTCCAGTGTTTCCAGCGGTGGCGTGTGAGTGGGTGTCGTGCAGCGATCTGATTGGCGCAACTATGCCGCACGTGCTGGATGTGCTTGAAAGAGCATGCCAAAATGCTGCCTTGCGAGCGCCTTGCTTACTTGTCTTCGACGATCTCGACCTTCTGGTGCCGGACGACTCAAGTAAGTCTTCGCTTTACTTGAAAGGGACAATCTTTTTGGTGTCTTGTTGCTTGCCTTTTGACGACGACACTTTTTTCTTTATTTTAAGAAGCTAACTTTGTTGTGGTTTGAGATATTTTAAAGCATTTATTAAGATGACTCCTTTAAAAGCGAAAGCGCTTTTTCAAATAGTTCTTTTGTATTCACATACATTCTCTGCCTTTTGTAAAAAGGTAGTGACGACGGAGGAGGTCCGGGAAGTCCAGCGGCAGCGCAAGCAAGCTTGATAGCGGGCCATTTACGCTACCAGGTACTTAAAAATACGCATTGTTTTGCTGATGAATTGGTTAGACTCTGAATTGTTATTTCCGCAAAACCAGGATAGAGATGTGCGTTTTGTTTGGAGATTGCGCATTTGATTACCTCTTGCTTGCTTTGTAGATGGGACGACTCGCCATTCACCAGCGCCGCCACCTCGCTCGCGCGCATGCTACTCGTCTTCGGGCTGACAGAGAGACTGGCGCAGCAGAGGCATTCCATGAAGCAGCGACTATTGAAGCAACGCGCGCAGCCATAGGAGTGGTGGCGATTGCCTCAACATCGAACGGCCTTCACAGCGCTCTAGCGCTCCCCACCTTGTTTGGCTCTTCGTCTCTGCTCGAGGTGGTGTAGCACACCAAAATAATAGGGCTGCATGCATCAGTGTATCGATCTCAGCAGCTCTGCTTTATATTCATCTTCATAAGAATTCTACCTTACTACCTTACTTACTACCCCTTCTTTCTCTCTCTCTCTTCCCCCCCTGCCTTATCTCTAATCTTTGCCTTCTACTCCTGTCTTTTCGCCTTCTTTGCGCGTAGGTCCCTGCCCCTAATGCTGCTCGCCGCGGAGTGCTTCTCGCGTCTCAGCTTCGGAAGCTCGGCACCCACCCTCGAGTGGCACGCCAAGTTGAGCGCGAGCTTGGGCCTCTGACTGAGGGTTATTTGCCACACGATTTGCAGGTGATAGCCACGCGCGCTCTCCATGCCTGCCAAAGTAGACGACAGCACAGACGCAAGCAGCAGCACTTGATGCCGCAGTTTCACCACCACCGAGAAGAAGAAGAAGAAGAAGACGACGTGAAACAATTGCACAGTCGCCAAAATCGTTTGGAGCAGGAGATGCAAGAGGCAAGCAATGAAGCAGAGCAGCGAGAGAAAGACGCCCATATAGAGGAAGAACCAAGAGATGCAGATATCAACAACGACGACGACGAGGACGAAGACAAAGACGGCGGCGATAGCGCTTCAAGCCTCAAAAATGAAGATGGTCCTAGTATGCCGGATGTGTTAACCGCTCTACGAGGCTACGTCGCGTCAAAGTTGCGAGCGGCCAATCTAGACGACAGCAACAGTAGCAATGGCAATGACAGCGGTGGTGGCAGTGCGTGGGAGTCTTTGGGAGGCTTAGCCGGGCCCATGCGCGAATTAGAAGAAATGATCGACCTCCCGACACGATATGCGCCGCTGTTCAACATGGTAAGTGACTTTTTGGCCAGAGTAGATGAAGAGGAAGCGTGAAAAAAATAAGTACAGAAGTGGCTGATTGCGTGTTTGAAAGCATGGGCTTTTTTACTTCTCATGGCATCCAGCCATTTCTACGGTGACTTCTTTTCAGACTCCTCCGCTTATCTTGCAAACTCAGCGCGTGCACTCTCTCTCTCTTTTCTCAATTCCTCTCGTTGTTTCCCTCTTTTTGGCCGCCGTAGGTCCCATCTGGCCGTCTGCCCCGCGGGGCTCTCCTCTACGGCCCGCCGGGATGCGGCAAGACCGCGCTGGCCCGCGCCGCCGCCTCCATCGTCAGTACAGAGGGGGGTGGCGCCAAACTCAACTTCATTGCGGTGAAAGGGCCAGAGCTGCTCGACAAGTACATTGGCGCCAGCGAGAAAGCGGTAAATGAGCAAATAGGAAGAACCTGCATGGCAATCTTTTAATGCACGGACATGTTTGTCTTTTAAGACTTTTTTTGTCTCAAGCGTCAATATGATGCGCACAATGAGTTTTTTTTTCTTTTTTTTTTCTCCCTCTTCAATCTTTCCTCGTTGATTTCACTCTCCATGGTAAGGTAAGGACCCTGTTTGCCCGCGCAGCGTCTGCCGCTCCCTGTTTGCTGTTCTTCGATGAGTTGGAAGCGCTTGCGCCGCGGAGAGGCTCCGACCACAGCGGCGTTACGGCAAGCGAAATACTGTACTCCAGATCTGTTGTGCTCGTTTACTGTAGTACTCAGTGCTCGTAATGTTCTTCATAACTTCCGTCACATGCATTGTCATTGCATTTTGTGTTGGATTCTTTTTCCTACCCCTCCTTCGTCAGTTCTGTTGTTGCGCCACTCTCAAATTCACGCACTATACATTTCTCTCTTTTGTATCTTGCATATTAGGACCGGGTAGTAAACCAGCTTTTGACCTTCTTGGACGGAGTGGAAGACAGCCGCGGTGGAGTGTATGTGCTCGGGGCCACTTCTCGCCCTGACCTCGTTGACCCTGCGCTGCTGAGGCCCGGGCGTCTGGACAAGGTTGGTTGGTTGGATTACTATTTTTCTTCCCTAAAATAGCTATTTGGTATTCCAGCCGACTACTCTGATGTCTTTTCTTTCCCTTTTGGTTTCTTTTTCTTGTTTGATTCGCATGTAGCCAGCTCATGAATTGCACTTACCCCTCTTTTGCGTTTTTTTACATCTCTCCGTCTCCTCGCTGGTCTTCAATCGCTCATCTTGACGTGCGCACTTTATTCAAAAGGTGCTCTTTTTAGGCCTTCCTGGCCCGTCCGATCGCGCGGACATCCTCCTTAAGCTCGGGCTTGCCAACGGCCTCTTGCTCGAGGAACACGCTGCAGGAATTAAAACAGATGAGTCGTCGTCGTCGTCATCGTCATCGTCGTCATCGTCGTCGTCATTATTGTCGTCGTCAGAAGCACTGGCCAAGGCTTTACATGAGTTAGGGCACAGTGAGACTACAGCGGGTTTTAGTGGCGCGGACTTATCAAGCTTGCTAGGCACTGCGCGACTCAACGCAGCTACTCGTGGTGACGCTGCTGTTCTGGCCAACACCGCTACGGATATTGATGCGGTGTCCGCCGATATAGTTACGCCTTCTTCCTCTGGTGCAGTGACAGTGTCTGATTTGTGGCATGCTGCGAAGAACATGCGAGCCTCGATTGGACCAGAAGAACGCTTGCGCTACCGGAACTTGTACCGAGGCTTTCCAGGCCAACCAAATGAATCTTCTGCTACAACTTTATCTTCAGCTTCTGTGCCAACTACTTCTTTGTCGACTACTTCTATCTCTACGCCGAACTTGTCAACGACCACTCAATTGCCGCACAAAACTGCCAATGGAAGCAACGGCAATGGCCACGCGCACAAAAAGAAAGATTCCCCTACGAACAATAACATCCATGAAGGCGGTGATAACGACGGCAGTGCTGGCAGTGGGAGCAGCAACGGCAAGGTTGACAACGGCACGAACTCTCTTGATGGTGGAAGGCCCGCTGTGTTTCATGCAGCCCCTGCCACGGGCCACACTTTACCGCGCTCCTCGCCACCACAACTGACCTCGCCCACGGATGGTGCCGCGGGGGATGGTGCGTCAACAGCAGAGCACAATGCCACCCTAACCAAGCCCCCAATCGAGCGCCTCCGCACAGCAACCAAATAGGTAACACCTGGGCAGAACCAAAAGTTCATGAGAGAATCCAATCCTTAGTTGTCCAGATACTTCGTGAAGCCAGGAAATATGCACAGATCCTGCGCATTGGACGTGAACTCCATTAGCCTTAAAAACTTCGATTGCACAAAGTTCCTAGTCTATACGGGCAATACAAGTAAAATGCTGCCATGCAGTATTTTTTTCCGATTCGACGTATATTTTGACGTATTCAGGTCACTTGCGTGACATATTTTTGGAAGGCGCATGTTCTGAATTCTGCATCTCAGATCTTCAATCTTCATCCTTGTTGTTGTTCATCTTTCAGCTTGACAGGGCGCGGGGCGTGTGTAGTGTGTGGAACAATAGTCATCCTATAAGTGGCAATTGCACGACTGCAAAACATGTAGGATATTCTCATTATTTATGTCATCAGGATCCTGTACTTAGAAGCGCCATAGCTCCAAGCGTCAAGCTAGGAAATCAATCTCTAGTAGTTCCCGATTCCAATCTAATAGTAATCAAAGGAGGCTCGCACTTGATGTCGGACGACGAATTCCACAGTGCTGATGAAGAGATAGATGATCTAAGCTCTACCGATGAAGGTAGCGAAGCCCAAGTGAAACTTCGTGAGGCACCAACGAGAGATACGCCTATAACTAGCAGCCCTGACCCTACTCAAAGCGTGACTCTGAACTCTAGTGAAGCAGTAGCGACCGATGGCTCCAAAACAGAGGAGGAGGGGGTAGAGATCGAACCAGCAGTTCTACATTGGGAAAGCTCGCCAGCTATAGTTGATCCTCCTGATGAGGAAAGCTTCTTGGAATCAGGTAATAACGGGCTCGCGGACCCACCAGCAGTGGTAGCTGCAGTTACAGAACATTGGGCTCGGCCTATCGCCAGCAGGCCAACCAGCGCTGCTCATGTTGCCAGTCAAAGAGTGGAGCCTGTTTTGATTGCACAAACTCACCAGCGCGTTGAAACACCTAATAACGGCGGCGACAAGGGTGTTGAGCAGCCTCGCCCTTCTTCGGCACCGGCAGATCGGCGCGGGAGTTTAGACGAAGCTCACGACGCGATTCGATTGATGCAAGGTTGCCTTGGTGCACCTTGGCCGTCGCATGAAGATGACACAAATGACCTGCCGCCGTTACCTGCGCCTTCGACCTCACCATCTCTGCCTTCGCCTAGAGCTCCCTCGCCTGCGCCTATAGAGCCTTTACACCATACTTCTGGGCCACCAGGAGGTGCTATTCAAAGTATCGGCGGCGTAACGCGAGAAGCAGTGATAGCTCGCCTCAATGCTGCAAAAGCCGCAAAAGCAGGTGCAATTGAAGAAGTAGACAAAGCAGGAAGGCATATTGTTTTGGGAGTAGAAGCAAGGGTTTATCCAGCTGGCGAAGGGACTGGTACAAGAGCAGCAACAACAACACACGAAGCTTCGTCTTTGAGCGTGCCGAATACATATGACGCCACAGCGGTTGCACGGAGCGCCTCCTCAGCGGCAACGGCTGCATCAGCGCCAACAACAGCGCGTTTGCCACAGAAAACTACTGCGTCAAAAGTGGCCCTCGTTCGAGCTATTACTGTGCCCAAGTAAGGATGCACCTGTAGAATTTACGCTCAACTTCGACTCCATGAAATAGTAGTGCCCTTATCTTTACTGTATAACTAGCGCTTACACTTTGTTTTATTTTGAACATCTGGGAATATTGTGATGTAGGTTCAGCGAATGCACGGATGCAGAAGGCTTTCGATACACCTCCTACAAAATCAAAGTTGTCGAGTCTACCGGCAAGGTAGAGTGCCGTAAACATGGGAATGATTTCTTTGCATTTTGCGGTGTCGCTTCTACAGTCTGGCAGATTAGTTTTTTATTTACAGCTGCGTGAATTGTTGCACTTTAAGAGCTGCCCTCTCGCGTGCGGCATTTCTTGGTAGTGTTCTCTTCTTATGCTTTTTCGTCAATTTTTCTTCTTCGTGTGTTTGGGAGGGTAGTCTTGGGCTGTGGGAAAGCGCTATTCCGAGATCGCTGATTTGCATACGGCCTTACACCTCGTCGGCCCTGCAGGCCGCGATTTTAATTTCCCCAACAAATCGATCTTGAACACCTTCTCCAGCCACACCATGGAGCGCCGCCGCAGTGGGTTCGAAGCTTTCTTCCAGGTTTGTGTATGTTGAAAAAAAAATGCATGCTTAAACAGCAATAAGCATTCTTCAAGCGCACAGCATTTTCCGAGTAAATTTTCAAATCAAACGAATCCTCTCCTGATATGCATGCGCACGGTTGCTTTCGTTGTATTTATTCGTTGGATACGCAGCTGCTCATGGACCTGATGCGTGACGAAGTTCAAGAGGCAGCTGTGATTGCAGCAGGCCTCGCACAGCTCCTGAATATCAGCCCAGCCGCCTTTTCACGAAACTGCAAGTAGCAGCCACTGCCTCTGTTAACTTCCATTTTTTCATTCACCATAGGGCGGAATCCGACTTAAATCGGTTAGATGGCAACTCCCATTAGCAATGAAAGGGCATTGTCGCTAGCATTGGAAACTTCAGGCGGCGGCGTGCGTGTTAGTAATAGGAACAATTGGCGTGCCTGTAGTGCCTTCTACCTTGGCTATATTTCCGTGCAGTCCGGAATCCGTACTCTCAATTCAGAAATCAACCCATCTATAAGAGATAAGGGAGGAATATTCTTCCCTCGTCATCAGCCATCAGCACCAGCTCTACTTTAAGCTTTAAGTGCTATAAGCTATACGGCATCAAGCCACGAGACACTAAACATTACTCCCTGTAGTGTGTTTGGCGTATCTTTTGTATTTGGTGCGATGCGCTCGCTTTTTACGATCTCATGCCGTGCTGTTCATCTCTCAGTGGTAGGAGCATGGCCCATTTAGTAGGCAACTTGTATCTCTTCGATAAGAAACTGAAATAGATTTGAAAGCTTTGAACTTTGCACTAAGAACGTGCAATTTGCCATGACTAGTCTCTGATAGCTCAAAGCTCCGTTGATCTCTAGAACTTACCGTTGCAAACGAGATGCGCCTACAACAAGGTGGAGCGGGTGGTGCATACGGCGTGAAAATTGTTCTAGCATCATGGGCGCTAGGTTGCTTAATGATGTTCGGTCTCAGCCGATTTGCATCTTACATGGACGGATACGCACTGCACTGCTCTGACTCATCGCCGATGGGCCCAGCAGAGTTGCAAGCTTCTGTCTTGCGTCAGAAAATTACTATGCATGAGCACGAGGTATCAGCGTGTGCCTGGCTAGGTTAAAAGCATGAGCTAGAACTACGTGGCTATAGATTTTTCTTCGAATCGTAGATCATTTAGCTGTATTACTTGCATGCACTCATGATTGAATGTTCCTGTATTGTAAATCATATACGTTACTATAGGGTGATCGGCTACGCAGAGACATAGCGGTTTACGAAACACGAGTGAAAGAACTCGAAAAGTAAGTGTACGCATCATTCTGCCTGAAACAACGGTCCAATCTTGGCTTATACCTTTTTCTTTTTCTTGATGGGTAAATTCTTAGGAACTTAGCTGCCTCTATGGCGAACACGGAAGCATCGTTAGCGCTGGCTGAATCGTCTCAAACGCTTGCAGAAGGGTGCGACGAGGACTCTGAGGATGAATCTAAAGGGCCAGACAGTAGTAGCGACAACAGCAAAGCTAACGCCAGCATTGGTAGCAGCAACAAGGAAAACACCAGTCCAGTGCTTGCTCGAGGCGCGGGCGCTCCCTCACGGCCAGACGGGCAACGAGGGTTTGGGTACGGAGAGACAGCGCCAGATGGCGGTGTCATCACGGGGCTGGTGCGTCTTTCATGCCAGAGAATGCGCCTTTTTTTCTAGAATATCGCCCATCACCTATAATCTAATGTGTAGTAAAGCCCGCTCTTCTTTAATTTACCATACTTTAATGCGAAGCCCACGCCTCAGAGCAATCCTACATCCCTTCGTATATTACTGCAGGTACCAGGATGGGTGCCAGGGATGGTGTTGGAAGAAGCTGATGAAGTGAAAAGAGCCGCGGTTCGAGCGTCAGCGGAAGAGAACCGACGAACCACGGTGCGCGATCAAGGCAAGCGAGAAGTTGACGCATTTGGGCAATTTGTGGGGTTCAACCGAAAGAAAAAAGCGCAGTTACCGCACAACTACTTCATCGACTACAACGAGACTCTCGACAGGTGAAACAGTAGTCCGTTTGTTATCCTTTAAATAGTTGCTCCAACCATGTGGTCCTTGAACGCATTCCGTATCCCAATTATCTATCCCAATTATCTTCATTAATCAAAGATGGTGTTTTTTTTGTTCACATGTGTCGAAGTGCAACTAATGATTAGCTGATGCATTGATCTAATCTTCCTGCCCATAATGTATCTTGTGTTTTTGTTAGCCATGATGTGCGGCCTGATGGTACTTACATTGGATACTCCACGCCGAAACGCAAAGCATGGCTAACGAAGCACACCAAGCGCATCTTGCACGACTTTCAATGGGTGTACGAAAACAACCGGGTGCACCAGCGGCAACGGTTCATGGGCGTTCGGATTGGACAAGACCCTTTCGACGCGTTGGTGATTCAAGAAATGCTTTGGGACGTGAAACCGGACCTCATTATTGAAACCGGCACAAATTCGGGTGGAGGAGCTCTGTACATGGCGACTTTGATGGAATTCATCAACCCAAGTTGCAAGATTTTCACCATCGACACCTTACCGATTGAAGAGTGGGTGACAAGGTTCAAAGGTGGTGGTCGTTCGGGAAGGCAGTTGCTCAGCAGTAGCGGTAGCGGTAATGCAAAAGCTGAGGACACAAGCGAAGATGGTGAATACGACTTGACGGGTCTCGTTGATCCGCGTGAGAACCCTGCCTGGAAGAAACGGGTCACTCAAGCCGTGGGCAAGTCCACAGACCGCCGCATCTTGAGGCAGCTCAAGCATGACTTCGTAGCCCACGCGTCGAAAGTACTGGTCGTTTTGGACAGCGACCACTCGTCCGGTACCGTGCTTTCAGAGCTCATCAACTACGCTCCCTTTGTCTCCCTGGGCTCGTATATCCTGGTCGAAGATACTTGGCAGCGCCACCCGCTGTTTGCGGCTGAGAAGTTTCTCGCGAAATACGGGGCAGAGTTCGTGCAGGACCGCAGCCGAGAGCACCTGTTGTGGTCCCAGCACAAGGGGGGCTATTTGAAGCGAGTGCAACTGCCAGCGCGGAGCAAAGCTACAGGTGATGTGGACTTTGAGTATTCGGTCGACGTTGAAGTGTCAGGTGGGCGAATCAAGACTTATGGCCCGGTGGACACGTCATCTGTATCTTGAGTGCACAGTTTTAGGACCAGCGTTCAGCGTTTGGCCACACGGCGAAATCTAATGTAGGCTTGAGGCAATACGCGCTTCAATAAAAATAAACTAGATACACGTTATTCTAAAGCGGAATCGATGGGTGGTTGATATCGACAAGTGGTATAGTATATTATTATTTATGATCAGTAATATAGTGCGGATAAGGACGAATGGGATCTGGAACCGCGAAAACACCGGTTTCTCTATTTGGCGTATTGGGATTAGGGAGCTATAGGCACTGCGCACTGCAAAACGAAACTGTGCAGTGCCAACAAGCAGCTAAAATAAGGACAAAAGTCAAGTTTATTTAAGAAAGCGCGCGTTCTTCGCCGCAGGCTGATGCTTCAATGCAGTGACTTCAGTAAAGATCACTTCCTGATAGGCTGCCAATTTTGGGTCGTTTCGGAGCTCCTTCTCGAGGGCCGCAAGATCAGCTCGCCACAAATCAGCTACCGGGGTGGCTTGAAGCTTTTCCAGTGCAGCTTCAGCGTTGGCTTTTTCATTGGCCAGAGCAGCAACACGGTCCGTGGTGAGCGACGATAGGGGCATGGCAAGGAGCTTGGCATGCCGAGAAGGAGGTTTCGCTTCATTTGGCTCGTCGCCACTCTCTGGAGGAGAGTCTTCAGCAGTCCCACTGCTGACGGAGTCTTCAGCTTGTCCGTGTGGCGAGGACCCAAACCCTTGCTCGTCAAGAAAGGTTGAGACCTGGGCCGCGGTCAGGCTACCCGAAGCCAAGTCAAGCTCCTTGGACAGCACGAGCTCAATGAACCGAGCGCGATCCGCCAAGTCCTGCGGGCACATGTAAGTGTTATCCACAAGCAGGCGAAACCAGGTAACGTAACTGAATTTTGACTTACATTAGAAAAATAAAATAACAAATTGTCATCTTTTGCCAGAGTCAAAAAGTACATTAAGTAATTTTACTTACCTGCGCTTTCAACAACAAAGTTGCTTCTTGAGCCGCCTTTCGCTTGGCGTAGAGCTCTAAGCGGCGTGGGAACCAAGCATCAAGCATCGCATAAGCGGAGGGGTACCGCTCCAGAGTCTTGGTGTTGGGTGAGAAACACACCTGAAAATAAGAAAAACGGACGAAAATTAACAGGTTAGGCGACTAAAGTAGTTTACGCGCAATGACAACAAGTATCGAAGCTCAATTCATACGGAAGAGCAGTGTACGATCCATGTTTAAATATTCGTTCTTGCATTACCATATTAGTGGTCGCGAAATGGGTGTCGAGTTTCAGGTACTTGTAGAGCCGCTCGTCTTCCACTGGAGTTCCATCGTTACTACTTAGAGCCCCTTTTCCATTGCCTTTAGCCCTTGATGATGATGATAATGATTGCTCTAAAATTCGATCCAAAACTCCTTTGGCAAAAGTCACAGTGAAGTGAGGGGTCTCCTCAGTATGGCCTTCCTTGAAGGTGATCACTTCACCGCGTTCCACTAATGTGTGCAGGAACTTCTTGTAGTCCTCGACCCACCTAAACATTTAGTAGCAAGCACACAGCAGTGTTGAGCTTGTATTCAATACACTTCGCATACACTATGGTCGCGACGCAACAAGTAATCACCTAAACATTCAGTAGCAAGCACACAGCAGCGTTGAGCTTGTATTCAATACACTTCACACACACTATGGTCGCGACGCAACAAGTAATTTCAAAGGCAACTTCATGTTTATTGAGACGCCTTAGGGATGCGAGTCATGGCTTACCGGCCCACAGGAAGCTCCGAGACTTCAACGGTGTTTTCATTCAGCACCTTTGCCACGCCTCGCGTCACAAAGCGAGATCCTGCTGTTGACTGGACATCTTCAGCATGCTCGTCGTTTGTACTACTCTCTTTGTTAGTCGCCGGAGCATCTAAGACGTTGCCAACAAAGCCTCGAAACCAAGGCAAGAGTGGCACAGCAGGCTCTTCGCTATACTCGACACTAACGCTACTGCCTGCTGCTGTCCGACCTTCTCCTTCTTCGGACAGGTGTGCGTTGTTCAGCATGTGCGCCACCGCACGCAACACTTCGAGGGGGTGATGCGGCGGAATGCTGGTGGACCACCCTGTACCTATCCCTTGCACGCCATTGATGAGCACCTTCTCACATACCCAACACAGCAAGCAACAGAAGTAAATACACAGTCCAATACATGTAGTCTACTGGAAGTATTCCTGGCAGCATGCATCCTCTCTTATTCTCGTGCTTTCAAAACACGTAGTACTAGCACGCACCAATGGTATGATAGGTGCATAGGCCACAGGCTCCACCAACATGCCATCATCTTCTTCGCGTGGCAACAATGTATCGTCTGCTTCTGGGAATATCAACCGGGTTACATGGCTCAAGCGTGTGAAAATGTAGCGCGCGGACGCTGCGTCTTTACCTCCCTATCAAAATGGCAAAAAGAAAGAAAAGGTATTTCGATTCAGAAAATTACATTGAAAATCAAAATACAGAGGAACATTAATCGATAAGAGATGACTACAGTAGGCTACACAGTCTGTTAGAAATATTTTGAATCTACCTGTAGTCGCGTGCCAAATTGGCCCGCAGCTTCTAACAGTGGCACATTATTGGTACCCACGAAGGACTGAGCCATGTGCACAATAGTGGCTTGCATTGATGTTTCTCCGTGGTGGTAAGCCGTGTGCTCTGCACAATACCTGCCAAAAAAATGCAGAAATGCGGCCACATTCACATTGAGGAACTGCATCACTCTTACTGTATATGCATTTCAAACTTCAAAATATTCCACTAGAATAAGCAGCGTCGAAAGTAAGGAAATATATTCAACAAAAAAAAGATATGCACGTCATCTTCGCAGAAGAAAGAAAAATTTGAAATATGAATAGTCAGTGAACGCACCCTGACAGTTGAGCCACCTTGACCTCGTCAGTCAGCTTGCGCTTGAAGCAGGCATACAAGAGCTTTCGCTGCGAGGGTTTTAAGCCATCCAACACTGATGGAATAGACCGCACGTTGTCAGCGTGCGAAAAGTGCACTAACTCACGGTTCACGAAATCAGTGTAAGATACGGTGGGCTGCTGCGGTGGTAGTGGCTCTGGTGCACAGTGCTCCAAGAGCCACGCTCTACGATCTGCCGCGCGGCTCTTGTTGAACACCAGATCAATGAGGTTGTCAGCATCGTCATCGGGCGCATCATCTTGACTATCGCCGCTCCCAGAACTCTGCCACACGAAGTTCGACTGGTGTTGCTTCAGATCCGCGAAATAGGCCTTAGCTTCAGCCGCAGTCGACGTCCCTAAGCCTTTATAGTACTTCACGCGCCACTTGTCGAGCTCACTTTTGGTTGATGGCCCTACACTTTGACGACTTGCTACAACTGCAGAAGCTACTTTATCGGCCAGCGTCTTCCGCCACCGATCATAGTCACTGGTGGAATAAAAAGACAACGTCTCATTTGGTGAAGCTTTCTTGTTTTGCCCGCTCTTTGATGCTCCCTTTTTGATCGGCGTCGCTTTCAGGACTGGCGTCGCAAACTGCTGTAGAAAACCGTCATGCTGCAAGAGTGCAGGCCAAAACTTGTGGAAAAAGTTGATGATGAGGCCTTTAATATGGCTGCCGTCATGATCTTGATCCGCCATAATCATGACCGAACCATATCGCATCGAAGCATCGGGACCGTCTTTGTACGTTTTGTTGAAATCGAGATTCAAAATCGAACACAGGGCCATAAGCTCAGCGTTATTCAGCAACTGAGCTTTGGTAGCATCCCGCGCATTCAGGAGCTTGCCCCGCAAAGGAAAGACCCCAAAAGTGTCGCGTCCGACAACCTCAAGCCCTGCCACAGCGAGCGCTTTCGCGGAGTCGCCTTCGGTGAGAATCAACGTGCAGTCAAGTGCTTTGGATGGTGCGCCAGCGTAGTACGCATCGTCGAGCTTGGGAATTTTCAGGAGCTTTTGGCGCGTGCCACTGCTTCCGCTTGCTTTCACTTTTTGCTTGTTGAGGTCACGAAGGCTGCGCCGTCTGGCCACTTCAACAACCTCTTCTTCCAAGCTCGTTGTCTCCAAAATTCGCCTCACGAATGGCTTACTCGGGACATAAGCTGAACCGAATGCGCTTGGTCGTGTGGCTAAGCACTCTTTCATCTGCGAATCGAAGGTTGGGTTTTCAATTTGGGCACTCACGTAAACCACGGTAGCTTGCTTTACCATAGCTGGTGTTATGCTCAGTTCAGGGTTGCGTTTTGCGATGGCATCTGCTAAGGCTTTCACAAGAGGAGTCACCGCGTGCGTTATATGAGTCCCGCCTCGAGGTGTCGCCATACCGTTCACAAAACTGACGTGCCCACCACTACTGCTACTGCTTTCATTTTTGCCCTCGGTGTTGGTGTCAGACTCAGGCACAGATCGCAGCGCACTCGCTGGGCACACAACCACTTCCCACCGCCCATTCCCTCCAACTTCCGCGACTGCCGACTCTGTAGCCTCCTTGGACATGAACATGCGCGCAAAATCGGCGAAAGACGCTACAGGGACCGGATGGCCATCCAATGACACTTTGACGCCTTGGCTCGCCAAACAGCCTGCCATTTCTACGGCCCTTCGCCGCAACGCAGCCAAGTCACCGGTGTGCATTCTTGTGCTCTGCTTGGCTGCTCCCTTTCCACCGGATTTGCTCGTTCCATCAAAAGACGGTGACAAGGCCGACAAGTCTGGCGCGAAAGACACCCGAGTGAATCCTTTGGATCCATCGAAATCAGATCCAAAGGGTACCTCGTTGAAACCCGTGCTACTACTAGTGGTGGTTGATGACGAATGCCACGGAGCCGCCGATGCATCTACAGCTTCAATCAAAGCCTCGCCTACATGTGCCATGTGGTCTGTCCAAGTCTG
>Ga0307930_1001611_pt1 | contig 17813 bp, 15 predicted proteins | sample OrgLakmetageno46_FD_203161 | JGI IMG/M metagenome (GOLD analysis project Ga0307930, IMG submission 203161) | Saline water microbial communities from Organic Lake, Antarctica - #46 | ecosystem: Environmental > Aquatic > Non-marine Saline and Alkaline > Saline | place: Antarctica: Organic Lake...
TCCATTGTGCCTGCCTTTGATCAAACGAGAGTCCCACGGATAATTCAAGTACCAAGCGGTGCTGCAAATTCATAACGGAAGGGTTCATCATCTGTCGGTGGCCCGAAGTTCCTAGGAATCCGTTCCGACTGATATAATATCTTTGTCTTAGTCTCTTAGTGCAAAGATAAACCAGAGGTACGGAAAGAGTAAAAAGTGTGTCGAAAAGTGTGTTTGACTCCATACTTGATCAATTAAGACTCGGAGGTGTCTAGTGTTTGAATAAGCCAACCCAAGGCGCAGTCGAGCTTTGATAACAATGTTTTTGACACAGATGTAAAGTGGATTCGATTGAAATCGATCAAGCTTTTATAGAGCGCACCTCGCCAACATTAGAATGTTGTTTGTAACGTTCGATAGGTGCTTCAAGCGTTGCCGGTGGGTTCGTGCTTACAATTGCGCTATCTGGCGTCCAAGGGAAGACGTAAGCAGCGTGTGTAGCTTCGTCCCCGCATCCCCGTATGCTTGTTTGAACTTTGAGCCCTTACATTTTCTTCTTGCTTCTTCAATATTAGAGGAACCTTAGCATGAAACCAAAGGTCTGCAGTACCTTTTGAAAGGCTCCAAGCCTTAGTATAAGACCTTTGAGTACAACTCGGTAGGTGATGTTGACTACTTATGATCTTATGATGGAATTGCTGAGATTCCAACATTTCAAATCAGCACAAGATATACTGTATATGTGTGTACAGGTATGCTTACGAGTACTGTACGTGTTTGTACTACATGAATAATCACGAATACATGTACTGTCCGTCGGAGTTTACAGTTTTATCACGCACGTACAGCAAAATCGCTGTGATGGGCAAAAAGAGAGATTTTTCCGATCAGATCCTGGTAATACAATTCTGAATTCTCAGAATTTTATTCTGCTGCGTGCTGCGTTCTGCGTGTTGCGTGCTGTAAGCTGTAAGCTGCATTGCTGTATCTGCATGCATCTCTCACTCTAGCTAGTCAAGTCTAGTCTAGTCCCCTAGTCCAGTCTAGTCTAATCGTCTAATCTAGTCTATTCTAGTCTATTCTAGTCTAGTGTATAGTCTAGTCTAGTCTAGTCTAGTCTATAGTCTCAGAAAAAGTCTGAATGCTGACTGGGCTGAGCGCACTTTTGCGTGATGCAATTGCAATTCGCAATCCTTTGCTCATTACTCTCGGGGTTGCCTCTCGCTCTCAAATCCCACTACCATTCTATATTCTATTTCAGAGAAGGCCGATAAGCAGCTAAGAATGTGCTATCCATATGCGAAGGATTATTCCTATAGCGGCGTGCAGGAGCAGGAGGGCGGGTTTAATGCTTCTTTATTTCAGATATGCCAATGTCAAAACTATAACGTATAGTTATAACACTTAACACGCAACATTTAACGAAATAAGTCACCACAGCAAACCACTTGGCCACATCCGGCACAGCGGGCCTTGGCATATCAGGACCATGCGCAACACTGAAATTCTGGCGTCGTTGTCCTGATGCGCAAAACAGCGAACTCGCAATTAGACCACAGAGATATCTCGAAGCCCACTACGGTATCCGCCGGATCTATTTAGCTGCAACTTTTTTGGCCAACATGTCAATCTTCTTTTCAAGCGAAGCCATTTGATTTAAACTGTCGTCAACTCTCGCACAGATGCGCTCTTCCATTGCTGCCATCGCTAAGCCTTCGGGAGAACCGGCAAGCAATGAATTGCCGAAGTTCTGTGCCGCGTAAGAATTGCGCGTTGGGATCCAGTCCATGGACTTGGCATTCATATGGTGCCGCACGTAGGTCTCCACACCAGTATACTCGGTTACGTCCTTAGCATCTAGGTATTGGATGAAAAAGAGGTAGTTCCAGATGAAGTGATGCTTAGCTTTGTGCTGGTCAAAATTCGGAGATGGAATTCCAATGTCGTCGTACACCGTCCGCGTAAAGCCGCACACAAAGCATTCATTCATGAGAGTGTCGGCGCGCTCTCCAGCGGCTTCACGCAAGCTTGAAAAGGTGTCCACCATCAGACCAGTAATCACGTTGAACAAAATAATGCCGATGATGATGAAGAATGAAAAGTCAAAGAGGAAGCGCTGCAAATACACGTCGCCATCTCGATTGTTCGTCCAGTCCATGACCTCTTCGAGGGATCCAATGGGCACTGCGCGGTACATGATCAACCAAGCACAACTTACGACTGAGTGACATCCTCGTGGATTCTCGTCGTTCTCATCATCGGTGCCAAAAGTAAAATAGCTCTCAAAAAGTTCAAGGCCAAAGGAGGCGTAAATGAGCACCATAACTGCAAAGAGATAACCCACAATGGCGAGCTGCTGTCCTGGCGTGGTGACTGACTTCACGAGATTTTGAACCGTAGGTGAAATACTGCCAATGTCCAGGAGCATTAAGGTAAAATAAGGGCCCTCCACAAACCCGAATACTGCGCAAAACACCATGATCACTTGGTTTCTTATTGCCGCACAGGAAAAGACAACATCGTACATGATACAAAAGGCGCGAGTTGACTCGGTATTAGGAATCGTGAGGTAGTTGCGAATGCACGTCAGCGTCCACGGGAGATTGATCCCAAATACGAGGAGAAAGTACAAAAAGTCGTTGTGTTTGTCGGGGTACGCTGACTGGTGAATCACAATGAAAAGTGCGTTCAAAATTAAGGTCCCAAACCATACGCTCCACGCACCCGGGTTGCGATAGATCAAATCCACACCCTCCAGCGCCAATTCGGCTTGCTCCTCCACGTCGTTATCAATTTTCCGAATGACAATAGGTATTTGCGTAAGGAGCAAGAAAAAGAGCACTACGACGTAACCAATGAGATTTGGTATGCCAAGACAAAGTGTGAGCATGAAGGACTGGTAGTATTTTCTGCTAATCGGCGCGAAGCCCATGACGATATCAAAAGGCGATGCGTAGCCCCGAGCCGCAAGATCGTCCACGGTTTCAGCATCCAGCCGACGACCTTCATCGCCACTTGGCTCCTCGTCGCCTTCTCGAAATTCGCCGTAGGTGATCATGGCAATGTTCAAGTTCAGTAGCAGAACGAGGCCGTACTGAATCTTCTTAATGGTCAAATAGTTGGTTTGCATCACACGATACACGGTCAATTTGGTAGCCAAGCGGTAAATCTAAATCCCAGGCGCACAATAGATGCAAAAGAAAAGTCAAATGAGGCTCGATATTAAACACGCACAAAAGAATTGTGACATATTTAGGCACATCCATTCATTCTAGGTATGAAATATCAACAATAGCCACGCCATTTTCCAGACGCACCGCTTGCATTTCAGCGGAGAAGATCGTTGCATTCTTGAGAAGTTCTTTCATTCGAGTCTCGTTCGTGCTCAAGTCGACTTCATCCAAAAACGTTTGCCTTGTTTCTTGTGAGAGGTACTTGACAGCGGTGGGGAGCGGGAACGAAACATACTCAATGTGGCCGTTCCACATCACTTCCACCGACGCAACTTTAGATAACAGCAATTTTTCTTCCAACAAAATATCCTTGCGTCGCCTTACAATCTCTTTCTCACTCCTGCCCTCTGTGCTGCCTGCACCAACACCTGCGCCTACACCGTCACCGTCTTCGAAGGTTGCAACTGCTCGTGCGGAGGACATTTCTGTTTTTGTGTAATTGAGCGATACTAGACCCTGCAGTACAATCATGCACGAAGAGCACAAATTAGTGAAAGAATTTGAGTTACAACCTGCACAAAGAAAGCCATGAATCATGCTTAAGAAATAAGATATAAGTTCCCTGATTGAGTATTACGATTCCTTCTGATCGAACACCCCCGTTCATCCATTGCCTACTGCAAAGGTCCGGCATACAGTATTCGTTACCGCCACAGCCGATCCCATCAGGTTGTCGCGTTCTTTTGGGTCTTTGCACCACGGTTCCGCACCCTTTTGGCACTCGTCAAGGAAGTGGCTGACCCACACCGCATAGGTGCTAAACGCGCTCGATTCGAAAGCGTCCACAATCATTTTGTTCACCACCTTATGGGCCATGGGATGCAGGTGCATTGAAAGTGTACATTGGAAGGCGGAATATGTGTGCCAACGAAACAATTGTAAGGACGATTACGCAGCAGCGAAGAAAGAAGAAGTGGTCCCAAACACATGATGCGGGTGTCAAAGAGCAACACGGCATTTGAGGCCAATAGTGTCAGCAAATGACGTGTCATGATGCTCGACAACAACCAACCTTGTCCTTGCGGCCCTCGAGGGTCGCGGCAATCGCCAGCATCGCCTTGGTTTTCACCGCCATCACATCGGGCTTGTGGTTGCGCTGCGCGAAGTTGGCGACCAGGACGTTCTTGAGGCAGGCCATGGCGCCTTCGTGGCTGGCGACCACTACCTGATTGTCGGGGCAAGGGCCCTGCATCACCTCCACCAAGAAGTCGAGGGTGGTGCACAAGAGGTCCAGGTTGGCTTTGGCGAGGCGCCGCAACAGAGTTGCATCTTCGCCCATGATCGCGAGCATGTTCAACACCTGTGCATCAGGGCATATGGAACATTGAAATCAGCTCAACGATATGTTGAGAAGTTCTGTAGAAACGTAATAATATTAATTTCAAACCAATAAGGATGGACACCAAAACATTGCACTGACCATGTTAACAAGATTAATGTCCGCTGATTGCGACGGTTGCTGCCGGAGCAAGTCTTGCAGTTGAAGGTTGTGGCCTTCGACCAGACACTGCAGCACCCGTAAAGTGCGGTCGGCATCTTGGAAATCGCCCTTCAACTCTTCGCCCATGACCACAAACCTGATAGTTGTAAAAAAGAAAACAATATATATCTATATATCAAAGGATTGAGATGATTAGAACGAAATTAAAACGCAGATACAATTGGAAACGGTATCTGAAGGCTCATGTATACTTCAGGAGACTCAAGCCAAACGTTAAGTAAGTTAGAGCAGACATTGCCTATCTCCTTCGACAACCTCTACTTTCTTACCCGTCAGCGACATGCGTACTGTATTCTCGAACAACTCGCATTGCTTCTTCCAAATTCGATTTGAAATGCTTGAACAGGCGGGCGTCCTTGTCCATTGCAACGAACTCCAGCACCGAACTGTGATTGGCGGCGCATGCAAAGAGTCGAAGGATTTCGCACAACGCAGTGAAAACTCAAGGAACTTTTGTTGAAGAAGAGTCGGGTATGGACATACATTGGCTTCATATCATAAAGTAAAAGCAAAGACATCTCAACCAAGATGTGCCCTCGCAAATAACATGCTACAACGTATTCATGCATTCTCCAACCTTTGCACGGCAGGGTTGCCAGTATAGAGAAGCTCTTGCAACAATTCCACGGCTGACGACGCTGCGTTGCCTCTTTTCCCCGTGGAGTGTGTGGAGATGGCGGTGAGCGCGAGTTCGGTGACTCCATGCTTGTCCATGCTCACCTGCGGGGATCGCAGAAAAGAAAGATTTCAGGATTGATAAGATTTTTATCGTCGGAAAGATCAGAGCGTCATAATACGTAGGCAGCACTCTTATGGGTGAAAGTACTTCTCTGGAGCACCTGACAAGAGCGGTAATAGGTCAACTGAACATCTCGGAGCTCATTCGCCACGAGCACTCTGCTTGTCTTGGGGTCCGACCTGAAATGGAAATAATTAAACCAAGAATAGATGAGAAGTTTTCACGTGTAGAAGTGAGAAGTATGCGTGCAAAGTGAACATGTCAAAGAATTGACGAGGAATGAGAGACACTTTAGGATAATCTGCTCATCCATCGCCAAACAAAAGCACACAACGCGAGTGTTGCAGTTATACCTTGCGCGAAGGAGGTACGTTCTGAACACGGTATGAGCTCGAATAGCGTTGCTTTCGTCGCTGTCGAAATTGTGAGCTCGCACGAAATCCACCAAGCGATTTACGACCATGTGCCATGTAATTAGCACCTGCCGTGCGTTTGAAGTGCGTATTACATTGGCATTGTTGTTGTGTTCAAAATGAATTAAGTTGTTTTTAGCATAGTCAAGAAACTGCATTTGAGATAACCATACATGGATGCCAAGTTATCTTGTACAGTACGCACTTTTCTCTATTGGCGGTTCAAAAAAGAAAGCAAAAGTAGCTTCACCTTTTGCTCTGGCTTGGGCCCCTTGTTGGCTTGGCTTAAAACGGCGCCTGCCAAAGAGGTCCCCGCCCCTTCAAGAGTGCTTCGACCGCTCTCCTTGCCACTCATATCGGTCATTTCAAGGTCTTCGTCGTCTGCCGCCAAATCTGCGATTCCGTCGCCGTCGATGTCGTCCAAATCTCCGTATTTTCCTTCCACTATATTCGGGTCGGTCCGTTGGGCGGCGCCCTCGAGCACTTTTACCAATTCAAAGCGGCGCTTTTGGAGCTTGGCAGAGAGCTTTGGGTTGGTTTTAATCGCTTCCACGTAAAGCTTCAGCATAGTGCGAGGAGGCAAAGGCTTCAAATCTGTATCGTCGTTTTCTGCGACTTTGGTGAAGTCGTCTTCGTTGGCGGCTAGCACTGGAGCAAGAGGAGCATTGGGGCTGACGTGGTCGGGTGCTATCAACATCGCAGCAGTGGGAGATCCCAATTCGGTTTTGCCCTAAAGTGCGAAGAAGCACATTTATTGTCATATAAAAGAAGGAAACTTAGGCAACGTAACAGGCATCAAATTCAACTACCTGACTTTTGAAACGGAATCTTTTATCTTACCTTCGCTTCTTCTTCTGGTAGCATGCCGCTTTGATCATTATGCCCCTTATTGGCTACTGGCAAAACGAGCAAACGAAGCCTTTCTGTGGCACTGAGCGCCTCATCCTTGACCAATGCCACTTCATTGGGCACAAACCGTTTCGGAAGCTCAGGTCGCCCCAAATGCTTAGTGAGGCAGCAGCACAAGCTGTACAGAGAGTCTGGGTTGGTTTCACCGCTTAAAGCGTCTTTGTGCAAGCTCAACCAATCGTCAGCGCCGTTGGTGCGCGCGCCCTCCACCATCACAGCGCATGCGTTGATAAGGCCGGCTATTGATGACGCCAAACGTTTCATAACTTTCTTGGAAGCGCACACCTATAAAGGAGCGAAAAAGGCGAGGAAAAGATATTATTGAATCGCCAGATCCGAAATTCTTATCTTCGCGGCGTAATAAGTTGAAAAGTCCTGAAACCATTCGAAGTTGCAATAAACGTGAAAATTCCTGGTTTAAAAATTGAAACCCAAGAAAAAGCGAACTAATGAGCAGAGGCGCACTGAAATACGACGCTCCCAAAGGATGAACGCAACCCACACCTGTGGAGTTAGAGGGCCCTTGGGAGGAGAAACATCAGGGCGTTTTGCGAAGTCGACAGCATAATCCAGGTTGCGCACGAAGGTTCTGATCAAGGTGCCACAGCCCCCGAGCACAGCACGCGACAGGGCTGGACGGCTGAAAGCCCACGGATCCAAAACCAGGCATGTGACCTGAGAAATGGCATTTCGAAACGAGATGAAAATGTAAGGGTGGATACATACAAGGAAGAATTTATTGCTTTCAAGGAATACTTCAAGTCGCTCAAACTGCTAAAGAGAAGGCGTGTCAGTGCTTATAGGCCTGAACATCACACCTGAATAGAAAAGAACTTTGAGAGGGCAAGTACGAAGTCATCTCCGAGTAGAGCACTTTCCACGTATTGCTGCTCTGCGATGGACTTGATGAACACCGAGGAGCCACCATTAAAGGTACTACGATGATTAGGGGAACTATCGGGATCTTCATCATCGTCATCTACGGAGCCTTTGCGCTTCGAATTCGCTACATATGATCGTCGCCTTTCAGATGGTGGGTCATGTTTGTCTACAAGCCGAGCTAAAGCTTCGAGCGTGACTTCGAGAGTAATCTGGTGTGCCTGCAGCCGCCCTGCATTGGCGTGATTACTCGATTGAATCATGGCGCACAAGAGCTCCACGACTCGCGCAGGATGGCTCGGGAGCGGCTGCCCACGCACCCCAAAGGTGCCCTCTACGACACCAAATACATTCGCGTGCTCTTTCGACAAAAACATGTCTAGTGTGCGGTTTTGGTTTCGAGTGCAAGCATTCGTGCCAATAGTGGCCCCGTTTGGCAGGCACGCTACAGTGAAGAACTCCAACAGAGGCGAGTCGGAAGGATCGGGCTGAGCATTCAAGATGCGGCCAAAGTCAGCGAAGAGCTCCACAGGAATTTGTTCCCCGCAAAGCTTCTCGTTGTTTCGCATGCACTCTACGATCACTTCGTCAGTATTGAGACCAGGGTACTGCATAATTTCTGAAGCTAAGGACGGGTCTTCTTCAAATTCTTTGGACGAAGGTGGAAGCTCGAGCGGGCCCATGTGCTTGCGGAGCATGGGAAGCGCGGTCGCGAAGATAACGCTTTGGTTGGCCGGGTTTCCTTTAACGAAGATAATCAGGCACTCAATAAGCCGGCGCACAACGTCTACGAGCATTTGGCGGGACTCAACCTTGTGTTTAGGGCTGCATATGCTACCCTTGAAACTGATGTTGTAATCCACCTTGAGAGACTCCGTCAAGCTCAACTGGAGGTTCATGGCCCTCAGCACATCTTGATGCAGCTTGTTTACCATGCAATCCTTCGTCAACAAAACTGCATCTTCTGCATCCTCTTCATTGGCCTCTTTTGTCTTAGATTCGTCGACGTTTCCCGTAAAACTGAGGGAGCGCCTCTCACGCGGAGAGTTCAGGTGACGGGCAAATGTGAAGCGTTTTGCAGGCTCCCGAGGCTCACTAGAAGCTGGGCTCGTGAGCTTAGAGTCATCTTCTTCAGTCGACTTCAAAAAGGTAAGTAAGCGCTTGCACGTCCTCAATGTTTCAGAGTGTTTGGTGTAGTCAAAAGGCCCTGCAATACGGCTGCTGACAGCCCACACACCAGTGGATCTTACCAAATACACCAGCCTTCCAATGTGTTTGCTGAGCTCCGCGTAGTCTTTGAATCCAGTTGCTTCGATGAAACTACTGTTGCTTCCAAGGCTATTACCCGTGATAGCTTCTGGTGAGGTGGCTGGAGGAGTCTCGCGCAAGGTATTCTTTACACTTCGTCCATTTCTCGCGCCGCCCTTGACCACAGAGCTGAGGTCGTCAGGTACCTCAAAATAAGGGTGCTCGAGCAAAATCACGTCACTGATTGCATTGATAAGAAGCTTGCGCTGAGTGTAAGTGCGCTCAAGCAGCTCCAATGCTTTAGCATGCAAAATGTCGTCATCGTACATTAAGCAATCGAGGAGCACAGTGTCCACATCTTGCCCACTAAGGTCTTCCAGCATCAAGGCTTTCCCGTCACCCTTTAAAAAGAGACGCTCAAATGTCGCATAAACCAGTTGGACAAGTGGCCCCTCGTAATGCTTCTCTGCATTAGCGGCCACGTAGCGGTGGTACTTCTTCAATTCTTTCGCCATCTTTGCGTCCTGCGTCACTTGCCGAAATTTATCCATTAACTGCCCCAGCCTGAATTGCGTGCGGAAGTGTGTAATTTGAATGAGAGCGTCGATTGCAAAACGCTTCACAGAAGTGACTCCCGGTGAAGAGGTCGTGAGCTCAAAACGGCTCTTAAGAGGCTCAAATGGTACTTCTTCAGCCTCTTCGTCACCTTCGGCCACGACTGACTGCACATCGCTTCGGCCATCAATGATACGTACGAGTCCTGTCGTTAAGGCTTTAATTTTGTCATACGTGGACTGAAAACCGAAGGATATCAAATTGAGAATCACTTCCACTGCAGCTTGGCACAGGCCATTGAGAGCTTTCTGGTCATGAGCCATGCGGCCCAGTGGCCCGAAGCCGTTGACAATGTCGTTCGCTAAGATACGCAGCAAGAAAAACTTGGTAGGTCCGCCCTCCGAGTTCATCGCTGCTGCTGGGAGCGCCGATGCGGAAGCCTTGATTTTAAGGGTGGGCCGCAGATGCAGCGGTCGAACCAATGGCATGCCACTGTTGGCAGCATCGTCAGCTAACTTGGCCACTTCGCTTGGCAGCGTTCCTTGGGGTGCGGCATCGAGGACCCACAACAGCTCAGGCAATGAGGGCCGGCCGCAATTTGGCGACTGCGGGTAACGGTCCACGTAAAGGACACGGCACAATTCAAGGGCGCCGGTGCGCACCAAACAAGGCAAGAAAGAATTGGAGGCCATAGATACTAAGCTAGTGTATGGCCAGTGCGGTTCAAGAGAATCAATGCAGTTATACGAGCGCCCTGCACACATTTTAGCGAGGAGCTTGAGCTGTACTGCAAAGTAGTTCGCGAGTTGAATTTGGCGCTTCAGTCGTTCCTTGGCTTCTGCGTCAAGCTTACTTTCGTCCCACTGCCCTCCATACCGTCCAACCGACTCAGAAAGTCGATTCGGTTCAAGCACCCAGCACAAGTCTTCTACGCGCACCAGCTGAGCATCTTGCGACACCGCCGACGGTACGGAGTCCAGGCCATCGTCGACCTCACGGCCCAGTTGCGAAGGAGCCCAAAACAGGCCATTTCGCTTCGTGCCCCAAGCTTCATCACCATTCCACCGCACATAGACGGGTTGCAACCCTTCGCGCGATTCAGCCTCAGACTTCCCCATATACCGGTCAGGCCGAGGCAAAGTGGCAGCTGCACGAGCGCGCAAGGCGTGCGTCCTTGAGTCGACTTTCACGCCTGTGGGGTCGCGTCGAAGTGGGGGAAAGTCTCTTGGCAGAGCCTCCGTGGGTGCTTCGAGCTCAAGAAAGATGCCTTGCCGTGTCACCTCGTCACGCCAGAGCATACGAAGAATCATTTCTTGGCTGGCTTTGATAGGCACGCCGCCGCAAGTGCAAATAGATTCGAAAAAACCAATGAGCCGAGCTTGAGGGCCGAGTTTTCCAATCAATCGGACAAATTCGTTCACGAGAGGTGGAGCAGCGTGCTCTTCGAAAAGTACGACGTTAGCATTGAGAAGCTTCGAGAGCGTTACAGCAGGACCTAAACCATCTTCGAGTTGAGCCTTGAGGACATCGACCCAGGACATGGGTGGCCCATCAGGCACCTCTGGCTCTTCAGGGTTGGTCATTCGACGTCCGAAGTACAGCTGAGCTTTGTTGTTGCCTTGCAGAGTCCTCTGAATCACCACATGCACCATTTTCATTACTCCTTTTGGGCCATCGAGTTCTTTACTATTAGGCGCAAAAGGTTGAGGTGTGCGCGCATACGGCGCCATTCCTGCGACAAACACTGCGTCAAGAAGCTTCAAGTCGAGGCAGGCCCCTTGAGTCATGATATTGGGGTCCCCGTCGAAGAGCGCTGCAAACTCTGCAGGCACCATCGAGTTCGCTTTCTTCACCCAATCCGTTCGTCCATCATGCTCAAATTTGCCCTTGTTCAGAAAAGCCACCAAATCGAGCATCAGCTGTGCAGCAGCCTGAACTTCGGCTGGGTTGGGCGGCGGTAAGCTGGGATCACAGAGATGCGCCGAGTAACGTTTGACCAGCGGTAGGAAAGCGCGAGCCCGGTGAATGGGGGTCATTTCTGCCGTGACTGGCATCAACTTGTAAATATCCTGCGCCGAGCGAACCGTTGAAAAGACGGACAGCAAGGACGGCACATCACGATTCTTGACTTCGCCAGTGAGGCTTGGTTGGACTGTGTCTGTAGCGTGCCAAAACAACTTCAGCTCCTTGTCAACTGAACTCCCATCGAATTCGTCCACAACCTTTCGCGTGCGCCGATGCTCAATGTACACAGTAACGTCTGACATGGGTAGCCGCGGATCCTTGCCATTGTCGCCCGTAATGAAAAAGATGAGAGACTCGTTGTCAGCCATGCTACCCGCAGGATAATCCATCAACGAGTCCGCTGAGCATGCGTCATCCACCAAATACGCTGGGTACCAAGCTTCCGACGCCGAGGGCTCGTGCATTGGTTCTGACTCAGTATCTACTGCCAAGTAGCGGCCCGACGGTACGTGCCGAATCCGCACCGGGTCGTCTGCGGTTACGACGGTCGAAGTCAAACGGCTCACGTTTTCAAAGACCCATACTGCTTTCGCGGAAAAGTTCCGCGGATCTGTAGGGTCAATTGCTGAACTTTCTCCACGATAGATGGGCCTTAAGTATGGTATATGCGCAGGTAGTTCGTCAAGGTCGTCTCCAAGCTCGAAGACTCGCGGTTCAGGATGTTTGTGGTTCTTTTCCAGGTCACAGCTCGCCAGCAAAAAGCTCTCGGACTGAGTGTGAAACAGGCGAAACGGCGAGTGGCCGGTATGCATGCACAAATGAGACCCAGGCTTAAAAGTGCCGTAGCACCGCAAAACGTAACACGTTGCAGTCGCTGATGCGTTCAGCTCGTTGATTTGCTTTTCGCCTTGATGATCGTCATCGTCGCTTACGGTTCGGCTCGTGTGCACGAACAAGCCAGGCAACGACATAGACTCCAAGAGCACGCTGTGAGAAAAGTGCACCGCACTGCCGTCAGCTTGAGCCTTATAGCGCGGTGATATTTTCAAATGGGTAGCCACTGAACCCCGACCGAGGGCCACTTCCCGGCAAGTCGTGTCTTTCTTTGCTGCCGACTTGTTGCAGCATAAGAAGAGGCCGGACTTCACATGCCGCAACTGGTACACTTGGCCAAAGCGCACCTTGAAAAGAAAAGAAAGGCAACAATCATGGAAACAATCAAGTACGCGTCTATGATTAAAGAAACTAATTTCACGATGTGTATAATTATAACACAATCAATGGTCAGTTCTGTAATCACAATCTTCATGCTTTTCCTCAAATGCGCATGAGATTGAAAACTCACTGCCTGCCGCCGCACGCCCGTCTCAACTTCGCGAATGACAGCTTCATTCACTCGCATTTCAGTGTTTGCGCGCTCCATGAGTATGAGTGCCGAAACTTCGTCTTTGCCTTCTGTGACTGCATTGGACGCGATCTTGAAAGAGCCTTTCGATTTGAGTCCCGAAGACGCAGCTGCTGCTTTTCGGTTTTCGATTTCTTCCTGCGTACGGTAGCTCAAAGCAGGGAACACTTGAAAGACAAAGTCCTCGTAGTTGAGCGGATCACCGTCCTCTTCGTCATTTACTTGCACTCCGCACGCGTTAGTGGCGCAATTCGCGGTCATGAAGCCGCGCGTTATAGGGCTGTCTAAATCGCGGAGCACCACCAAATCCCCGAGAGAGAATGGCAGAGTCTCGTCGATTTTCTTCATGAGTGCAGACGATGTGCCCTCATTGAGCAGATTGCTTGAAGATAAGCTAGGGCGCCGATACGTGGCTGTAAACGAAGTGCTTGGTTTCTTGCTGAAGCCTTCCTGGCGGGCAGTGGATGTCGCCCCCGAGGCGAAGCCCTTGTTACGGCATCCCAAATCGCCTTGGCCAGCATTGGTGCCACGATCAATTTTGCTAACCATGGCCATAACAGCATCGAGCTTGTGCGTTAGCGCCAGTGTTTGATCTTTTTCATCGATATGGTTGGCTGTGAACACTTCGCCTGCTAGCCGGTTCAGGCGGTCATTAGAGGGTGGCGGTGGCGTAGCCGGAGGCTCAGTGCCCCCTAGAAGATCCATGGCCTGAATAAACGCGTAAAGAGAAATATAAATTGATCAGCGTTCAAGGTAGTCTCACTGAAAATCCCAGAACTATGGACCACCTCAAAAGCTAAAAGCGCCCTCGGTTCGTTTGAGAAGGTTATGAGCGAAGTATTAAGTATTATTATCGTGGAGCGGAAAAAGTGCAGAACGAAAGCTTGAAAATACGCGAGTCATTTTAGAGGCTTTCACGGATTGGATTTTTCACTATTATAAATAAAATTCTGAGAATTCAGAATTGTATTACCCAGGATGCCGCAGATTTTGGGACAAACTTGCCAAATTAAACAAAATCGTTTCACGGTTATACAAGTTTACGGATTATTGCATATTGCAGGTTGCGCATGTATTTAAGCTATCATCTAAGAGTGGCAAGAAGAGCTAAGTTCAGACCTATGGTACTCGAACTCGAACTCGAACTAATACAAACCCAAATGACACTACAGATCGCAGTACCTCTACATCTCATCTTAAGCCACTCAACGTTACAAGGCATCAACCATGCTCCAAAAGTCAGGAAGACCTTGATCAAGATATGGAGGGATTCAATCCCAGAAACAAATGTGGTCAGAATCTTGATTTGAGCTTTCTACATCTCATTTTAAGCCACCGACATCAACGTTACAAGGCATCAACCATGCTCCAAAAGTCAAGTAGTCCTTGATCAAGTTATGCATGGATTCAATCCCAGGAACAAATGTGGTCAGAATCTTGATTTGAACTTTCTACATCTCATTTTAAGCCACTCAACGTTACAAGGCATCAACCATGCTCCAAAAGTCAGGAAGACCTTGATCAAGATATGGAGGGATGAGGGATTCAATCCCAGAAACAAATGTGGTCAGAATCTTGATTTGAACTTTCTACATCTCATTTTAAGCCACCGACATCAACGTTACAAGGCATCAACCATGCTCCAAAAGTCAAGTAGTCCTTGATCAAGATATGGAAGGATTCAATCCCAGGAACAAATGTGGTCAGAATCATGATGGAACAACATAAGTTCAATGTGGCACATAGCATAAGAGACTACATTATCTTGCCACAACGTAACAGACATTCTCTTTCTCGAGAAGTCCCTGATCAAGATATGGAGGAATTCAATCCCAGGAAGTTGTCAGAATCTTGATTTGAACAACATAAATCGTCGTTGGTTTGGTGAGAAACCAAGCGCAACAATTACTGAGGTGACTGCATTCACGAGAATAATGTGGCACATAGCATAAGAGACTACATTATCTTGCCACAACGTAACAGACATTCTCTTCCTCAAGAAGTCCCTGATCAAGATATGGAGGGATTCAATCCCAGGAAGTTGTCAGAATCTTGATTTGAACATCATAGGTCGTCGTTGGTTTGGTGAGAAACCAAGCGCAACGATAACTGGGATGACTGCATTCACGAGAATAATGTGGCACATAGCATAAGAGACTACATTATCTTGCCACAACGTAACAGACATTCTCTTCCTCGAGAAGTCCCTGATCAAGATATGGAGGGATTCAATCCCAGGAAGTTGTCAGAATCTTGATTTGAACAACATAAATCGTCGTTGGTTTGGTGAGAAACCAAGCGCAACAATTACTGAGATGATTGCATTCACGAGAATAATGTGGCACATAGCATAAGAGACTACATTATCTTGCCACAACGTAACAGACATTTCTTTCCCTCTCGTGACCGTATTTAGAATTAGGATGTGGTGGTCTTAGTTCAGACCTGTGGTTTCAGTTCCAGTTCGAGTGTTCTCACTTTTTTTAGCTAAATTAGTTTACTAGGTGTCGCTCTTTCATGCATGCATTCTTGACCTTCCCTTTTTTTCCTTTCTCTCCACCTTCGGATATTTTTTATAACTCCCTCTACTCCACCTCAAATCATTCTGAGTCTGCCCATTCCTCTACCGATCATTTTTTTCTCCCTTCGCATGTTATTTCTTTCTATCTCTCCTCTATTTCTTCTCCGCCAATCGTCATCATAAATCAGATCGACGCCGAGGCCGCCGACAAGCTCGGCCAAAAGTACGGCCAAGTCGAGAACCTCACGGGCGCCTGGCACTCCAAAGGCGGGAAATTGGAGTACGAAGTGCACTTTTACGGGACCAAAGACAAGGACAACAAGTACATTTGGTGCTCCAAAAGTCAAGAAGTCCTCGATCAAGCATGGAGGGATTCAATCCCAGGAACAAAATGTTGTCAAAAGAGAGCACAACTCAGTTGGCCTTAAATCCAATTAAGCACCTAAATTAAGCATAAATAAGCTTAAATTAAAATAAGTTCAATTTAAGGGAAATGAGCCCGAGCTGAGGCTATGAACTATGAATGCCATGGCCTGGACCCTTAAATGGACCCTTAAATTTAAGCTTAAATTTAGGCTTAAAGTAGGCTTAACTTAAGCCTATTTTAAGCCTAAATTTAAGCTCTCACTTCCGCTTCTCAAGATAAACAGACTAATAAGATTAGATTGGATTAGATTAGATTAGAATATACTCCCCAATTGCAAAGAAACAACAACAAATAGTATACTGAGTGTCCTTTTGCGTTATACAATGTTCATCTTTACTCTCATGATCCCTGTAGGATCAATTCTCGGAAGGAGGCATAGGTTTCGAGTACGTCCGCGATCTCCACTTCGACCTATCCTCTGCTATGGCCTCAAATTTATGCTTATTATAGGCCTAATTTAAAGCACAATTTAGGCCTAATTCGAGGTTATTTAGGCTTCAATTTAAGCTTATGATGGGGTTTAATTTAAAGTTAAGCATATTTCAGGCCAAAATTTAAGCCTCCGAGAATCTTTCAAATTCTTATTTTCCTTAAATAAGTTTAAATGGATTTAAGCCCGACTGGGGTGTGTTATGCAGAAAAAAACTTAACCTTACTTAACTTTTCGAATTGTGCACTTATCTCCACTTTTAGGTTCACAGTGATTGACCATCATCACTTCACACTGTTCACAACTTATTTTCGTATATTTGGTTCTTGTATAATACAAGTGTTAGTACTACTGACCTCGCTTTGACTTCGGTAAGGTATTATCATAATTTTGGTGTAGCCACCCCGTTAAAAGCCTAGTTTCACTACAGTGGGTCATTTGTAGAAGAAAAAAATCCGTGAACCAAGTTGACTTGGACGACCGAAACCTCGAGAGTTTCAAGTACGACTGTGTAAATGGTGTGGTCTTCGCGCCTCACGTGAAATCCTCGCCCCCTCGACAACTCGAACTCGCGCAATTCGACCTGAAAGAATGTTTTTGACCTCACTTAGGGCATTCAAAGCGAATCTTGCGCTAGCGTCGGGGCTTCCTTTTGCCGATATTGTACGCATTATACATGGCGACTTGACAGAATAGGCGTTGAATACTCCGCGTCAACTGCCGCGCTACTTCGCTAGCAATGTTTGGGGATACAGTAGTCCGCGAGCGTATCGAAATTTCGGGTAGGGCGCACTGGGGAGGCGATGGGAGTGGCATAGTGCCTTCGCTATCGCGCGCGGAGTTCAAGTCGCATTTTCTATTTGATTCGCACTGCTGCTTGATTTCCCGAGGTCTCCGGGCCGGCCGATGAACAAAGATTTCGCGTGCATGGATAATTCCGATGGAGCGCCAATTCGGTGGGTCTCGCAAGAAACGGTCTTTCTCGTTTTCTTTAAGCGCATGTGGACACGAGGGAGTGTGGTTATTCAGCTGCAGTCTTTTTTTGGCAGATCCGTCGGATGGATATCTCACGTTTTCAATGCAGTCTTGCACTTTTTGTACACAAGATGGGTCCCTACGAAGATTCGAAGCCTCGACAGCAACATTTTTAATTATTGGCGCCTGCAAGACTACGCTACGTGCTTGAAAAAAGCTGGTTTGGGCATTCCGGGATGTGTTGGCTTTGTTGACGGCACTTTTCATGGTATTAGGTATTAATCGCCCAGGCCGGGTTGTGGACTTCAAGACGCTACAAGCAAGGACAGCGCCAGGTCCCAAACCTGAACCTGGCCGTTCTTTTTCTATTTGCTGGATAGGTTTAGGTTAGGTTAGGTCTTGGCCATATAGAGCCTTCTGGAACGCGCAGATACATGCCACAAGTGCAAATACATATCACCTCTGAGAGCGTGTTATTTCTGCCCTTGTCTTTCTTTACACTGGGGAGTGCAGACCTAAGAGCACAGGAAGAGAGATCCCCATTGGTAAGAGCATACAGAGAGCACAGGAAGAAAGAGCACGGCTTACATTTGCCAGAACCTTTCCTACACATATTACCGCAATTCGTAATTAT
>Ga0307930_1001613_pt1 | contig 17800 bp, 12 predicted proteins | sample OrgLakmetageno46_FD_203161 | JGI IMG/M metagenome (GOLD analysis project Ga0307930, IMG submission 203161) | Saline water microbial communities from Organic Lake, Antarctica - #46 | ecosystem: Environmental > Aquatic > Non-marine Saline and Alkaline > Saline | place: Antarctica: Organic Lake...
AGCGACCAACCCCCACCACGTAAGACCCGCTCACCACCCCCGCCAAGTGCGCTTGTCCGTTGAGCTCCACGTCCACCACCTCGAATACGGTATAAATGAGAAAATAAGCGAAGAGAAGAGACCGCAAGAATGGTAAGACTCAAATCGATGCAAATATACTACTTCATAGGGGAGTGATTGCTCTTGCGTGAACGAGATAGGACGGAATATAGGATCATCTTCATCACAAACGGAGTGTGTCTTTCTTTCTCTTACCCGCCCCGACATGGCAAGCGAAGCTCCCATTGGCTGCGCCAAATCCATCGAGAAGGACGTGAGGTGGCCGCTGCGACCTGTGAATGCATCAATGAAACAACAGACATGTGCGACTTCAGAGAACATAAGAAAATTGTGGATGCGCGCTAGTGGATACACACGTTAAAGAAGCATAAACCTATAACTTCGGTCGCGCACTTTTACCAGGAGGAGATGCAGCTTGGTTCCGCGCTGCGTCTGGACTTGAAGTGGCCGCTGCTGCTGCTTCTCCTGTTGCAACATTATCGCCGGCGGTTGCTGCGCTGCTGGCACTGCTGCAGGCTGCGGCAACCATCGCGGAAAAAGTGGGGGCACCGCCGGGGGCACAGCCATTTCTAGCTAGGGCGGCGGCAGGTGCCAAGGCAGACTGCTTCGGCAAAATCCCCCCTCCTCCTCCATCATCTTGAGGAGAAATAGGAAGAGACGATGCAAGTCGTCGGTATTTTCCGGGCTTACGGGCTAAGGGGCGGCTGCTTGGTTGATTGCGATTTTTGCCACTGTTACTGCTGTTGCTGTGAAATGGATTTGGTTCAGCGGATGTTTCTTCTTCGTTGTGCTCCTGTTGCACCAGAGTGTTGATCAAGCTTTGGCCTCGGCTAGCCACCACGCGGTGCTTCAGCTCAGATGACGGGCCATTCTCCCCTGTATCATCGGTCTGCAGAGGAGTGCCGCGCCCAGCGTCGGTGAAAATCGGCGACGCCATCAGCGACGGGGTCAAGTGGGTCACCCAAGGTCCGCCTCCAATATTAGAATGCATGTTGTTGTTGTTGTGACCGTCTTCATTGTCATTGTCATCGTCATCATCGTCACTGCTTGAAGACGTGCAGCTGCTGCCACTACCTCTAGACTTCTGTGCCGGCGGAGTGGCTCGAGATGAGACCACTTCGGTTGCCCATGAGAGGCGTCGCTGTTGCTTGTTGTTGTCCCCTACTGAGAGGGGGGATACGACGGGACTGTTGGCTTCGGCAGAGATGGCTTCGGCAGCCGAGGGTGCGGCCACGGTAGGCTGCGAAGAAAAAGACGACGGAGATCTCAAGTCCCATGGGCGTATAGGAGGCGCAGGCGGAATCATGCTGCCACTGCCACTGTTGAACGAACTGTTTCCCTTTCCATCGTCGAACAGGCGCGATGAGAAAGAAGCAGCTGTGGCACTATTTCGAGAAACTAGACCAGTGCTCTTGTCTTTTGCATTACTTGCACCTGTTGCAGTCGTTGGGTTGGTTGTCGTTGTTGGCCGAGAAATTTCTTCATTTGCAGTACTCGCATTCGCCGCATTCGACGCCCCCAGAGAATCCATGAATTTACGCAGGGAGTCTGCTTTCGGCAACACCCGGCCCGAGCTCACCCAGGCGTCGACCGCTGGACTCAGCGGGGACTTCGACCTCGATCGGCTGCGGTGCCTGCCTCTGGATGAGGAAGTAGAGCTTGGGCTGCGGTGCCGCTCGTTGCCACTGCCGCTGTGCGGGGAGCTTGATCTGGCTTCACCTCCGGGGCTCCAGCTGTGCGCTGACGACGGGGTGATCACGACCATGCCATTGGGCGAGCAGCGAATTGTTGCGCCAGGAAACAAGGAGGCAAGGTAGCGCTTGGTGTCAAGGTCAGGGTTGGGGTTTTGCGGATCGACAGGATGGGTGGGCGGTGGAGACACGCGCTGAGAACGCTGCTGACTGCTGCTGAAACTGCTGCTGCTGCTGTTGGTCTCAGGTGTGAGAGGAGAAAAACCTGGAGTGACAGGTACAAAGCCTTCTTTCATGGGAGTAGAAGCGCCATAAGAGGCTACGCCCGTTGCGACCCCTAGATTCTTGTAATTGGCTCGTTTCCACCATTGCACGGCTTGGTGTCCTGCTTCTTGGTCCGAGTCCGAGTCTTCGTTGGCTATGGCAGCACTGGGCTTGAGCGCAATGAGGGACAAATCGCGGGCGCTCAACGCACTGAGTGCTGCTCGTTGGTCGCTGACGCCCGCCTGTAAACCGTAAATCCGCAAGTCTTTCTTCTTCTTGCCCTGGCCGAGCCACTTCTGGTGGTGCGGGCTGTTCAAGAAATCCTGCGCTGAATGGCTAAAACTGCCTGAGCGCCGATTCTTGCCGGCAATTTTCAACTCCATGAAGGAGTCTCCCGGAACCAAAAGGTCGTCGATCAACGAAGCATCATCTGCCTCCATAGGCAATGACGGCGAAGAAAGAGCACGGTTGGCCGTGTTGGTCGTGAGGCCTTTCAAACGATTCTGAAGGGCAGCTAAAGCGGCATCGCCAGCGTCAGGTGCAGAAGCTGATTGCGACAACGGTGACAAAGGCGTTGTTTTCTTCTTCAATTTCGGTTTTTCTAAGCCCGCCATCACCTGGCAAAACTCGCCAAAGTTCAAAGCATCGTCAGCGTCACTTCTCTTTCTGTCGAGCATCACTGCATCAATGAGTGAGTCCAGCTTGGCAGGCGTGACGTGCTGCTCTCCAGATGCCATCAACGCAGCAGTGAGTTCATCGCGGTCTATGGTACCACTGTTATCGGCGTCGTGCGTTAGAAACAATTGCCGGTACTTCGAAAGCGCGATTGTCCCTTCGTCATGCGCGAAAAGTGGCGTGAGATGGTCGGGCAGAGGCAATTGAGACGCCAAAACCTCATCGTGCGAAGTGCGCGCGGCAGCAGACGCCCAGCCAGGAACGGCTTTGAAGACTTTCGCGGCACTTGTTCCTGTGTAGGGAGACGAAGAAGAAGATTGGGTTTGGCGAGTATCAGCGTGGGTCGCTAGAGGGGAGTACGCCAAGTCTGCAAAGGCGTAATTTTGGGTCTGCAACGCATTGACTGAGCTCAGGGAAGAGCCTTTGCTGCCTGGGAGCACCACGCCGCCAGCCCCACCACTGCGCATTGTCATCCGCCTTGCAAGGGTGTGGTTGGGCGGCAAGTGGCCTTTCGGGCTCGGGCCCGTCGGAGACGAGGCTTTGTCCTGCTGCTGCTGCTGCTGCTGCTGCACCTGGCAGCTTGGTTGGACACTTGAAGAGGGTGCAATTTTCGAAGCTGTCGCTATTGAGGTGTCGGTGGAGATTGGTGACGTCTTCGTTGTAGTAGAAGCGGGGTCAGCAACGCCCTGAAACAAACGACTCGCTAAGCTGGCACTTTTGGGGCTTCCATTGTTTGGACTGCCACTCTTCTGACTGATTTTATCGGGGCTGCTGCTTGGAGATGAAGTCGATGTAGTAGGGCCGGAAGGTGTAGACTCAGGGAGTTGGTGAGACCAATTTCCTCCCGGTGTAGAAGGCAGCTTCCGGGCTCGCGCAATCGGTGAACTCTTGGCAGGCACGCCGACTCCTTGCTCTAACGGACGTGGTGGTGCCTGAGCAGACGCTCCCCCCTTGCTGCTGCTACTACTTTTGTTGTTGGTGTTGCCATTGCTAGTAATTGGTGACGTTGACGCTGTGGATTTGGCACTCGATGGTTCACGAGGAGAAGACGAAGAGGCAGGATCAGATCCTGAGCTGATGCCATTTTCACTATCATTGTTGCCGTTGTCATGGCTTAAGCTTTGCGGCACAACTCCTTCGACTACTTCGCCGTTGTCCAGTTTGACACTCCAGAACATGCCTTTCTTCGCCAGAAGGCAACCTCGAGACGCGTGCAGCTTGACTTTGTCACCTGGTGTGAAAGTTTGGGCACCAGGACTTGAGACATTAACAATACTACTGCGCTTATTGCCACTACCAGCTCGAGAAGCTCCGGAGGCCAGAGGGCTCCTGTCTACAGCTGCTGGCGATGCAGCAGTGCTGTTCATGTTGCCTAATTGAGCCCACGGAGAATCAGGACCATAGGCTTTTCCAAGGCGCGCTCGAGCAAAGATCTGCAAAGCAAAAGAAAAATGCGCTTTAACCATGTATGCAACTTAACTGATAGTAGTAGCTTTCAAATAGGCATGGAAACGAAACACGCGATGAATGCAGAGCTTTCGACATTGATCTAATGTTTGAAGTGTAAAATGAATCCCAGTCCAAACCTCGCAGAATTCGTCGAAGTCAACAACGTCGCTGCTAGCGTCTGATTGGTTATCTGAACCCAAAAGCTCCATGGCACTTGACGACAGCTCTGCAACTCGTGCTGGCGTCCCTTCTTCGCCTACCATTGCTAACGCTTGGCACACTTCATTGACTGTGAGTTTGCCGGAGTTGTTGTAGTTGTTGTCGAAATGCAGAAACAACCTTCGAAATGCATCCACCTGAAAGATGAACAATAAATAAAAAGGAGACGCGATTAAATGAAGGGAGTTAGCCCTGGAACTATCTCTAATAAGAGATTGAGAGGATTCTGAAACTGCACTATCGTGAGATGTACTTCAGTAAATGTGATGTAAGACGAGTCTAGGAAAACATGAATAAACTAGGATGCGAGGAATGCAAAGAAAGGAGAGGTCGCATGGAAACATGAAAACATTACAGTAATTTGTTCAACACTCACTTGCTCAGGAGTCACACGTCGCTTCAGATGCAGCGGCACAATCATTGCTTCAACCTGTTCTTCACTCACAGGAGGCAATCCAGCGAAAGGCGCCTCAGCAGATATGACCATACCCAGGCTAGCAGCTGCTGCAGGAGCCAATACAGGGGAGGTCGCGATGGGTGGAGGGCTTTTGGCAGCATAAGATGGAGGCGCTACACCAGCACGCGTGAAGGGGTCAAGCGAGGTCATCGTCGATGGTTTTCTGTTGCGGAGGCTGGACAGTGACCCCTGTAGTTTCGCGCCACCACCCTGTACCGGTGCTGCTGCTGACGACGACGACGAAGATGGGCTGCGCTCGTAAGTGCCCGGTGAGCTCGAGAGGAATTTCTCGAGGCTGCTTGAAGCCCGGCCACCTCCACTTCCAACAGCAGCCGCTGGCGCAAGTGCCGATCCGCGGCGTCTCCAGCTGCTGCTGCTACCACTGCTGCTACCACTGCCGCTACCACTGCCGCTACCGCTGTTGTTGGTAGATACTTGAGCGCCGACGCGTGACTGAACACGAAGCGCTGAGCGTGGGCTCAAGGGAGGGCTCGAACCATTGCTGTGCGTGCTGGATGCAGTCGACGGGCTGATCGCATCAGTGTCTGCAGGCGTGTGCGGCGACCAAGCCGACGCTGACCCTGAGCCAGGTGGCGAAGGCGTCGCTAGAGCCGACGGCCGCGCGGCAATCATGTTGTTCGTATGGTTCTTGCCGTCGCTAGCAGGGTTGCCGTCGGAGTAGCCACCGATGGAAAAGGACACTTTGCGAGCTAGCGGCTTTTGTTTCGGTGTTGGCGTGGGTGTAAAGCTTACACTGCTTGTAGATCGGTTGTTCTGATCTTGCAATGCCTGCGTGCCTCCAGCTGACGCGGGCGTAAACTCCAGCGTGTTGTCCTGGGACAGCGGTGGCGATGGTGACGCCCAAGGACTTGGCGACAACAACGGTGATATCGACGACGGTTCGCCCGCTGGGGTGCGTGGGCTCCCAAAAGGGGGAGTGTTGCCGCGGTCTCCTGGCCTCGTTGCATTCGCAGTCGACTTCTGAAGCTGCCGCTCAAACTCGGAGACAGCATCCGTGTACTCGTGGTAAGCTTCCGACTCCGCAACAGAGGCCAGCAAAGCACCAGTGCCGCCCATCGGAGAAAACATCACCGATTGCGATGGCGGCGACGACGACGAAGAGGCTGATTTCAGTGGTGGTTGGTGCGCAGAGTGCAGCACAGAGAGGAACTCTCCGAAGTCAATCGCGCCGTTCCCATTAACATCCACTGCCATGAGGAGAACGAGTGTAAAGATGGTAGGTTATGGAGGTTAAATGAGCGCAAACACATTAAAAGAAATTGTTGTGGAAAATCTCCCCACGCTACCCCCTCTAGTGATTGGATATCTCCGTTAAAAACGCTACTAAGTTAGCAAGGATTTTCTGCAACAGAAGTAAGCGAAGCATACAAAAACTGATACATGATATCTAGAAGTCGCATCGCAATAGTGTATGAAAAACAGGTGAATGCCGTCGTATACGTAGTACGACGATCATAACACGTATCCACCCACGTTTGTTACCTTCAGCCATTAGCAAAGTTAAGCGCTCCTCTGAGACTGGCGCGCCAAGCTTGCTCAGCGCTTGAGCGAGCTCATTGCGATCCACCGTACCGTTGTTGTCTGCGTCGTAGAACGCAAATAGCTGCTTAGCGTGCTGGAGTTGTGCGTCTGTGAACGCGTGGGCTAGGGTTCGTGGCACTGAAAGCTGCGGAGAGGTAGCTGCTCTATTGGCATGGCTAACACGACCCTTGAGTTCCGAAAGTTTTACCATTTCAAAGTTGGGCAGGTACTCTGAAAGCCGACTGAAAGTTTATGAGTTTCTCTTCTTAAGGCTCAAGGCGATGATGCAGTCCCCATGTGGATCTTAGGATTTTTCACAAGTGTTGCACCCTAACAATTCTTAGGCCTCAAGCGCGATACCAATGGCGATGGAGAAAATATCGCGATGTGTTCTTACTGCTAAGCGCAAGTGAGAGAAATTGCTGTGAGGTGGGTGCGGTAACAAGACCTACTGTTGGGCTATTGGGCTACGTTGTCTTGTTATAGGCAGTCTTCAGCTCATGTCTGTCAGCAAGCACGAAGGCATCGAAAGATCCATGAATGAATTTGTGGTGCTTTCGAGAAATCTCAGGATATTTTCGGGGACTCGCGACTCTCCCAACTCCCGACCCCCAAAAGGGGGGCGAGGACGGACTCTCCTCGGCATTTCGGTGTTAATAAAATTTCGGTCGTTTTGGATGAATAAGTTTTAGGAGCAGTGAGTGTGTCCGAGCAGTCCGAGCGTCCGAGTGTGCATAGGAAGGTCGTTGCACAGCAACACGGTGCTAGACTATGGTTCGTGTCGGAGATATGCTGAAAAAGAAAAAGAGTCTTTGGATTTAAACAAATGAAGATGAAGCCCGCAACATGTTCCGATCGCACGCAACTTTCCACGAAGAAGGTGAGGGAGTAATCCGTCCGAGGCTTGTGAAGTCGCACACCAAATCTACAACTCCTGATCTGTTTTCCTCATTTCACATCGTAAACACTCAGACGGAACAAGCGGCGTAGATGCTAAGTGGTTTCCTAAACTCATGAAAGCCCTTGTGGCGTGGGCCAATAGGACGGAGATTGAGAACTCTATCCGTTCAAAGAAACCAACGCAGCCACTCATTCCAACACCCTCGAGGCGGGACTTGCAAGCTGCATTTAAGCTCGCTGACGCCGACAAGAATGGTTACGTTGACGAAGAAGAATTCCTTGAGCTCTTTTCGGCAGTGCTTGCAGGTAAAGTGCGGGGCCTCGGAGGGGGCATTGAATTTTACCGTCGACCCACTCAGCACATGCGCTGGGGTGACAACGAGTTTGAACCGGACACTGACTGGCAAGACTTGTTCTTCGACCTTCTGTTTGCTGGGGGAGCTTTCTGTGGGGCTGCGCTTCTAGGCGAGGCTCTAATCAACGGCCAAGAAATTGAAGGATTTGGCTGGTAGGCACTTCATATTTCGTGGTAGACTTCCTTGATTATCACGCTAGCTCTTCGTTTATTCACATCGTTTTCACTGTGAATCAGGTTTTGCGCTACATTCATGTGCCTAGCTCAGCAGTGGGTCATGCGCACTCATCTTGCCAGTCGCTTCGCGTCCACTTCGATGTTTCACGCCGTTGTTCTCGAACAAGTGGAATTTTGTTTGATTGCCTTGGCTACTTGGCATATCCCTTTGTCACCCATCAATATTGAGATTTCCTCGACGGCGTACTCCTCCTATTCTTCATATTCCTCTGAAGAGAGGCGACTCGCTGGTAGTTCCACGTATGGTAGCGGGGACTACCTTATTTTCCCGCCCGTAGATCAGTTGCGCCGCAACATAGATGGGTGTGCCTTCGGATTCAGTTTCTTCCTCGGCATGAATACTCTCCTTTATGTGGCGCGATGGTCTGAGATATTGTTCGACCCAGTTGCATCAGCAGGTGCCAAGAAGTTGGCACGCTACTCCGTCCTGGCCTATACCGCAGTTGCCGCTGTTTTCTTCGCCGGTGCTGCTCTATGCTATGTTGCAGGCCCCGGCGGAGGAGCTGATGACGACTACAAATATGACGACGAAACAGCCAGCGCGTGCATGTTTATTTGGTTCACAGCAAATGTTACAATGCTGGGCTCTCTTGCCCTTTGGGTTGGTATCATGGGCGCGAAGCCTGTTGAAGAGGCTCAGGCACAATCAGTTCCAATGTGCGTGTCTTATTTGATCACTCGCGTTGGTGAATGGACGATGGTAATGCTCGGCGAAACTGTTTTAAGTCTCCTCGGCGTGCCATTGAAGAGTAACATGATGGTCTACTTAATGTTCACGTGCTCAATGCTTATTGCTGGTAACCTTCAATTTCAGGGCTACACAATCCACCCGATTCACGCTGAGCATCACGTTCTTGCGGGCGGTCAGTTTAATTATAAAGGCTACTTATACTTGATCTGGGCAACCATTTGGTATGCAACGATTCTCGTGTTGGTTGGAACCGGCGCCAAAGTTCTGTCGAAGAAGGCCACTTATGGATTGGTCTTTGAAGGCGCAAATTGGTGCCTTAGTGGGGGCTTAGCTGGCGCGTTCATCTCCAACATGACATTTCAGTCGTTACACCACCGAGACCAAAACAAGGAACTCGGGCTCCTGGACTGTTTCACTTCAAACAACGTTTCTGCGAATACCAAAGGTGCCTCAAGCACCTGTTTCGGTACCGACAAAATTTCTCCTCGGAGTGCACTTTTCGATCTTTGCAAAGCCGGTACTGTGGTGCTTCTTTTCGCCATTGCATTGGCGAACCAGGAACCAAACTACACTGTATTTGGGTCTTTCTTCGTTGTGTTTGTGCAATCTATGCTTGTGTTGTACGAAAATTCGAGCGGCTTGGACAATCATGACGAAAATGAAGACGACCATGACGACTTGGTCCCTAAGAAAATGCAGGACGATCCAGAGGCTGTCTTCTCTGAGGTGCCCGTTTCCAAGAGCAACGAGGAGTTCAAAGATACTGGAACCAGCCTCGATGCAGCTACCTACAAGTCTAGGCGGTCTTCAAGTGGGCTTGAGAAGGAGTCTGGTTCTTCCAGCCCAACAAAAAGGCCATCTGGACCAAAGAAAGCAACGAAGCCTAAAGCGCGAAGCAAAAATTTCGAAGCCCCAATTGAAGAGGTATGATACAATTTTTAAAGGCATCCAACATAGGCCGCAAATTTGATAAGGGCAATTATGAATACATTCAAGAAGCAGTACTCTGCTGTTTATCTTTTTTTATCAAGAGCTGATGCGGGTGATCTGATGAATCATAGATCTCGACGACTTCAGATTCTGAGGTCGCCTTTTAAACGTAGATAGTTCCACAACAAATAACAAATAGCCATGGTCAGTAGAACACTCTAGCTCTCCATGCCACATCCCAGACAGAATTATCCAGGTTTAGGTTGGGTTGTTGGGTTTGTGGGATGGGGCTAGGGTAGGTGTTTATAATTTATCTAATTCAACAGCATTTGGCCCAAAATATCTGAATATGTGCTTATTTGATAGGGATGATAGAGAATTTAAGCGCGACTGCGATGTGCTCTCCAGTCTATTTAGTTCTCTATTATTTCTCCAGACCCCAGAAAAGTATACCATATAGCATAATTTTTTAGAGGGGGGTGGAAGTATTATGCCCTCTACACACTATCCTCTTTACGATTTTGACTTGCGCGCAACGCACGCGCGTACACTTCTGCCCGCAGCATTGGCTTCTGTGTCTTTCAGTGTCATTTGGGTTTGTATTTCTGTAGTTCGAGTTCGAGTTCAAAAAGCAATCTCATTTGAGAGCGCGAACTCGAACGCCCTTTCCCAAGTCATCTGTGGGCAACCAATCGGCCGAGAACACAATACCCAGGCACTCAACAGACACTGCCGAGGCGCCTGGCTCATGAGCATGGCGAAAAGCAAGTAATGAAACTACATTAATCATAGATAAGTCAAACGACAACTTCCACAGGGCAGGTGGGAAAGGCGAGAGAAAACTTTGTGCTTTGGAAAGAAAACTTATCGAGTTGTCAAGTCGGAGACTCTTCACAGCAAGCACCAAATGAGAAGCCCGAAGGATTATTTTTCCAGGTAGGGATAGTGAGCTCAAAGGAGGCTTTTCGTCCAGCTTTCGAATTTCGAAGTAGTTTAATTGCCTCGTTAATATCAAGGCCTTTTCGTTTTCTCGCGATGATACACATGATACACCGCCCGCTACCGACGACTGTACCAGTGGCGTACGAATTGCATCCGACAATCATTAACACCTCGCGAGTGCGCACCGATAGAGGCTACCTGATGAGAGCCAAGGACTCGGCAGTCTCCTCGGAGGGAACTTACAAGGTAATTTAGATGCTAAATTGAACCCCGGCGGAGGTGAAAGAAAAACTTCAGCGGTAGGCGCATAATGGGAACTTACCACCCATCCGTCCACCAGGGTGGGATATTCTTTGGCTCGCCAAGTCCCGTCCAAGGGCCAAAGTCTCCTTCCTCCTGAGAACTCGTCCCTTAAACCTTAACACCTGGCGCTAACGCAACGGAGAAATTTCAAACGATGCTTATACACTGAGCGAAGCTCTCAACCCTAACGGGGAGGTAATTATAATAAGCGAGGGTGGCGAAGGCAAATAAATCTTATCTTAGCAGAAGACGTGGAAGTTGATATATCTGGTGACAAATTCGGTAAGTGATATGGATATACCTTAGTTCTTTGCTGTGTACTGTGCATTTCTCTTATACGCACGGCATTAAGTTGGCGTTAAGCCGGAGCCAGAACTAGAGCGCTCTTTCCTGGCCATTGGTGTTGTAAACCAAGCCAAGAAAGCATGATTGCACCTTATAAAGCGCGAATGGGAACCTGAACTCTATCTTATATCTATGTATTCACATCTATTTCATATCAAGGAACAACGAACAAGGAACCCAAGCAGTCAAAAGAAAGGTTAATGCGGTAAGCACCTAATGAAAAGTTCGTTACAGGTATGCACCGGAATCTGAGCGGCCCTGAACCAACAATAATGCCTTCGAGAGTACGTCTTGTGTATTCCTTGCATCAAACCTGCTCAATTTGGGCCTCAGGGATTGTACTGCAGGCCTTTGAATAGGTTTCCTTTCTGCCAACCTTCTTTTTCTGGCGATCATCTGTAAGTCGCTTAGTTAAGTTGTCTGACTCGGCGAATTTATTACGGCTTTTTGAGACTCTTTCTCGAGAAACTCTTTCAGTTTGTTCTTTCAGGTTGGCCTTTAGAAGACTTCTTGACGATCCCTGTCGAAGACCATCAAATTTTCTTGGTATTTGTTGACGAGCAACATGCTTAGCTTGCTTTTTTTGTTTGGAAGTAGAATCCTTGGACTCTGCTTCTGCCTTAACAGGTGCTGCAGCAAGACGACTATCATTGTTGCTGGTAGTATCGGTACTGTCTTCACCAGCAGTTTTACTCATATTTCTGCTATTCAAGATGGCAGCATTGACAGCCGACTGCTCGAAGGAAGACGTCGACTGTTCTGTGAGTGCATTCACTGGAGGAGGTGCTTTAGCATTTGGTTTCATGGTGAAAGAAAAGGCTGCCTTCAAGTGCTTCGCCAAAGGTGATGTTCTCTTGTGAACAGTGCGCGGAGGTCCTGGTGGATTCTTTTCCTTGGAGGCATGATCGCGTTCAGGGTGATCCAGGCCACTCGAATGCTCGTATAAGACAAGCATAGATTGCGTCATTGCAACAAAGTAGCATACGAAAACTGTGAGATTTGGCTCCTGTTTTGCAATAGCAAGGGCGAAAAGAAGCACTAAAGTGCCGGCTTTACCCAGGTCAAAAACTGCACTTCGGAACGAAATTTTATCAGTCCCTGAGCAGGTACTCGAGGCACCTCTTGTTCCCATCGGAACATTGTCCGAAGTAAAACAATCAAATAGTCCAAGTTCCTTGTTTTTATCTCGTTGATGCAATGCCTGAAATGTCATGTTTGATATGAATGCCGCGGCTAAGCCGCCACAAAGGCACCAATTTGCGCCTTCGAGTACTATTCCGTAAGTTGCTTCTTTGGTAAGAACCTTGGCTCCAGTGCCTATAAGTACGAGGATCATTGCATACCAAATGGTAGCCCAGATCAAGTACAAATATCCTTTGAAACTGAATTGACCGCCTTGCAAGACATGGTGCTCAGCGTGAATTGGATGAATCATGTAGCCTTGGAACTGGATATTGCCAGCAATGAGCATAGTACATGTAAACATTAGGTAAACCATCATATTTCTTTTTAGAGGCACACCAAGCAAGCTGAGGACAGTTTCGCCAAGCATTACCATCGTCCATTCACCAACGCGAATAATCAAGTAGGTCACACACATCGGAACTGATAACGAATGAGCCTCTTCAACAGGCTTTTTGCCTATTATCCACACCCATAAGGCAAGGGAGCCCAGCATCACAACATTGGCTCCAAGCCAAATGTATACGCACGCGCTGGCTGTATCATCATCAAAGCTGTAACCGTCATCGGCTCCTCCACCGGGGCCAGCAACATGGCAAAGAGCTGCACCAGCGAAGAAGACACCTGCGACCACCGTGTAGGCTAGGGTAGAGAAGCGCGCCAAATTTTTTGCTCCAGCTGTCGAAACGGGGTCAAACAAAATTTCCGACCAGCGCGCTACATATAGGAGGGTATTTAAGCCGAGGAAGAAACTGAAGCCAAAGGCACATCCGTCAATATTGAGGCGCAGTTGATCAACTGGTGTGAACACGAGAAGGTCCCCACTACCATACGTGGTACTGTCAGCAAGCCGACGCTCTTCAGAAGATGATGTGGAATAAGAAGTATTGTAAGAAAATGACGACGATGATACTTCAATACTGATGTCTGTCAGAGGGATATGCCAGGTCGCTAATGCAATCAAACTAAATTCTAGTTGTTCGAGAACAACGGCGTGAAACATCGATGTGGACGCAAAGCGACTGCTAAGGTGAATGCGCATGACCCACTGTTGAGCGAAGCACATGAACATGGAGCAGAACCTGAGACATGCGATCAAGGAGAGTGTGAAAATTTGACGCTAAATCACTTGTTGTTAAGAATGCAGAAAGTCTTGCCTACCAGCCAAATCCTTCGAATTCTTGGCCGTTGACTAGGGATTCGCTCAAGAGTGCTGCCCCGCAGAAAGCACCGCCAGCAAAAAGCAGGTCAAAGAATAAATCTTGCCAGTCGGTATCAGGGTGGAACTCATCGTCTCCCCAGCGCATGTGCTGAGTGGGCCGACGGTAAAATTCAATGCCATCTCCTAGGCCCCGCACTCTGCCAGCGAGCACTGCCGAAAAGAGCTCAAGGAACTCCTCTTCATCGACATAGCCACTCTTGTCAGCATCTGCAAGCTCGAACGCAGCCTGCAAGTCCCGCTTAGTGGGCTTTGAAATCAGCGGCTGGGTAGGCATGTTGTCACGAATGGAGGTTTCAATCTCCACCCTGTTGGCCCATGCGACCAGAGCTCTCATTAACTTCGGAAACATCTTGCGATCCACACCAAGCACACCATCTAAAAATTGATACGTACCAGCCACAGAAGGCACATATCAGCGGGGATCAAATTTCGCTTTCTATGTGAAATACCGATTCAAGCGCGGTCTCACCTTCCCCGGGAATGGCAGTCGCATGCGATCGGAACATTTCACATGCTTCCTCGTCATTAGTTTTCATCCACAGGCTTCTCTTCTTTTTTAGCATATCTCGAACACGAACCATGGTCTTGGAATGGATGGTTATGCTCTCGGAAGCACGTACGGGCAACTTTAGGCTTGCGGCTCAGATCGGCAAATCGGCTGGTTAGAAATTTTAGCTAAATATTTTAGCCATGCCGGCGGGACCATTCCAAATCAATGTGCAATAATCTAACTGTCGTCGCAGTGGTTGTTGTCAAGATTTTTCATTCTGTAGATTTCGTCACAGAATTTCCACGCCGGTACTTACTGCGTTCCGCAGCAATGCACCAACCACAACGACCAAAACAAATGAGAACACAAGATCAAAATCTTCGTTGATGATGCTTGGCCTTTTCGAGTTGTCCCGCCGGCATGGCTGTCTCAAGGTGTCCCAAATTTTACGGCTGCTGCAAAACAGACACAGCTTTAGAGCTTTAGATAATCAATCATTTCGAGACAATGGTTCGCGTCGGTGACATGTTGAAGAAGAAGAAGAGTCTGTGGATTCAAACGAATGATGACGAAGCTCGCGCAATGTTCCGATCGCACGCAACTGCTATTCCAGAGCAAGGTGAGAGCACGATCGAACTGATCACTGTAACACCGTGCAAACGGATTTAAGTATCGCTGACTGATTAATCTTGCGTTACATGGATCCACCTGATATGGGCAGGTGACGAATGTGGCGTCAACGGTAAGGTGTTTCGCAAGCTCATGAAAGCTCTCGTTGCTTGGGCAAACAAGACGGAGGTCGAGAAATCGATTCGTGACAACGTTGCCACCCAGCCTCTGATTTCAAAGCCCACTAAAAGAGACTTACAAGCTGCATTCAAGCTCGCTGATGCAGACAAAAGCGGTTATGTTGATGAAGAGGAGTTCCTGGAGCTCTTCAGAGCTGTGCTTGCCGGAAAAGTGCGGGGCCTTGGTGGGGGCACCGAATTTTACCGTCGACCCACTCAGCACATGCGCTGGGGAGACGACGAGTTCCATCCAGACACTGATTGGCAAGACCTGTTCTTCGACCTGTTGTTTGCTGGTGGGGCATTCTGTGGTGCTGCGCTTCTGGGCGAATCCTTGATCAACGGCCAAGAAATTGAAGGATTTGGCTGGTAGGCTTCACGTAACGTCAAATTTATGTAGATTCTTTATTCCCGCTTTGGTCACTCTCTTGTCTTGGAACAGGTTTTGCTCCATGTTCATGTGCCTCGCTCAACAGTGGGTCATGCGTATTCATCTCGCCAGTCGCTTTGCGTCCACATCGATGTTTCACGCCGTTGTTCTCGAACAAATGGAATTTTGTTTGATCGCCCTAGCGACCTGGCATATCCCACTGGCAGACGTCTATATCGAGGTGCCATCTTCTTCATCCTCCTCCTATTCTTCATATTCTGCATATTCCCCTGAAGAGCGTCGACTTGCCGGCAGCACCTCGTATGGTAGCGGAGACTTTCTCGTGTTCACGCCTGTAGATCAACTGCGTCGCAACATTGATGGATGTGCCTTCGGTTTCAGTATATTCCTTGGAATAAATACACTTCTTTACGTGGCACGTTGGTCTGAAATATTGTTTGACCCAGCTGCATCAGCAGGCGCAAAAAAACTGGCGCGTTTCTCTACACTAGCCTACACGGCGGTTGCTGGTGTCTTCTTCGCTGCTGCTGCTCTTTGCTTTATTTCGGGCCCCGGTGGAGGGGCCGACGATGGCTACGAGGATGAAACAGCCAGTGCGTGCATGTTGATTTGGTTTGGAGCAAACGTCACATTGCTGGGCTCGCTTGCCTTTTGGGTATGGATCATGGGTAAAAAGCCTGTCGAAGAGGCTCATTCGCAATCTGTTCCGATGTGTGTGACCTACTTGATTATTCGCGTTGGTGAATGGACGATGGTAATGCTTGGCGAAACTGTTTTGAGTCTCCTCGGCGTGCCATTGAAGAGCAACGTAATGGTGTATCTAATGTTCACGTGTTCAATGCTCATTGCTGGCAACATTCAATTTCAAGGCTACACAATTCATCCAATTCACGCTGAGCACCACGTCTTGCAAGGCGGTCAATTCAGTTTCAAAGGGTACTTGTACTTGATCTGGGCTACCATTTGGTATGCATCACTTCTAGTCTTAATTGGGACCGGTGCCAAGGTCCTAACAAAAAAAGCATCCTATGGAATAGCATTTGAAGGCGCAAACTGGTGCTTGTGCGGCGGCTTAGCTGGCGCGTTCATATCGAACATGACATTTCAGTCGTTACACCACCGAGACAGCGACAAAGGGCTCGGACTTCTGGACTGCTTCACGTCGAATAATGTTTCCATGGCAACAAAAGGTGCATTTAGTTCCTGCTCAGGCACGGACAAAATTTCGCTTCGAAACGCTATCTTCGACCTGTGCAAAGCCGGTACGGTGGTGCTCCTTTGTGCCCCCGCCATTGCCAACCAGCTCCCAAACTACACTGTTTTTGGGTGTTACTTCATTGTCTTCATGCAATCTATGCTCGTCTTGTACGAGAACTCGAGCGGCCTCGAGAACCACGAAGATCAAGATGAAGACCGCGACAACGCCACCCCGGAAGAAAAGCCCGACCAAGTTATTGATCGTACAAGCACAGACCCTAAAACTAAAACTCTGTTCGCGAAACTTCGCTCCGCAGTCTTCTCTGGTTCCATTAAAGCGATTGATAGTTCTCTTTCGAATGGTCACGTCGAGAAACCTTCGTCTTCTATTGAGCGACCCATAGCTACTCCCGTCAATTTGAAGGACAACGCGGAGGTTAAAAGTGCCTGCGATGATCACAACAGCTCAGACTCTGCCATGGCTGTTGAGAAACCTGAAGCTACGGACAAAGATTCTCCATCTAAAGTCAAAGTCATGTCGGAAGCATCCTTGACGAGGCGTTTAGGTACCACAATGTAAGGACTCAGGCCTTCAACAGCCTCGAGGCATGCTTGGAATTGGTACGGCGTGTGCTGCCGATGCGGACGCGGTGGCTGCTTATAAATTGGAAATGTGTTAATCTGGTCTATATCTATGTGAGCTGCGAAATGAAGTAAATAAGCATGGGCTGTCCGCGAGGCTACTGATTATTTGTTTTTGTGTCTACGCCTGACGCAACTCCGCTCCTTTGGGCTATATAGTTCTTATGTATGTCACCTGTTATTGATTTATTCTTCTGTCCTACGTGCTACGGGGGGAAATTCTATATAGCTATGGCTATGGCATTTAGGTGCACCAAAGTACTTACAAAGAATTACTGAGCCCCAGGTTCCCTAAGAGCAGTGCAATCAGCAATTGAAAACAATGAAGTTAAAACAATGAAGTTAAAAGTTAGTAAAAATTATGGCACTTGGCACCTTCCGGGATAATGCCCGTGCAAATCGCCCACCATACAGGATGCAGACTAGATTAGATTATACACCCCAATTGCAAAGAACAGAGGTAATCTGTAAATAATTTATTCGTAAAAACTCCACAACAAGTCTGACTGGGCTGAGTGTCCTCGTGCGTATTGTAATGTTTAGCTTTTACTGCCATTTGCCCTGTAGGACCAATTTTCAGGAGGCTTAAAGTGGTCAGTTAAGCACAGGCTGCATTGCTGCTTTCGATGAGATTCGATTGGATGGTGCACAAAGCGGCGCGAGCGACCACCCTTTGTTGGACACAAGTGTGCGCTCAATGCCATCGGCATGCGCAATGCCGACCACCATGACAATAACCGCGTCTTTAGGGGCGTTGGCGTTGATCGAAGCAGCCATAAACCGATCTCGCTCGCCAATCATTGCCTCGTACACCTGTTCGATGTGAGG
>Ga0307930_1001618_pt1 | contig 17768 bp, 18 predicted proteins | sample OrgLakmetageno46_FD_203161 | JGI IMG/M metagenome (GOLD analysis project Ga0307930, IMG submission 203161) | Saline water microbial communities from Organic Lake, Antarctica - #46 | ecosystem: Environmental > Aquatic > Non-marine Saline and Alkaline > Saline | place: Antarctica: Organic Lake...
TGTTACAGAAATCAATGCCACAGGCCGAAGTGAATGTGCATATATCGCGCGCAAGTCGCGGTTAGGGATGTTTCAAGATGGACTTCTGTTTCAAGTTTACGAGAAGTGCCTGCTCTTGAGGCAAATGGCGACTTCAGGTCTCTTTCAAAAAGATAGTTCAGAGAAGCTGCACATGAGAGTTGAGCCCAACGAGATAATGGATGAAAGCTACATGCAATTACTATTGCGCAAAGCAGAAGGCGAAAACTGCTTTGCTTTTCTTCTCTACTTGTTAGTCTTCTAATTCCGGCCCTTCGGGGCCTGTCTCAAAACGAAGTGCCTGCTCTTGGGGCAAACGACTTCAGTCTCTTTCAAAAAGATAGTTCAGAGAAGCTGCACATGAGAGTTTTGAGTCCAAGAAGAGAATGGAAGAGCTCGACTACGCTGCGCCCACCTCGAGAGCGGATTAAAAAGCCCTGTGCTGTTAAATTTGCTAGTGCATATGCAGTTCAAGTGTATTCTCTATGTGCCTCTGCGACTGCTGTGTACTTGCCTTTCTTTGTTTTTGAGAGAGTATCAACTAGACTAGACTAGACTAGTACTGACTAGCACCAAACCACTCCATGAAGTGGCATCGCATCTACTTTCAAAGTGATGGCAGCGCCCAGAAGTGCTCGCACCTCCATACTCTGAAAGTTTTTACCGAGAAAAGAAGCGAGCAGTGAGCAGTGTAGTGAGTGGCAGTGTGAGCGTGAGCAAAACGACGACAGTACGACAGTACGACAGTACGACAGTACGACAGTCACTCTGGCTCTGTCACAGAAGCACGCAGAACATCAGAACGTGGATTGAGGAATGACGGATCGGAGGAAGAACGAGGAAGATGAAGAGCCAAAATAGGCAAGTAAGTAGCATAGCAAGTAGCAAGCAGCAAGTAGTGTGCGCAGAAGAAGACAATGAAGCTCTCAGCAGTCATCAGTTCACCTCATCAGAGCTCACATAATTGCTAGGAAGGACTGAAGGCAATAATAGAAGTAGTGCAAGAAGTGTGATGCTGTAGCAGAGATCAAATTATTTTGACCTCGTGTTGAAAAGGGCTAGAGTAGTTATTTATTGAACGTTGACCCACGGCATCTTATTCATACAAGTGTAGCTCCAAGACTTTGGGCAAAAGACTTAGTCAAAAGCACGCTCAAGCACTTGCCATCGAAATAGCGGCTGGAAGCAGAAGTGTATGTTTCATGTGTGGCACAATATTACGAACTAAAAGCTTTGACTGTTGACCCACTGTAAAGCTCTTGCTTCCACCACTGGAAACTCCTATCAGTTGCAGCCCTCAGTCGTTACATACCGCATGGTTTTCTTTATTTTGAAGCTTGTTACTGCAGCTTTTATTCTTATGTGCTCGAGTAAGTTCGCACAGCGCTTGCCAATAGTGCAACGCGCTGGGATGCGCTTCTTCCGAGATCTCGGCCGGGTTAAAGCTAGGAAGCGGCTGATGTCGGGCCAAAGCAAAGGTCTGACGGTGTACTCCGACGTTTTTCGAGGCTTGGAGAAGCCTTTGTCGCAAGAAGAACTTGGATTCGACAACGGAGTTGTGGTGGATTTACAAGAACTGCAAGCTGCCAACGGTGCTCCATTAAATTCTAATTCCAACGAAACAGGCAACAGTGAGGCAGCTCCCCTCTGGCTCGCCATCCGTGGGCGTGTCTACGACGTGTCGCAAGGCAAGAAATTCTATGGGCCCGGGGCGCCCTACCACAAATTCGTGGGGCGCGACGCGACCCGAGCCTTTGGCACCGGCTGCACCGAGCCGGACTGCTTGATCGCTAGCTTAGACGGGCTCGACGCGCATCAGATCCGGGAAGCGGACCGCTGGATCGAGTACTACGCGCTCCACGACAAGTACACTTTTGTGGGGACCTTGCACGACACCAGCGGGGATTTAGATGCCCTCGTAGAGATGGCCATGGAAGCAGAGGCGGCTGGCGACTACTCTAGCCCTCCTGTGCCCGAGGCTTTAGAGAAAAGTGGGAGCGCGCCAAAGAAGGCAGGGGACTTCGACTTGTGACGAAGACCAGCGGTCGGTGCAGCTACTATACAATTCCTTACTTCCATGCCAAAATCAAGCAGGATTTTTTTTCTGAGTACTAGTATATCAAATTTAGTCGGCGTTAGTTATGAGCAAAGGCCATTCACCATCCAATTCTATAAGTAAAAGAAGTATGCCACTTAAGCCACCGACGTGCCGCTGGCTCTGACCCACCCGCGATCGCGATTATTACAGAAGTACAAAATCCTTTACCGCACCTCCAAATAGTATTGCACTTCGCAAGGGACTGGCTCTGCCCAAATCCAAAACGGCCAGAAGCCAGAACTAGAACATCGACAGGAAAAAGTGCGCAATTCAAGCACGAAGCACTGCCTCGTGTTTTTTACTTGGCCTACGTCAGATAAAGGAAGCATCTTCAGAGTGCTAAGAAGGACCTAAGCTAAACTTAAATAAGGAAGGCAGTACGAAATTTATCATGACACCAGACCAAGCGACGTCCGAACTTGCTCTTCCCACTTGTTGAAGTTCGCTTCTCGCGGCACGCGCCCCGCTGCTACCTCGTCGCGATCTTGGGCTTGCGCTGCTGCAGCCGACTCCGCCATAACTCGGCTAAAAGCGGTATTGTAGGCCGCACCAGCTGAATGGCTCACATACGAGGTTTCCGACGCGGGCGTTGCTGGAGGAATGTCACGTTGTGGTGGTGAGACCTCGCTGGCTCCATTTTCGGACTTGGGAACGTTGATCAGGCCGCTGCGGTATGCGGCAGACCATGACCGCACGTTCCCACCAAATCGCTGTTGCGTGGCTTGCCAAGCAGCCTTGACGCGCTCTTCATTCGCAGCGCGCTGGTTGGCGTGCTCTCGAGCAGCTTTCGCGGCGGCTGCGTGCTGTTTCTGAAGCTGCGCTTCCCGCTTCTCCAAAGCCGGCAAATGCGGCTTGAACGTGCATCGCTGAAGCTCCAGTTCGTGCTGCAAGGCAGAGGCCAGTTCTCGCCGCGCAACTCGCCTGTCAGCTTCCGCACAGAGACGGGTCGTCACGTCTTTCTCCGGAGGCGGTGCCGCAGCAGCAACAGCAGCAGTACCGGCAGCAGGAGCTGCCTTAGGGCGGCCTTGGCGTTGATTTAAGCCTTCCTCAGCATTACTGTTCTCAGCGCCCTCATCATCATCACTTCCGTAGGACTCGTTGCTGTCGCTGTTATCCGCACTGCTTCCTGTGTCATCATCGAGGCTGTACTGTTCTCCCGCCGCAGGTGGTGCTCGATGGAGGATTGCTGGAGTGAACGTGCAGTCTTTCAGCTCCACAGCTGCGCGTCGCTCACAAAGGTCGTGGTAGTTCACCTTTTTGCAGAGAAAGAACAGCAAGGAAAAGAGTTCACTGAAGAAAGAGGGCAGAAACAGTGGTACATGTGGATGGTATCGCATTGTAAATCTGCTCTAAAAATGCATTTCGCTTCAAAACGACGAAGAAGAAAACGGACATCAAAGGATTCATTGGTTTACACGAGTACATGTACGCTATTACCTTCTGAGCGTGCAGGCGCTCGTGCACCGGCCGTGCATCGTCAGCGAAGAGATATTCTGGAGGTCCAGCAATAGGGCCGCTGTTAGCACTACCCACGGGCGCCGGCCCCGAACCCCTCCGTGCCGTCGGCTCATCCGTCGGTTCGGATTCTTTCACCGCGGCAGCAGCAGCCGCAGCAGCAGCCGCCGCCGCCGCAGCAGGTGTACCCGCCAGTACTACAGCGGGCTGAGGACGACGAGGAGTCAGTCGCGCATTGGAGGCCGAAGGTGCTTTACAGGGAGGAGCGACGAAGCCCGGGGCCGGTTTAGTAGGGGGGCGGCGGCGCAGGGTGGCCTTGAGCTGAGGCGCAAAAGTGCAGTTTTCGACTTCCCGCGCCAAGGCTATGGCTTCTCGCAGCTCCTGTAAGGCCGCGCGATCTACGACCACTTTTGCCGCTGCTGTAGGGGTGGTAGTGGTGGCTGCGGTGGCAGCCGTTGTGGTATTCGTAGACTTGGCAGAGGACTTCGTGCGAGGGTGAGAGCTGGATCGCTCCTTGCTGTCGCCGCCTTCGTTTTCATTATTTTCGTTGTCCTCAACATCGACATTGTCGTCGTCGTCGTCACTAGCGCTATCGTCGTTGTCATCTGGCCCAACAGGAGCAGTCGAAGAAGAAGCAGGCGTTGTTTTGCTCGCTGTGAACAGCGTGGGCTGAAAAGTGAGGCCAGCAACCGCCTCTTCGGCCGCTGCTGCTGCCTTGGCGCGAACTTTGGCGGCTTTTCGAGCAGCGTCAGCGTGCAAGCGATAATGCGCTGCTTCCTCTGTCTGTTTTGTCTGCCGCGCAGCCGTCCGATTGCTGCTGCTGGATAAGCGGATGCTCACGCTATTGGGTTGGCCACTTTCCGTGTTGCAGGCAGAAGCACTGCTGCTGCAGTTTGCCTTGGCCGAATTGGCGACTCCTGACGATGGCTCCTCTCCGGTGGCAAATATCGGCCAGGCGGCACCTCTTTCGCGCGGGCGTTTTCCGAGGGGCTTGGCAGTGCCGATGGGGGCAAAAGGGCAAGTGGCCGCTTCCTCTGCGGCGACGCGCGCTGACGCGCTCGCCACGGCGGCGGCGCGCTGTAGACCGCCTTGGTGCAGTCGCTCAAACGCGGAACCCCTCTTGCTGCTGCTCCTGTTGCCATTGCTTTTGCTACTAGACCGGTGGTCATCGTTGTGGCCTGAAAACACGAGCGGCGTGTTGTTCGTGGTGGTGGACGTGGCGTTGTCGACTGCCTTGCCATCATCGGCTGACTTCTTACCGTCGGTAGTTTTACCGTCGGTTGCTTTACCGTCTTCGGCTGCCTCGCCCCCGTCATCGGCTGGCGTGGCCGCTGCTACCGGCGCAACTGAAGCAACGAGGGTGGGTTTGAATGGGTGCTTTTGGGCTTCCGCCTCTGCCAGACGCGCCGCAGCCTTGTTGCGACGGCTCATCTTGAGGGCTTCTGCGGCAGCCACCCGAGACAGGAAAGCATTCACGGCTGCCGGTCTGCGCACTGCCACTGGTGGTGGTGGTGCCGCGCTTGGTGTAGTTGTGGCGTCTTCTTTTGAGTCTACTGTAGCATCACCACTGCCATCAATGTTCCCTTCACTTATACCACCAGCAACTGGGGCAGCAGTATCACGAGGGTTGCTCAGGGAGCGGCGCCGAGTGGGTTGAGATGGAGGGGGCGGCGGCAGAGGGGCTACGCCTGCATTCGGGAGGTAAGGCTGAAAAGTATAGCCTTTCAGTGCTTGCGCGTCGAGCACAGTCTGCCAAATAGAGAGACGCAAGAGATATAGTGCGGGGAGAAGTCAGAATTGATTATGCATAGCAGTGATATAACTTTAGCGTCGAATTCTTCGAAAAAAAATCGGAATTACAAAGGGTCAAGAACTAGTAGTAGAGGATTACACGGATCGAACAATTCAACTGAACCTTCGAACTCAAAGAAAAATCTCATAGACACGAAAGCTCAAATGCATAAGAACCTATGAATGAACAACAGCTTCAAACAAAATTGATGAGGAGGGCGATTCATTCTCCTTACTTTTTTCTCTTGGCGTTTTTGAGCGATAACTGCTGTCTGCTCATGCAGGCGTGCCGCGGTTGCCATCGCTTGTTGTTCATGCACCTGCGGCCCTACCCACGCATACTGTGCCGCTTTCCTCCCACGAGCATCATGTTGTTGTTGATGTTGTTGTTGTTGCTCTCGTTTCGAAGGGGCTGCCTGAGGCTGGGGAGCCGCCGCAGGTGCAGTCGCAACAGGCGCAGCAGATGCAACACTCCTTACTCCTTCACTTCTTTCTTCTTCCTTACTCACAGGCCCTTGCTGGTCTTGGCTTTCTTCTTTTGCATGGTGGAACCAGTGGTCCCCATTCGTCGAATTCGACGCCATTGCCCAAAACCGCGCGGCTTGTGCCTCCACCTCCGCCATGGCTTCGGACTCCTCCGCGTCCGCTGCTGCCCTCGCTTCGTGCCAGGCGTCGTCCTCCATGCAAGGAGCTGAAGAATCGTCCCGTCCCCCACCGTTGGAATGCATTCCTTCAACTTCATCAACGTCGCGCTCTCCTTCTTCCTGCGCATTAAGCTCGCCTTCAGCTGTTGCACTCTCAGCACCAGGTTCTGCCCTCATGTAGCGCTCGGGCATGGTCCCCATGCTGTGCCCCAGAGAAGTAATTGCTGGGCGAAAAGTGCACTCCCTGTACCACTCGTGCTGACGCAGCACTTGCCTGCAATGAAAGACCAACCAAAAGCAAGGAGAAGAAGAACAACAACATCAGCCTCGCGTGAAAAAAAGAGTGGAAAGGGATTGGAGATGTAAATTTGTTAATTCTAAGTAAATCAGCGAAGATCGTCACATAAACAAGCCAAGAGAATAAGAGTTTTAAAAAGGCTTCTGGATACGTATTTGCGCACCGGTTGTGAGCAATGACAGCTGCATGCTCAAACAAGTCACGTCCTCGCGCAATCGCTCGCTCGTTGGCCTCAGCAGCACGCGCTTTCACTGCTGCTGCTGCTTCAGCAGTGCCTGATTCCGTTGCAGAATGCCGACGCCGCTGCTGTTCGGATCCTGCACTGAAACCAGTTCCACTACTTTCATCTACCCTGAAAGAACCGCCTGAATGGCGGCGGCGTGACGGATGGCCTCCCTGGCTGCGATGAGGTGCTCTAGCAGAGGAAGAAGAAGAAGATGATGATGATGAAGACGAGCGTTTCGGCCTGGTGTGGTTGAGTTTGGGTTGAAAGGAGCAAGTTGGGTCTTTGCGCTGCAGCATGGCGCGCCATTGCTTTTGCTTCGCCACATGCGCCACCGTCTTGGCGTACACCCCACCGTCGCGGGTTATGTTACGCCGGTAGCGCAGTACAGGGTCGTCAATGTAGACGTCATCGCCATTGTCTTCTTGCTGTCGCTGTTGTTCAGGTTCAATCTTTTCTTTGTCTCCTTCTTCATAAGCGCTGCCGCCGTAGTTGCCCTCTTCTCTGCGGTCGTATTCGACGAGCTCGTTGTCAACGTGTGCAGCTTGAGGATAACCATCGTCGCCTTCAGCCGCCACGACGAGGGCCCGAAAAAGCGCGAGAGACAATTGTGGCGACTCTGCAGCTTCATTGTCTTTAGGGATAGAAGTAGCAGCAGCTGCTGCTGCGGTGTGGGGTTCATCGCCCACGCCACTCTGATGAGCTTCTTCGTCGTCAAAGTTGAAACGGAGACGGCTTCGAGCTTGGATTGGTTCCTTTTCCGCCCCATAATCGACCACACTGGGTGCGTCACCGCCACCGCCTAAGAGGCTTCCCTGAGATTGGAACCGGGCGCTGTGCCATATCCCTGTCGCATCAGCCGCATCCGCCGCCGTCCGTGCTGCCGTCGTCGGCATCCGAGGAGCTGTGAGCAAAGGAGAAGCCCACGCCGCTGATCCGCTCATCTCCCGCCCTTCCGTGCGCGGGGTCATCTGAAGAGGATTGCGGCTGGTGCTGTAACGACTGGTGTTCCTACCACTGACATCACCAGGAGTTCGGCTATTTGGGCCCCAGCCACTCGGGGTGGCACCTAAGCCTCCGGGAGTAAAAGTCCCGATGCTGCTCAAGTGACCAAACGAAGCTTCTGGAGATTGTTCATCACCAACGTCGTCAGGAAGTCCCCGCCTTTGGTGCTGTTGTGGTAGGTGCCGACGATAACTAGTGTCACGTCGGTCGGCCGACCCACTGTTCAGACCGTTGAAGTCGCGGGATGTCCAATTGGAGGTTGTTGCAGGCAACGGGAAAGCCCTTGGAATCGGGCTTGCTAGAGCTGCACACGAAGCACATAGTAGAGCATTAGGTGATACCAAAATCAAACTATCAATAATTAGGTGAGCGTAGTCGAATAATTACAAACCTTGGCGGATGCGACGCTCAATGTCGTCCATCGTAGAGACCCACGCGCCCACGCCTGGCTGGAACCCTACTGAGAGATGAATGCGATGCAAAAGCAACGAAGCGAAGCAACCGTTAGGATTTTCTCACTTTGTCGTTTGTCGTGATTCTCGGACTTCACATTTTGTCGTCACGTCGTCACGTCGTCACGCATGTCGCATGACTATCACAATGGGGAAATCACGAAACGCGAAATGAGGATGTTTGATTTTTGGTTTGAAGATGTTAACAGCTCGATATGTGTTATGTGCCACCTCCAGTGCGCTAGAAACTCGCTCTTAATACTGTTTATTGCGGGATGTCGTTAAGCATCAAGGTATCGATTTCCAGCATTTTCAGAGCCCCCCCCCGAGGGGAAAGTGGATTTGGTAACTAACAGGCAGGGAGCCATCTAGTCGGCGTCTGCAGAGTCTTTTGGGCTAGACTGAAAGCCAGGCCCGGGGTTCATATAACTACCGTAAGCCGACTCTTCGTCGTAGCTGTTTCGAGCCCGGAGGTGTTGGCTTTGGCTTTGGTCCCTTGAGGCATTCGGGGCTTGTGCGAGTACGAGGCCCCCAGCAGCCCCGGCGGTCGAGCCTAAGGCTTTCCCACCCACGATGGGCGATGAGCCCCCTTTCACGATGCATTTCGCACTTCAGACTTCAGGCTGCAGTTGACATTTAGTAACCATTTCCAGCAGTTATCCTTTTAAAGTTTTAAAGATGTTGGCTACGGCTACGGTTTAAAAAAATTATCCTTTAAATTTGAATTTAAATACAGAAGCATGGAGCTACTTGATGACCTCTATTTTCTGCTTCTTCTTTGTTCCCGATTTCGAAGACTTCCGCGGTTTGGATGTCTTGGATGACCCCGAACTACTTTTCTTCTGCGAACGGGAACTGCCGCCTGGAGGTGGCAAGGGTCGCCGCTGCGGTTTGGAATAATTGGGTTTCCCCTTGCTACCTTTGGCATTCACTGCATAAATGTCATCTTTGCCCTTCTTTCGATTGTTGTTCGAAGACGCACCGTCGGGCCCTCCCTGCGGCCCTCGGTACCGGATGTTCAAGTTTTCAATGTCTTCGAGGTCCAGTTTCAAGGTCGCTAAGCTTTCTTGGATCAGCGCAATCGCAAAGGCTTTCTGCCGCAGCGCCATTTCTCGCTCGACAAAGTTGCCCGGAAAGCGGTTGCTGAGCCACAGGTACAAGTCGACGATGTTGTGCTTGGTGCACAAGTCCGACAGCTCCACGACGCTTTTCGGAGGCTTGGGAGGAAATCGGATGTTGAGAGCCGTTGGCTTCCCGCGGGCCCAAGCGTCGGCGAATTGAGACAACATGCTGAAGCTCAATTGGTCGTTGGCTCGGACGGGGGCCATGCAAAAAGTAAACGCGTCGGTGATGGCCATGGGGGCGGTGACTTCATGCAAGCGGTTGGACAGGGAAGCAATGTCGTCGTGGCGGCACGTGAAAAAGAGCCCGTTTTCTACTACTCTGGCACTGGTCATGAATTGTGACAACACGTCGGAAAGCTTTCGGTTGTTGTTCACAGCAGACGATGCCTCCTCCTCGTCTTCCATTGACAATGGCAACAACGGTGGCACCGCCTGCGATTTGACGTTGCTACTGCTGTTGTCGCTGCTCCCACCGCTGATGCTTTTGCTGTGGTCGAAAAACGTTAAATCTGCCGACCACGATGCACTCAAAGACTGAAGTGGTTTCTGCTTCCATTCACGCTCTGAATTTTCCATGAATTGCCAACCCGGTTCAGTCGAGTCGAATGCTGACACCGCGCCAGGACGGTCGTTGCTACTGCTACTACTGGTGCTCATGGTGCTGCTGTCACTCTTGCCATCACTAGTGCCATTGTTGTCATCATCGTCAAGCTTGTCAAGCAAGTCACTGAACGCTTGCAAATGCTCGACAGCAGGAAACAGCCCTGCGCCTTTTACCTGCTCTACGGGCGATGCGACCTATTACAATATAGAAAAGATGCAAACAACGAAACGCCATAGAAATAAAGAAATATGAATACTGTGAATCTTAAAAAGAGGCAGTAAAGCATGATGAATACACCCGATTGTAGCTAAGGCACCAAAGGAGACTAAGAAAAAGGAGAGAAATAAAACGAGCCTTCTTATGAAACCCCTCAAATGTGCCTCCATGTCTTTGCTTACCGCCTGTCTTAGCCAGGGCATGTCGCCATCGTTCAAGCATGTTGCTATTCCCTGATCCCTGTACTGAGAACTTCGCCGCCCTGCTCGTCCCGCGATTTGCTTCATCATGGAGGCTTCTACGGGGCCTTTCCCCTTCGAAGGACCGTCCATGATCTACATCATATGCGTACATGTGGTGTAGTATAAGAGATCGAGTGAAAGAGGGACAGAAAGCAAAATGCAACTATGAATACTTGAAGTGTAAGTGAAATTCGCGCATTCTTCACCTACGATGTTGATGTAATTTTTTCTATTCACACGCACCTTTTGCGTCGTGTGAAAGATCACCCGCCGAATATTGAGGTTTAAGCCCATACCAATGGCGTCAGATGCTACCAAAACGTCGTAGCCGCTGTTCTCGGTATTGAAGAGGGCAGCCTGTGAAATTGTGGAAAAGGAAGAAGGAAAGGGTGAGAAGGAGAGTAAAGACTGAGGAGAGGGTGAGGGCAAAGATGAGGGAGGAATTGGACATTTAGTCTGGCAAGAGGTACTTTACTTTCGCAAAGAGTACATCCTGGGACATGTTTGAAGTATTCAGTACTCACAAATAATCAAAGCATTGATCGTAAATTTGCTGAGCAAGTTGACTGTGCATGACATCGCTACTTGCAATTCATTACTCTTTTCAAGAACAAACCTGCTTGGAGCGTGTTTCAGGAGGAAGTTGGCCGTAGACTACGCAGCACTTGTACGGGGTTAACCGCTCGATTTCTTCGCGGATCCGAAAGATGTCCTGCTTGCTGAACGCCACCACGCAGTCTCCGGGTTGCACGTCCGCGTATTCTTTCAAAGGTTCTTCTGCCACCTGAGATATACGCAAAAATAAGGTATGCATAGATGAAAACATACAAGAGGTGGGCCATCTACGTAAATGTGTTGATTATAGTTCTCTCATTCCCTTTTTCAAGCAAAACAAAAACGGGATGAAACCAAGACGACGAACAGAGCCCGCCCCCACCACCACCACCACAATCATCGCTAACCTTCAAAGGCGTCATCCGGTCATAGGTGCGGAGCTCAAAGTCGTCCCCTGTCGTCTTGCACAGCTTCCGCACCAACGTTTCCGCCTCCAGCGACCCGCAAACGTGTATTTCGCGGGCCTGCAGCCCCAGAAAAGCCCGGGTCCACGCGTAGCCGCGAGTGGGGCTCCCAATCATTTGAATTTCGTCGATCACTCCAACATCAAAGGTGCGGTTCACGTTGACCTAACGATACATGGTGGAAAAATGAGAGAAAGTATAGAAATGAGATTGAAAAGTACAGGACGGGCAGCAGCAGCAGCAGTATAGATATGATGGAATGTGCCTTACGTAAATGATAGATTGTCAGCTATGGACAATACTGGCGCAAAATGCGCAAAATCACGTGGTACTTCTACTTTCTTAGGGCAAATTACAAGTGTACACAAACGGCAATAGCACAAAGAAATAGAGAAACATAAGTTGAAAAAAAAATAACGCACCATTTCAATCGTGCAGCTCACGTGGGTTTCAAAAGGAATTTCTTTCCGTTCTTGGCCCGTCAATAAGGAGCAGTAATTGCCCGCATCGTTGAGCTGTTCGTAGACTTCGAGGGCTAACAAGCGCAACGGCCCGCAGAACACGCCTCCCCCTTTGTTAGGGTCGGCGTGCATCAGCGCCTAGTTGATGGGGTGGGCAATTAGTGTACCGTCGTTTCGTGCAAATAGCAAAAGAAGAAAATGGAGTAGGGCAGAGATGAAAAGCGAATGAGCCAAAAGCAAAAAGAACGCAACAATAGACACGAAAAGCCGCGATTGGAAGCCCGATACTGTGCGTGGAGAAGCCGTAAAATGTGAGGTGCACAACGATGAGGGGCCACGTGTACATTCAACGAGTAATCATAAAGCTCCAACGTCAGACGTTCGAGAGAGTTACTCTAGAAGCTTTCAACATCTTTCAGCTCAAGTTTACCTGCAGAGCGTGGTAGGTTTTGCCGGAGTTGGTGGGTCCTCCGTGGTAGATGATTTTGCGCTTCATGAGCCGAGCTGCCGGGTACCACTCCTGAGGCCGCTCCATGTCCGCGGAGATGGACCGCAGCATCTGTTGGCAGTTGTTCAAGAAGGGATGCATATGAAGAGTAATGAGATATTTTAAAAAAGAAGATAACTTTGTAGAGTAAGAGTGAGACAAGTAGGCAAAGAGAGGCCGAGCACGACAATAAAAAATAAACTAAGAATAAAATAGTAGACACAGCAAGCGCCGCGAATAACTCTACTTGATATCTCATTATTCTACACTTTGCCCCTATCCTCTGGTAATCCTATTCTCAGCGATACTTTGTACCTTCAAACGGTCCATCGCGGGTCGAAAGTCCGGGCTAGCCAACGCGTGCGCCACTGCATAGTGGTACAAGGCCTCTGCCACTTTGGACTCCTCGGCTTCCGCAGCCGTGATCGCCGCCTGCCTGGCCGTTACTACATGTGCGGCAGCGGCCTCCTTGGCCGATGCTTCGCGTTGAGCTGCCTCTGTCAGCGCTGCTGATGCTTCTACAAAGGCTTCCTGGGCTACCTTTAAGCCTGCTGCCTGAAGCACCCCCTCCGCTTCTTCTACTCGGTTCAAGTCAAAGAAATCAGACCCCACTAAGAACACGTCTCCGTGGCCCCATTTGTCAACGGCTAACTTCAAATGGTCCGAGTACACAACATCACCTTCACTGCTACTTTCTTCGCCAGCGCTGCTGATGCTGCCGCTAGCCTTGCCGCTACTGCTAGTGCAGCTGCTCTCAGCGTTTGCCTGTGCGTCTACGCTGCGGAGGTGCGAAAGCTCCGCCGCGCACCGGTCCGCGTCGCTGCAGAGTTTCTCAAAAGCGGCCAAATCGAGTGGAAGTTGCACCGTAGGAGGAGAACGAGCAGCAGCAGCACCTTTAGAAGAGTGGTCATCAGATTCGAGAGCTTGCGCCAGTGTCTGTTCCTGGTGAGCTAGCGCTGCAATGGCGGCTGCGTCAATGCGGCTGGTTTTGGTGAGCTCCGTGTGCAGCGACGCGACAACACGAGGCCAGAGGTCAACGCTGATGCACTCGTCGAAAAGAGCGCGCTTCTGGCAAGCAGAGTTGTCTCGCAAGCACTGCATGGCGCTCCAGAGGCGCTTGCGGCCCCACGGTAACGTTGACGGTGGTAGTGGAGGAGGTGGAGGTGGTAGGATAGCATTGGCGTCTAGGTTTGAACTACTAGTCGATGTTGCCGTGTTTGACGAGAAGAGGGCTACTTGGCCACCTGGCCACATTGTTGAACGGCTACGAAATCCTATGCTAGAATTACTGTAATTCTTCGATGCTATGTATGTGTGACTAGTGTTGGTTTGGAATTGCAGCGTCGCCGATGAGAGCAGCCGCCGTGCTGTCAGGACTTGACGCCCTAGGGAACGCGTTTCATGCAGCACCCGCAGCATAATTCGCGCTCCACTTATGAATAAATTGTGTCGAAAAGCTCTAGTTCTATGCAACGCTCATAGGGTCCCTCATACGCGTACAAGAAGTAGCAGCAGTAGTTGTTGATGAGAGGGGAGTAAGACGTGAAGAAGTCGTCTTGACGACGAGGTCGCTGAAATCGCTTTTTTTGTCTTGCCACTTCGCTGTAAACTTCGCTGTATCGATTGCACAAATAGCTGTATCTGACAGTGCAGACGATGATGAACAACAAGCGCGTGCTAGACCCGCAGGAGAGCGACCAGCTCCCAAAAGTGATGAAAGACGGGCCAATATCACTGGCTATAGAGGAGCCAGCGCTAGAACCGAGCACTCGTGGCGTAGCGACCACTGTGCCACCACCAAGCATTCCACCACCATCAATGCCGAAGCCTGCAGTCCTTCAAGCGCCCACTCCAGGGACGCTGCGCCCTCCTGTTCGCGGGCAACATAGTACGACACTGCTAGCAGTTGATAGCAAGGCTTCTCGCACGTCCGTCTTAGGCGCCTCGGCTGACCCAGATTTCTACAAGAACGCATGCGGCTACAGTGCTATCGAAAATCATGACCTGGAGGCAAGATGCAAAAACAAATGTTAATTGGAGAATTTCAACAGCACTATCCCAAACCAAGCTCTACACGCGGAAATAAAATCAAGCTCATTGTACTTGAAAAGCAATAGCTGCATTGCTACGATTGACTCCGATTAGAGAGCACTCCTGTGGGAAAAATTGGTCTCAACATCAACCTATGCACTATGGCTCTTTTCCTAATCTCATTCCGTCTTTTCTGCTAATCTTTTGCGTGCGCACACAACAGGACATTTACAAGCAATGGGACACTCTGGTGGCGGTGGAAGACAAGCCCATCATCGAAGCTTACGTGCGAGGCCTGCAGAGCCGCAAGGTAAAGACACCCAAAGACGTGGAGAAGGCTCTCAACGCAATGCGCCGTGAGTTTAAAGGCCGCCGGCGGGCGGACGGGAGCGTGCAAGATCCGCCTCGCAAGTCTGAAATCATCCAGGTTTGTAGAGAATACTTTGTAGACCTTAATCTTTCTGCTATCCTGTTAGCATGCTCTATGAGGTTGTGGCCTACGATTACTGCAGGATAGAATGGCTGTGCTGTATGCCATCTCACACTTTTTGACTGGCACTTGATACCACAATAGGAACGGATGTCGAAAGGACTGTAAATTGTACGCATGTGCAGTAACTTGTTTGCGCGCACATGTATAGGGTTACGTGGCAATGGTGGCCCGCGGCGAAATTCAAGAAGACCCCAGTTTCCAGCGCGCTCTCATCAAGAAAGCGTCGAAAAGCTTGTCCGGGGTGCTCGTGGTTACCGTCCTCACGTCTCCGTGCGTATTCTCGCTCCTCTCGTCATTATTACTTCTATGTAGCGCGATTGCCTACGATCATTTCTTTTCTCGCCAGTATCCGTGTCTTCTTGCCTCAACCTTCTGAAGAATAGTCCTGCTTTCGGGATTGATCTGTTCTTCTATTTTTTTACATGTGCATGCGTGCGTATGTGTTCACATGCTCGTATACTCTCTTGCCTCTTGCCTCGCATGCTTTTACCAGATACCCAGAAGTGGACGGCAAAAAGCAGCGCTTTTCGTGCGAGTGGGACTGCCACTACTGCCCCAACGAGCCCGGCCAGCCGAGGTCCTATTTACACGACGAACCGAGCGTGCTCCGTGCGAACCGCAACCAGTTTGACCCCGTCCTGCAGTTTACCGACCGGTACATTTCCCGATGCCCCCCTTACCAATTAGTGTTTACTTGCACCCATGCTGTAACTGCATTCCGTCGCATTCAAGCATTCTCACACGGTATTATTCTTGCATCATATTAGGTGCGCCACGCTGGCGATGAACGGCCACCCAGTCGACAAAATCGAGCTCCTAGTGCTCGGGGGCACCTGGACCTCGTACCCCCACCAATACCAGGTGCCAGCTGTTTGCTGCCGTGTGTGCCGTGCTGTTTGTCTTCCTGTCTTGGATTTTGTGCGCGCCTCTTTTTATCAGCACCATTTTCTATTCCATGCTTATTGAATTGTTTCCTTCGCTTACATTATTCTCGTTTCTTTACCTCCGCTCTTCATCTTGAACCACTTTTTGTTCAACAGGAGTCGTTCGTCCGCGATTTGTTTTACGCGGCCAACACCTTCCACCAGCGGCCTGCGGAGAAGAGGCCCAAGCTGCCACTGAGCGAAGAGAAGACTTTAAACGAAGAAGCCCGGGTGAAAATCATTGGTTTGACGCTGGAGACGAGGCCCGATTGCATTGACGCATCGGAACTGCGTCGTATGCGCAGCTATGGGTAGGTTTAGTGAATGAATGGTTGTCTGATTTATTTTTAAAGGCCATACCTCTGCCCTCGCCTGATTTCTCCTTAATCTTTTGTATCACGTACGCCTACCTTCTTTCTCCTTCCATGTGTTTCTTTCAGGTGCACTCGAGTGCAAGTGGGCATGCAGCACACCGACGATAGTGTCTTGCGCAAAATTAACCGAGGTTGCACCCGAGCTGACATGGTGAGTTAATGTTGTGTCATTGTTGATGCACTGTCGCCGTGTTTTCGTCGTCGCCTTGTTCACATAATTATCTGGATTTCTATTCGTCATCGGTATATAGTCATGTCACCGAGTTCTTGACTTTTCCTCTTTTTTTTTCTCTTCTCTTCTCTTCTCGCCCAACAGGTGCGCGCGACACGGCTGCTTAAGGACTCATGCTACAAGCTTGACCTCCACATCATGCCCAACTTGCCGGGCTCCAGCGTGAACCTCGACGCCAGCATGTTTCAGGAAGTGCTCAAAGACGCCGATCTGCAAGTGGACCAATGGAAAGTGTACCCCTGCGAAATCACTCCTTGGACGCTGATTAAGAAATGGTGAGAGGAGTGATAGCGGTGGTGGTGGTGGTGGTGGTGTAGCGCGATGATAACTTGTAGTGCTACACCATTATCCGTTAGCACTACTCGAAATGCCCCCTCCCCTGTTCAAACTCATAATGCATGCCTCGTAGTTATACAGCTGGTGTGTAATCTCACCGCTGCATAGCATACCATCCTCATATCCGCCGTGATGACGGTGATAACAGGTATGAAGAAGGCTCTTATGTGCCCTATCCCGACTCGGACTTAACCCGCTTGCTGCTCGACGTCTTGCCCCAGATTCCCCCCTGGGTGCGGGTGAACCGAGTGGTGCGGGACATCCCCTCGCAGTACATCTTGGCAGGCATGGACAGGCCGAATTTGCGCCAGGTGTGTGAGGCAAATTAGCCAGCTGCCAGGAAGGCATCAAAATCAAATTGATGATGGGAAATTATATAATAGTCTCTCGCATTTCTTTGATTTTTCCGCTTTTGATTTCGCCGCTATACTCGTCGCGTGCGTGTCGTATACGACCATACTAGGATTTGGACACGCAGCTGAAGGACTCCAACGTGCACTGCCACGACATTCGCGCACGCGAAGTGAAGGGCCGGGGCGACTTGAACAAACTCGCGGAACTCGTGGTATGGAATAGAATAGAAAAAATCGAATGTTGCAAGCGGTCGACATTGCTTTTGAGGGTTCTTGATTTTAAAATTCATTTATAATTCATTGAGCTCACGCGACATGCGTATTTATATACTTACCATATTAGGTCCGTGACTACGACGCTTCGTACGGTTTGGAGCACTTTTTGTCATTCGAAACGCCGGACCGCCGCACCATTTTCGCGTTTTGCCGTTTGCGGGTAGGGGGGCAACCCGGGGGGCGGGACGACGGCTTAAGCCACGTGAACACTGCTGGCCGCAAGAGGCGAAACAACAACATCAAGGCCTCTGCTGAAGACGGTCATGTTGACGGCAGCAGCAGCAGCAGCAGCAGCAGCAGCAGCGGTGACATGGACGATGGATTGGGCGAAGTGGTCTTTCCCGAGCTGCAAGATTGTGCGCTGGTTCGCGAATTGCATGTGTACGGCCAGTTGGCAACCGCTGACGCTGGCGGCAAGAATATTCTTGCGGTACCTGCTGCAGCCTCTTCATCTTCAAGTAGTGGTGACAACAGCACCGCGCCGAATGTTGCCTCGAGCGGCAGCAGTGTAGTGGAACTTGATGACGACAGCAATAACGGCAGCCTCGACGACAGCAACAACAGCAAGAGCAGCAGCAACAGCAGCAATGCGAACAACAGCGGCAGCAGCATT
>Ga0307930_1001621_pt1 | contig 17756 bp, 15 predicted proteins | sample OrgLakmetageno46_FD_203161 | JGI IMG/M metagenome (GOLD analysis project Ga0307930, IMG submission 203161) | Saline water microbial communities from Organic Lake, Antarctica - #46 | ecosystem: Environmental > Aquatic > Non-marine Saline and Alkaline > Saline | place: Antarctica: Organic Lake...
GCATCTGAGGAATTATTCAACTCAAAAGCTTTACAAGGGGAGGCAGACCGTATCAGCGAACAGATCAAACAACTCGCGGAGGGGAGGTATGCCGTAGTGACGCATAAGTGTACTCTAATACACACTATTGATTCCTTGCACTAAACTCAGATATCAAAAATAAAGATGGAGATAAAGCACAGTGAATTGAATTTAACAATAATTAGAAATATGGTTCGATTAATCTTGGCTACCATTAAGGAATTATAAAGCAATGACCTGATTTGACGTGTTGCATCATCGTTTGCTTATCTTGCATGCATGTGCGCCATGTGTTTAATGCTTGCGCTTTCCATTGAATAGCCGCCTGGACTCAAGCCCCTCATCACCAGAGGAAGAAGCGCAATCATCATCAGAGGAAATCAGCGCTTTAGCGCACAGTGCCATTGCCCAAGAAAAAGCAACAGTTGTGGTGGCAGCAGCAGAGTCCAAAGTTGCAAAACTGGTTCAGGCCCAGCGCAATTGCCGTGCTCAGGCGTCAGCTGCAGCTGAGGCGTCAGCACATCTGTTCGATCTTATAGAGTATATGGAGCAGGCAGTCGAGGAGGTAAATGGCGATGATGGCATTAAAAGATATTCAGTACCAAGTTTATTTGTACAGATTCGATATTTGGGACGTTCTTTCCAATGAGAAAATTTGTGCCGAAAGAGAAAAAGACGTCAACTATCGTTAGCGCCTGAGTGCCACCGTTGTGTTTGCGCATCTATGCGTACTACACAGATATTTTGTTTTTACTCACATGTGCATGTCTATTGTTTTTGGGTAGGTGCATTTTCATGTGGTCGCCACAACGGCAGCAACTCGAGATTTAAGACTGGAAGATGTCACACAATTCTCAGCGGACGCTCACGCTGCTTATGAGCGACTACAACTCCTCACCGCACAGTCTTTGGACATCTCGACCGCGCGAGGGAGTTTTGAAGCTGATGAAGAATTAGATTTAGACAGCGGTGAGGTTGAGGCATCAGCAGCAGGTGGAGGAGAGAAAGCAGCAAAAGCCGTCTCTGCACTGTTTCTGGAAGCGCAAGCAGCTCTAGCAACCGCTCAATCTGCAAAAGATGCCTACTTGCTCACCAAAGAAGAAGGCGAGTTTATGGCTCGACGAGAAGCAAAAACCGCGAGAGACGTGGTGCTCGAAGCAGAGAAAGCTTTGAATGCAATCAAGCGAAGTGCTGCGGTAGTGGGTAAAAAGAGCGCGCTAGGTGCGTCTTCATCTTCATCTTCTTCGTCGAGCTTTGGAGGCAAAAATCGCCACAACAACAATAGTGGGAACTTAGACGGCACAGTGGCAGCCACCCGCAATAAAGGAACCCTGCTGTGGACGGAGCTGTCGGAATTAGCGCACAATTTGGTGAGCGTTTGCGTGTGGTTTTCCTCTTATACTTCCGTTTCTACCCTTTTCTCAACTTACACAGATCTGCAATTGGCAAGAACATTTCCGTTGTGGAATGATAGTTTTTTTACTTGTATTCTCTTGGACATCTTACATGTATGTAGGTCGAGCTACGAGACGACGCCAAAAATGCGAAGCTAGGGCTTGAAGACCATCTAACGTCAACGTTGAGCTCGGAAGCGACGCCTGAAGTGCAGGAAACAATGGCAGCTTATGCGGCTTCTCCTCATGGTGACAATTTGAAAGAACGCGTGCTTTTACGCAAGCTTGACTCGATGCCCCTCCTGGTCGTGTCAGCTGCTGGCTCTTCTCCTGCTTCACCAACTCGTAGTGGCGCTGCGACTGCTACAAAGAACGGCAGTGGTAGCACCTCTGTTGACTTAGCTTTGACGCCTTCTGAACTCGCCGAGCATGCTGCCGCAGCCGCTGCTGCCTGTACTGCCGTCAACACGGCTGCTAGCAGCCTCCACGCACGCGTGCGAGATGCTGCATTGGCCCTGGCACGCACGAGAGGGGCTGCAGCGGCTGCGGCCGAAGCAGACTCTGTTTCTCGTGCCCTCAAAGCGCTAGCCATTACCACCTGGGAAGGCGTAGAGTCGGCGACTGCACATGTGAAGCAAGCCAACAAACTCGCCCGGCGCGCGGTGAATTCCGCGGTAGAAGGCAATTTACCGAGCGCACAAGAATTAATCGTGGGTGCCAAGCAAGCAGGTGCCAGTGTAGAAGAAGTGCGCAAGAAAGCAGAGCAGGCCTCGAAACAAGTGGAAGAGCTGGGTTTGAAACTAGAGCAGCACCAACAAGTTTGCCTGGAGTCCTGTGAGCTGGCCAAAACCAACTTCAGTGCTTGTGAAGATTCTCTGGAGAGCGTGGAGGTCCAAATGGAAGATGCTGAAGACGCCATAGAGCTTGGCCTGAGCTTACATGCTGCGCGCGCTATTGCGGCGAGCCGAGTGCAACAAGCCCTCTCTAAGAATAGTCCATCGAATGGCAAGAAGAATGAGAAGAAGGCCGCGTTTTCTTTGAAAGATGGCAAGCACGGCAACAGCAACAGTAGTAGTAGTAGTAGTGGCAGTGCTTTAAGCTTAGATGTGATGATTGCAGACATGAGCGGACTTCGCGCAGCTGGCGGCAGCCTCAGCGAAGGGGTGAATAGCAGCAGTAGTGGTGATACTATGGCTGCTGAAGGAGGAAAAATCATGACCACTTCTGATGGCACTGCGTCTACAACTGCAACAGCTGACGCTCCTTCGAGCAAAGGCAATGGTAATAACGACGATGACGATGGATTTGGTTCAACAGATGATGAAGCCGAGGTGCCCAAGACTGTTGCTAAAGATGGCTCGAAAACAAATGTGAACGACATTGAGGAGGGCGATGACGACGACGGTTTTGGGTCCACCGACGACGAAAAAGACGACGACCAACCGGAAGCAAGTGGAATGGCTGGAGATGAGAGTGGTGCACCTCCAGTGCGATTTCGGCACGGGACAGTAAGTGCTCTCTCCAACGCAAAGGATGCGCCCACAGTAGCCACCACCACCACTACAGGAGTTGGAGGATCGACTCGTCCTCTCAAACAAGCCACCTGCCCTCTGAAGCATCCCCTAGTAGCACCTACGGCTGCCTCCTCTGTGCCCGATGGGCTGGTCTGCAGCAGTTGTGCCGTTGGCTTGAGTGTGGCGTCGTTTGACCTCATTCGCAGCTGCGCAGGCTGCGATTACCACCTGTGCCCTGCCTGTTTTGAGCGAGACTCGCGCCGTGCCAACTACCGGCAGGGGACTCTGATGGATGACGACGACGACGACGAAGATGAAGTCGTAGGTTTGAGTGCGCGGCTCGGCGGCGCTGGTGGTGACGTAAGCAACGGCAATAAGGATGTGAACGGCAGCAGCAGCAGCGGTGGCAGTACCAAGAAACCAGCACTGGAAGACGCGGCGATCACTACCCTGAAAGAATTTCGCGACAAACGACGAGAGCGCTCCCGGAGCCGGAGCCGCAGCCGCGAGCGAGCGAAAGAAAGGCGGGACGACAAAGGGGCACTGGAAGAGGCCACCGCGCCAGTGCTGCTGTTGAACGCAGGCAAGCGCCGGAGCCGCAGTTTGGAGAAACAGAAGCAAGTCATGGCAGAGTCCGCGGAGCATACTGGCGGCGGTGGCGGCGCGAGCGGCGACCGTGACAGCGACAGCGGCAGCGAGCATGGCGGCAGCCGTTTGCTGAAGAACCGCACCTCAAGACCGATGCCAAAACCCCGTACGCGAGGTGGAAAAAATACAGGATTAAAGGATAGCAGCAGCACTGGCGACTTTGGAGGCGGAGGTGCCGGTGCTGCAGTAGAAGCAGCGGTTGGGTTAGTGGATACCTTGGGTGCTGCTGCTTCAGCTGGAATGAACGCTTTACTTGGCTCCGATGCTAATGGCGCTCAAGAATCAAAGAGTGGAGACTCCTCCTCTGCCACCACCGCTGGTTTCGGCGATGACAAATTCGGCGACGATGACAAATTCGGCGATGACGGCGAAATTGGCGAGGAGTCGAAGCACAAGCACTGGTACAATTTGGCGATTGAGTGCGAGGACGAGTCGAAGCTCGAGGAAGCTCTGGAGGCTTACGAACGAGCGCTCGAATTGAAGGAAGATTTCGCGGAATGCTACTACAACATGGTGCGTTCTTTGGTTGGGGTGGACACTTTTTACAATACAAAGCAACTTCAAATAGGAGGATAACTTTGGCTCCATGGTGAAAGAGAGGGCAACAGAAGAGTAAAGACCAAGAAACTACTTTAAGCGCAGTATTATGTTCCACACGTTTCCAATTTGACACTGTCCTCCTATTAATTTTGCTTACTTTACAGGGCCTGTTGCTCGAGCGCATGGACGATCCCGAGCTGGCGGAAGACGCTTACCAGTCCGCCATCTTTCATTTCAATCAAGACGTAGAGGCCATTGATGCGCACTACAATCGTTTAGAGCGCCGCAAGCACCGCCAAGCCACGCGTCAAGAACGTTTGCTGCAGAAAAACAGCTCAGGCAGCGGGAAAACAGCATCTGCGAACAGCCAAGAAAAGGAGAAGCGAACGAAACAACGAAAGGGAGGCGAACAAGAAGGCCCTCTTTCGTGGGAGGACGCCTCTAGCGAGGAAGAAGATGAGGATGACGGCTCTGGGTCAGAGTATTCAGAAGGCGGCGAAGGCGATTGGAGCGGGCCCGAAGATTGGACCGAAGACTGGGCCGACGATTGGGCCGACGGCAACGACGACAACTCCGACGGCAATGGTGAAAACCCCGACGGCTCCTCGGCTTTGACAACGATGACGTACCCGCCCTTGTTGGCGCAGTGCCACTACAACTTCGCGCTTTTGCTCCACGAACGGCGAGCACTGGTGGATGCAGCGCTGCAGTACCAATTAGCCGTGGACTGCCGAGCAGCACAGGGGGAAGGCTTGTACGTAGAATTATACTATACTAGGGAAACGAGAGAGCTAAGAAAGAGAGTTAATTAAAAAGCATTGCTCTTAACTGATTTACCTCCTATTAAATGTAGATTGGACTGCGTCTGTGTATATATTTTCACTATATTTTTGCACTTTGTGGTTGTATTGAAGGTACGTCGATGCGGCGTATAACTTAAAAATTGTAGAAACCCAGCTCAAGGTGGCTGCGAAAAAAGCCCGAAAAGACGACTTTGCTGGGACGCGTAAGACCAAAGGACTCGGGAAAAAGGCGAAGAAAACAAGAAACTCCTCCAAGAAGAAGAAATCAAAAGTGTTATTGCAGCGTCAGAAAAGAAGCAATGCTGATGACGACGACGACGATGATAGCATTGTTTCATCAGTTGACCAGGAGCAGCAACAGCAGCGGCAGCGGCAGCAACGTGATTCGACCAAAGGAGATTCTAGCCTAATTTCAGGAGGAAAACAGAAGAAGTCCAAGGAGGAGAAGACGAAAAGACGCCTCAGTGGAGAGAGCAACGACCATAACGATGATAACGGTGGAGGCAATGAATCCGACTCAAGTCGTGTCAGCGACAGCAGCCGAGGATCCACTTGGAGCAGAGGCGACCGATCGAGAGATTCGAGCCTGAGCAGCTTTGGAGGCGCAAGTGGAGGCGCAAGCGACAACGACGACAACAGTGTGCAAAGCAGCATGATGAAATCAGAGGGTCGAAACCGCAACAATGGTGAAAGGGTGAGGAGGAGGAGAACGTCGTCACTGGGCTCGAACACAACCACTTCTTCGCTCTCTGCGTCTTCATCATCGTCGTCATTGAATTCAAGGTCATCATCATCTTCTTCATCTTCTTCATCTTCTTCATCGTCATCGTCATCCGCGGAGTCCTCCTCCTCTTCTGACGCTATGAGCGGCGAAGAAGGTGCTTTGGCCAATTTGTTAGACAGTGACGACGAAGATTGGTACACAGCAGCTTTGGAAGCAAAGCAGAAGCTAGCGCAGCACAATCACGGTAAAAACAGCGGCAAGAACAGCAGCAGCGGAGGAGGAACTAGCGCTATGTCACCAAGCTCAAAATTGGCTCCGAAAACAGAGGCTAGCCTTCGAGATGATGACTCGACTTTGAACGATTCTGACAGCACACCTCTTGTTGGCAGAAAGAAGAAGAAGAAGAAGGGTTCATCCTCCAAGAAAGGCAGCACGAAGATGCAAAGTCTTAATGGCAGCAATAGTGGTAGCTCATCTGACAGTAACAGCGACGATACTTCATCCTCGTCGCGCGATTCTTCAGTATCGTCGTCGTCTTCCTTGTCGTTGTCTGTATCTTCAGAGCAAATGTCGATGTCATATGACAGTGAATCGAGTGCATCCATCTTGGTGCCAAAACACAGCTCTCAGTCATCTCGGAAAGATAAACAGCACCGCACGAGTGAGAAAACCTCTTCGACTAAGAAGCAGCAATCAAAGGAAAGAAGCAGACATTCTTCCTCTCCTGGTGCTGAAGGTAACAAAGAAACCAAGATTACGATTGAATATGCCTCTAATACCAAAGCGAGTACCAAAGCATATAAAGATGAGCCAGCTAAGGATGAAAAGAAGAGCACAAAAGCGCAGAAAAGGAGGAACTCACTGTCTGGCGCTGCTGGCGCTGCTGCTGGCGGTGGCGGAAAAGGAAAAGAAGGCAAAAAAGATGACGATGGAGGATTGAGCAGTTACTGGGGCATGGCCTCGGCTGAAGACGAACAGCGCGCTGCTCGAGAGCAAGAAGACATTCGTTTAGCAGCAGTGCAAGAGGCCCAAGAGCTCGCGCATTGGCTGGAAGCGACGCAGAACAACGACAAAAAGCACTCTCTGAACCACCATGCGTCGTGTTGGAGCGTGCTTTCAGGCTTCATGTCCACTTGCAGCGCGCACACTCAGAGTGCGTGTGGGAATGGCTTCTTCTTTTCGTGTTGTTACTGTAGTCAGGAAAGCCAAGATGAACGCCGTGCGGCTCAAGCGAAAGCTCGCGAAGCTCGTTTGCAAAAGTATCGCCAACCAAACCGTCAGGAAGACGACGAGGGAAAAGGAGGCAGAGGCAGAGAAAATGGAGATGATGGCGGTGGCGGTGGCGTAGAGATGCCTCCAACTAGTGGTAAAGGCAAGAAATTAAGCGCCAGCCACCAAACCCATTCGCCTCCTACGAGTGAAAGGATGGCTGACCGCGGCAATGTAAGTGCAGCCAGCATAAGTCCCTCCTCAGGCAAGGAGACGACTAAAGGGGACCTCGGAGTCGACAAAGTTGGCACGAAAGGTGAGAAAGGCCAGCAGTCGCCAGAAACAGCCAATAAAGGCAACAAGCATAGAGATGGCTCGAAAAAACAACCAAGGGCTCGGCAAGAGCGCAAGGGAGGCAGTGGCGGTGCCAATGGCAGTGCATCAAAGAACGCTGGGAAGAAGAGCACGGGTGCCGAGAGCGGGCAGAGCATGGGCAGCAATGGTAGTTATAATGGTGGTGGTGGAGCTGAAGGTGACGATGACGTCAGTGACGCCGATTCCTTACGTTCGAGTGCGTCTGCGAGCTCTTCTTCCGTGGTATCATCTGCGTCATCGACTACTAGCACTGCCACTGGTGGAAGCACTGCGTCCAAGACCCAGTCCGGTGAAGGGCTGTTTGCGGGCGTGCAACTGCCGAAAGGAAAGGCCCTTGCTCGCGCGCAACAGAAAAAGCGGACAAACGACGTGAAGGGCAACAGCAGTAACAGCGAAGCACTGTATGGGAACGCGAAGAGCACTATATAGGCCACAGCCAGCATCCTGAATCATGTACGCTATACGTGCATATTCCAGATAATTTCCAGCATCATGCGACTAACAGGAAGAAATACAAAGCAAAGCAGCTCATATTTAAAGGGATAAAGGGTTTCTGATAACAGAAGAAGGACTAATCAGAATCGGGCGGCTCAGCCGATATGCGCTGCATGATTTTTCATATGGACCCGGTGTTGCCGGTGTTAAGTTTTGAATGGCGATGTCAGATGTCAGATGTCAGGAGTGCATCGGCACTTTTTTTTGGACGAAACACCAAACACCAAACACGGCGGTGTATGCTCTAAAAAATTCCGATTGCTCTTCATTTCACTTCAAAGAATCTTATCTAATTCACTGTGTCGTTTGAATCACAAAAAAAAGAATACATGGCTGCGATAACCCCTTGCATGCCCACACAAATCGAAATAGGCTTGAACCCGAGCTATTTTTACCTAAGCAAAGATACAGTTCTTTTCTATCTTTCGCGTGTGCACAGCAAGCTAACGAAGGCCGCCTTGAATACAATCAATCAACCAAGCAACCAACCAACCAACCCGCATTCACCTCACGAAGCTCACTTCTGTCCTTTCAGCTACCCACCCGGGAACTCACAACGCAGGGTTGGCCTTGAGCACAGGTGGGGGTTTCTCTTCCGACGGATACACGAGCAGGCACAAGAGCTGAACCGCGCTGAGGACGGCGCCGATTGCACTAGGGAACACCACCCCCACCGAATTGATGGCCAGGCCATAGTAGACCCAGGTGCAGCAGTTGGCAAAGGCCACAGCGCTCATGGGCGCGCATAGGGCCGCCGAACTGCGAGCGCGCAGCACTCCTCGCAAAGCGGTAAGGGGGCTGGCGTAGAAGCTGATCCCGACCACGTTGACAACGGCCACGTACAACTTGAGCTGGCTCGGTTTGTCGCCCGCGAAAGGGCCCTATATTAGTAAAAAAAAAAGGAAAGAGATTAAGTTTTTATAGCCATGCATGAAACATTCCACACGAAAGAAGTACCCAAGTCACAAGAGGCCAAGTCCAGAATTGATACATGAAGGGGTACAAAGCATCCATCATGACGTCTATTTTCAAAAGAATGTACCAGGGCTAAAGTGAAGATGCTGCCTACAAACAAGCCGGAGAGCCCTTTGACGACCCGGTTGAGCAACTTCCGCTGACCCGGGGTGCCCACCTGAGTACAAATAAGTATTAGAGGAAGAAATGGTGGAGGAGACAGCAGGCAGTGAGAGTAAGGTAACACGAATACGCAATAACCAGAGAAATTATGATTAAAGACACGAGTTATTGAGCTATAAAAATGGCCGATCGATGTTAGAAGTACCTTCAAAGCAGTTGCGTACATCCACAGCCCTAGCAGAATACCGGGCATGTTGCCTGCTACTAGATAATAGTCTTCCGCAAGGAAACCGTACGAAGTCCAGCCCACGCAATTGCCCAGTAACATAGCAAAGGGCAAAGGGTTCAGAGCACCGAGCGAACCTTTCTTGCGTGCGGCCTGTACGGCTGGCACGCCCGCGAGGTACATGCCGTTAGTCAACAGGGCTCCGATGACAGGCGCGGTGGTGGTTGCAAAGGACATGGTCGGCACAGCGTGACGCACTACAGGACGGACAGGAGTTTTCAAAGCCATTCGACGAGAAGGCTGAAATGCTAGCGCGGTAGCTAAATAGATCGGAAGGATAGAGAGCGCGCGCATCTTTCAAATATGTGCTCTTGAATCCGGCTAGTGTCAAGCAAATTTATGATCTTTAGTGCCGCCGCGATTTGTCTAAACCCCCGACTTGTCACCGAATGATTGGACTACGAGGGTTATCATACGAAGACGTCAATAAATGCTAGTTGATTCACGGTGCTTGCTTGGCAATAGCTTGGCAGTTGCAAACGATAAGTAGGCACAAGCAGTTGATGTTTGTTGATGCGCTTATTATGAAGTGCTTGCTTGCTTGTTGGACACAGAAGTTCCTCGAGGGCAAATAATTCATACAGTACGCAGAAGGATCCAAGAATCCAAGATCCAAGATCCAAGATCCAAGAAGGCCTGCTGGATAGATCCAAACGAGGTTGATTGATTGCCCCCTCATCGACTATTTTGTCTCCTTTGGTTCTATGAAAGTTCATGAGCACGGGAGTAAGGGCGGTTCCATGAATTAACCCTAGCGGCTGTTGACAGCATTCTGAGCTAGCAACGTAAGCCAAACACTTATTTATAAATAGTAAGTAATAGCTACCTTCGAGGTAGTCAGTCTTTCACAATGGTCAGCCGGCGCCAACCTATGCGCTTTGTGTTCCTAGCTGTAACTGCTCTACTAGTAGGCGTGGGAGCTCTGAGAGGCCCCGGTGGGCTCGAATGCAAGACTGCGAAGGAGTGCAACGCGCTAGCTGCGCGGGAGCGCGCCATATTGCAGGCGTCACGCGAGGCGGCAAAAGCTGAAGCTGACAAACTAGAAGCTGACGCAGTCCGCTCCGCCGGTGGGCAAGTATCGTCTGGTGGCAGCGGCAGTGACGACGGCGATGACAGCAGAGGCGGCAACCGAGACGACGACCCGCCAGCAGCTCGAGCTGGAAGAGCGAAAGCATCGAAAGTGAACGTGAAGTCGAATGCCGCGATGGCACGTGCGCAGCAGCAGCAGCAACAGCGTGGGAGCAGGAGCAGTGGGAACGGGCCTCAGCACATTGCCCGCTTCGCCTGCGCGGTGGTGCTCGTGAGTGGACCCTCGGGGCTGCGCTTTGCGTCTGACGAACACGTCGAACGCTTCAAGCAAAACGCCAAAGGTGGCTCCCAACGATTCAACACTTGTGTACAAGTTATTTTGGACAACAATACTGTGTACCCTACACAGTACTGTAGTAAGCATTGTGAATGAAGGTTCACCATAAAGGCTAGCCACCTTGTTTGCCCCCAACTTTGAACATTGTTTTTGCACAATTTGTTTAGCTATGCTTCCTTCACATACGACCGTAAAACCACAAGGTTGCGTGGTGTACGTCTCGGCGGCGCCGCACTACCGCCGCCGCGCCATCGAGCTGGCAGGCGGCGGCTTCAGTGGGGCCCAGAACGTGTTCGTGCGCAAGTTCGACGAGATCATGCGCCGAGGCACCGACGGCGTGCCGTTGGACCACCAGCCGCCTCAGGTACCTTGTCAAGCATAATTCAACTTGTTCCGATCATAAATGACATCTTTGCGCTGTAACGATGGCGCTATAGTAGCATTGGCTATGGTCGCTCTGCTTGCACAGATTCAGTAGTTCATTGAGATGAATATTCGCACATGTTTTACAGTTGCTGCATCTTTGGTATCTAACTAACTAACTAACTTTTCTTCTCTATCATCATTTCGATTTAATCTTGTACTCTCCCTTAATGTGTCTCTATCCAAATTCACACTCACCAGTGGCTAGCGCGCGTCGCCCACGTGCTCCGAGCAATGCGATCCCCTAAATGGGAAGACTTCGAGCTGGTGGTGCTCACCCACTCCGACTTAGAACCCACGCAGCCGTATGCCGCAGCTTTGACTGAAGTTCGCAGCGCCCCTACCAAGCTCTTTGTCCTCGGGGAAGGGCTCGTGTACGCGTCGGGCAAACAGTTTTACGAATCCTTTCAGCACGCGGGCACCTGGGACGACGTGCCGTTCAATCAAGCGCTGGTGAGAGTATTACGCAAACGATATTTCAAAGTTTGAAAGAATAGGAGGCTGCAACTTGCCTACTAGTGAAGACAGCACTGTAATGTAAATGCGTACGCACTATTCCCAGTGCAATATGTGATGCAAGTGTAACCAATGTTGCCATTAAAAGAAAGACACATGATTAAAACTACTGTATACCATTACCATATTTTCCTCCACTTACCCTACCACATACGCTTGAAACACACACAGGCGCTGGTCCCTGGCGCCGATGCCCTCACCGCTGGCGCTCGTGCCGCCGCTCGCGCCACTTCCACCTCCTTCTGTGGGGATTTCGTGAAGGCGTCGAGGCTGCTGAGGCACGCGTGCGCTCCAGATATTGCGGGTGATCCGCGTGATGAGTCAGCAGCAGGGTGAGTTAATCTAAGTACCGCTAGAACGATGAATTGGCAGGTTGAGTGTCAGTAGTGATTTATATGCACCTCTCTCTCTCTCTCTCCCTTTCTGCCTTTTCTTGAAATGATCTCACCTTATAAATATGCGCTTTACTTTTGCCACCTCGTTTTATGGAAAAACGAACGTGCATGCTTGAATGCGAACTCACAATTTCACGGCCCAACATGTGCATGTGATGTGTTGTTGCATTCACTGCGCTCCACACTACACTACACTATATGGTAGGTCCTGCCTCTGCAACGGCGCTCTCGGCCCAGCCTCGCAAACGCGGCAAGTGGCGGACCTGTGGTGGCAAGAAGTACAGTGGGTGTTTGCGTTCTCGCCCGCGGCCAGTGGAGGGCTTCTGACGAGAGGGCTTGACGACCCGGAGCTGTGAGTGCGTTGCTTCGTACTATATTCGTGGAAAGTGGTTTGTGGGTAGAGGTGAGGGGTACTGGCAGTGATCACTATGATACATACAGAAGAAATAGTGGAGATTGTGGGCGCACCATCATTTAATTGTAGCGTATGTCTTACTTTTCTGATGTATGCGGTGCATTTTTTCTATTCTTGTTGAAAACTTTTTATATAAAATAAATCTAAAAAATATATGTAAAAATTCATGTCTGTGTTCCGGTGGTGTGTCGCAACATTTACATGTATGTGCGCCGACAACAACACCCCCAAAGTTACGTGCACGACCGTGAATTAGTGGCAATGGCGCCGGCGAAAGCCACCGTGTGCAGCTCGAGCTTAGCCTTCGTGGGGGCTGGCCAGGTGAGAGGCTAGAACGAATGATAGCGGTATTGAGAATGACGGGGTCCCGTTTTTTTTCTGTTCAATGTTCGAGTCATCTTCAATGTTATATTCTTGAGTAAAGCAAGGGAAAATTAGCCTTTTTATTTTGACTTTTGTGGTCTTTCCTCCTCTCCTTCATCGAACTAATGTGATATTTCATTGTCAACAGACGGCGGGCGGAAGTTTGGAAGAAAACGCGATGATTTCTCCACTGGGCCGCCGCGGCAACCCTCTGACCGGAGAGTCAGCTTCGGTGAAAGGGATTGGCGCAGTGGCTGCGGCGTCGAAGCGAGATGATCCGGTACGACTTTAGTACTGTTGTACTATAGATCTACGACTAAGCTAGGTTTTGTCCGTTGGGGGCATTATCATGGTATTGTCGTAGCATCTACATTAAGCGGCACATACTATTAATGATTGCAGGAAAACTCTTACTTCTTTTTTCTACATTCCATTGAGATTGTGTTGTGTGCCCTATGCTGAATGGCATATATCTGCTGCTGCTGCTGCTGCTTTTTGCTGTTATAACAGGTGCTTCGACTCGACGGCCTTTTATTCGATCATTTCGTGACCCCAGACTCATCTCGTCTCGGTGTGTCGCCTGTTGACTACACCCCAAACCCAAACAGCCAACAGCAACGGCGCCGACTGCTTCATGAGAGTGATACTAGCGCACCTGGTACTAGCGCACCTGCGCACAGTGAGATTGATCATCACAATTACACACACTACAGTGCTGGAAGCTCCAGCAAGAGTGACAGCGGAAGTAGCAGAAGCAATAACAGCGCACCAGAATTTCTTCATCAGCAAGATCCAACTCTTACGCATGACCACCATCGCCAACGTGAGGCAGAGCTGATTGACTCTTTCCTGGTGGTAGGGCCGAGAGGGCTCACTCCAGAGCAAAGAATGCATCGTTGGGCTAGGCTTGCGACTGCCACTGCTAATGCCACTCAAATAAGGAATGAGCAACAACAACAACAACAAGAGCAACAACAACAACAAGAGTTAGAACAGCAACTAGAGCAAGAGACGGACCCGCGTCATAGAGGAGAAAAGAGGCGCTCACTTTTAGCCACGGTGTTCAACAAACAAACGGGCAAAGTTACCGGAGGTGCCGGCGCTTTCGCTGGTGCACGAGGAGGAAGTGGTGGTAGCTGGGCGAAGAACAAAGGTGGCAACAATGGTGGTGGCAGCGGTGGCGGTAGTATTGATGCTGGCGTGTTTGGAGACCTCATTCTAGGGGACGGCAACGGTGGCTCCTTCAGCGGTAGCAGCGGCGGTGGTGGTTTGGTGAGTGTGCAATGGTAGTTGGTTAGGGTAGGTGACACTGGTGATGACTATGCATTTGTCTCCGTCTCATCTTTTCCAGCACTCCTGCTCCTCTTGTGTAAACTCTGAAGTCGCAACGCAGTGTGCTCCTATATTTCCAAGTATTCCATTATCTCATTTCTCACCTTCATCGATCGTTCTCTCTAGAGCACCATCGGTAACGGTTTGGGCGGAGAAAGCGGTACGGTTACCGGCAGCAGTGGGGGATTTACCGGCAACAACGGTCGCTTCAAAGGAGGAGGAAGTGGGAACAGAGGCGGGGGGAAAGGCGGCGGACAAGGCGGAGGCGGGTTTTTGAAGAACGCTGCAGCGCATTTCTCGGCTGAAGTTGAAGGCATTCGACAAGTAAGTAGTTGGTTATTGCATTTGCGAACATATGCAACTTTGAATCTACAGTGCCTCCTTCTAGAGATTAATTTCTTCATTTTGTTCTTGTTGCTTGCTTTTGTATCACACAGGACTTCGGCGGCCGCCATAATCACCATTACAGCAGTAACGGCGGTAGTACCGGCGCCGAAGCAATCACCTTGACAGCAGCAGATCGAGAACCAGCTACCTTTGGCTTTTCCTCGGCGCAGGTTTGGTTTGGGTCGACTTTTCCTAAGAGACATTTTCAATCGCTGTAGTACGCTGTGCTACGGCAAAATAGTCGATGAGCTTTATGCCCCCTCGTACGAGTCGCTTTTTTGGGTTGTCTGTATCTTTTTGAAGCAAGATAGCCCTTCATATAGTATTATTTCACCAGTGGTCTACTTATTTTGTTGCCCTTCTTGCTCTTCATTGCTCCCACCCTCACTCCGGGGGAAATTGGCGTGATGTAAAATTGAATGGAATTTTTCTCGTGAAAAAAGCAGAACAGCGAACCCACCAACAGCCTTGGCGCTGTGGAGGACAGAGCTCAGGGTGTGATTGCGTCATCGGTGAAGAGACCCGAGGCAGCCGCAGTGGACCGTTACGTGCATGGCAAGATCTTGCCGGCTTACGCTAATCACATTCAGGTGTGCGTGTCTGTGTGTGTGTGTGTGTGTGTTTTTTTTTGCTTGTCGCAGCTTCAGATGCTGCTTCTACTGACGTGTACTTATTCCTGTCAACTTTGCTCTCTCAAAGTATATTATTTTCTCTTCGTTTGTATGCAAGCAAACTTTTCAAAAACTAATTTTCCCCTCCATCTTTTTCTACTCCTCGTTCTCATGATGTCCTTCCTCTTCATTCTAATCGTCCTTCTTCTTCTTCTTCTTCTTCTTCTTCTTCTTCTTCTATTTCTCTGCTCTATCCTCAGGCTACCTGCTCCAAGCCACCAGCCGTGGCGCTCGGGTCTCTGCCTTCTTTGTTTCTCGACTTTGGCCCACACGTGCACGTTGGGCTCTTTCCTGCCCTGGTGCGGGCTCTGGGCCCTTCAAGAGTGAGCTTTGTGAACTTCCAACCGAGGCGATCGTTTGCTGCGTGGACCTATTACGACGACACCGACGTGAATGGGTAAGTTAAAGGGGGTGGGTTTTTTTTTCTATTATAATGTTCTGTTATGATGTCGCACTGAAATAAACATACAGTACTATACTACGTAGTTCACCAGCTTTTTCTAAAGTTGCGCTCTTTTTTTTTCGTTTTCTTGTTCATTTCTCTTTTTTTTAGATTTAAATTTCTCTGTCTATTTTTTCTTCTCTTCCGAAAAGTTTCTCACTACAGGTACACTCTTTCCTTTAACTCCACTCCTCTTATCAATTCTTGTCACCTATCTAAAACAGCAAGCGCAACATCCCCTGTGGCACCAACTACCACGCGTCGAAGCGCAGCGGCACGCGCCTCTTGTGCCCCGTTTGGCACGGCAGCGCTCTCTTTGACGAAGTGCCTTTGGGTGCTGCGAAATGGAACCGTTTGAACCCGTACCAGCGCTGCCTGTGGCTAGTCGATGAGCTGACGTGGCGCTTTCACGTGTTCCTCCTCGACCACAGGTGCTGAGAAACAGTTGATAGAAAGCTTATACACATAAAATGAACGAGGAAGAGATTGAGAAGGATGACGGTGACGATTCGTGTGTGATAAGAGAATGGTGGCCATTTCGTTGATCAACTTCTCGCTTCTAGGAATGTTTTTGATTGTTCATCAAAAATAAATGTTGGTGTTATCAAAAATTTTGCCGCAGCTTTTGACATTTGAGACCACTGTCTAGATCTTCTTTCGTTTGTTTCAACCCTTTTATATTTTATTTGTGCGTGCACTCGATTTCCATGTACCCTAATATTGTATACAGCAAAATCAAGCGCCGGCAGGTAGTGGCGGTGCCCATCGACGAGATGGCAAAAACACCGAAAGCCGATGTGGTGAGTGCATGTGCGCTTTAGTTCATGCACTGTATGTTTGTGCATGAAATCGTGATAAATCAATTCCCTTTATTAAAATTAAATCCCTCTTCGTTCATGGTTGTATGCGTATTCGTGCTACTTGATTGGCTGACAATATTCCATGTAAATAGGTGGCCGTGGCTGCAATCACATCGCATTTGCGAGCTGTGTCACGACGCACGAACAACGGTGGAGGGCCTCAAGACCCGCCCACGCGCACTTCAGGTGATGTCATGATGATGATGATGAACACAACGAGAGACTGAAATGAGAGAAATAATGGGCATATTTTCATGAAGTATTCCTTCTCTTCACCTCGTTATTGCATAATATCTTATACTCTCTTCCATCTTTTAGTGATATTTCTTCACCTTCACCACTCTGTCTACGTGTAATTTCCTTCATCCAAGGCGGCCCTTTACCGTACGTCGAGACCAGCGGTAGCACCGGCGAGAAAGGAGGCGGTGACGGCAGCGACGCTTTAGGAGGTGCGCGGGCTGATTATGACCCGGCTAGCCCAGAGGCCGAAGCGCTGATGGTCCGAACAAAAGCGACCCTAGGGGTTCAGGTGAGTTGAACAACAAATGCAAAAATAAAAAGGAAAGAAGCGACAACAAATTGTCCTTCCATCGTATTTCACTTGGAGTTTCTTCTGCTGAGTCTCCTATAGTGTCATGCTCCAGCTCAGCATCCCATTGATCATTTTTCTTTTTACCTTTTCTTTCCATCTTCTCCCTATCTTCTCCCTTCGTTTCCTCCCGCTATACTCGCAGGAGAACGAGGCCTACAAGGCGAAGTTCGACGACATTCCCGACATTCAAGCCCGGGACGAAACGTCCGCTCGTTTCCGGAAAGCCGAACAGTGGGGTTTGCGCGCCTGGAACGACGAGTACTTTGCTCTCATGGACTTCCCCGACCACGTGCTTCGGGTATTACTACATTAGGGGAAGCATTGAATGTGGATTGAAGTATGAGTCGCTAGAAGAAGAAGAAGAAGAAGAAGAAAAGAAGAAGGAGAATGAAGGATGAAAGAAAAAGAGAGAGGGATTTTTGAACATGATAACGGAAAAAAAAGCGCGGTATCGCAGTTTCTACTGATCGCTTTCCTTCTTCTGTGGGAAAGATCTCCCTCTTCTGTTTGAATGCCCTTCTTTCATAAAATCACGTGTCCCTATCATTTCTCACTTCATCTCAATGATTTCTTTATTATGCATGCTCTTGATTCATGGGTGGCACTTGTCCAAGGTGATCGCGCCGGACCGCATACAGGGAGGAAAAGGAGGCACAGGCGACGGGTCTGCAAAGGGCACCAAACCACCCCCGAAAAGGGTGACTCTGAGAAGAGCGCCGCCCTCGCCGAAAGGCAAGGTAAAAATACCGACTTAACAGCAATATGACTGTACACGATTCGTGGATAGAACCGTTTCTACCTCTACTTTAATAATTTCTTTACAGAGCTCTTGTGCACCCTTATATATAGTAGACGACAACTTTTTCTCGCTGTAATCTCTAATTACTTTGTTCCTCATGTATGCCATT
>Ga0307930_1001622_pt1 | contig 17738 bp, 14 predicted proteins | sample OrgLakmetageno46_FD_203161 | JGI IMG/M metagenome (GOLD analysis project Ga0307930, IMG submission 203161) | Saline water microbial communities from Organic Lake, Antarctica - #46 | ecosystem: Environmental > Aquatic > Non-marine Saline and Alkaline > Saline | place: Antarctica: Organic Lake...
TGCGCGCACGGTAAGCGCCCCGCCTAGATAAGTGGCATGCGCGCGTGACAGCCCGAGCCCTACTCCAATGCCGTGCAGCGGCGCTCGCGTTGGCATGTAGCTGCCCTGCTCAGTGAGCCGGTCCCATAGGGCAGGAGCTGCTGGTGTTGGTGGAGATGTAGATGGATCGTCGGATGTCTCAACTGGCCTTCCAGAAGATGCTAGTTCTCTTTCCCCAAAGCGCGCGAGGGCCTTTGAGAGCGAGGCATTAAGAAGATCTGTAGACTGATCGTCGCATCTTTCCCTGGAATTGCGCACCACGACCCAGGCTTTCTGCGCATGCACGCCCACGAGCACGCGCACTGGCGGTTTCTCAGCCGCGGGGTGCTCAGCGGCAGCGCGCAGCGCGTTTTTCAGGAGCTCCAAGAGTACGTATCGCACGTAACTCGGAGAAGTGCACACGAAAACGTCGTCGGTTGCATTGGAGTTGCCACTTTTGGCCGCTCCTGAAGTAGCAGGAGCGGCAGCTGCTGCTTTCCACAATACCGAGGCAGAGGCAGCAGCAGCAGCGGTAGCCTTACAATGCACATCACCGGTAGCAATGGGAGCAGAGGCAGCGCCAGCATAAGCTTCTAAAGTGTGCTCAGTGGATACAACGTTTACGAACACTTCAGGGCTGACATGCAGTGCTGCTTCCACCAGCAAGCGGGCTTCAGCCGCTGCGGATTTGGCCACTTGCGCTAACCCCACGGATGCTTGCACTGCGCTGGAAGTCACGGGTGAGACAGAAGCATCAGGGGCGGTTGCTGCGCCTTGTGTTGGCTTTGCACGCGCAGGCCACAAGTCTAAGTGGTGGCGAAGCAGTAACTGGGTGGAGATTCGAGTCGCCAAGAAGGACGCTGTTTGCTCCGGGGGCAGCACGCCAGCAGTCAGCACTTCCATCACCTAAAAATATCACAGGCACAGGAAAATTATTTGACAAATAAATGCTCGAGGATAAAGAAATCAACGGGTATAAGCCATAGAGCAAATTTGGTGTAAATCAAAATTTTCGTAGCATCTTGGCCATCACAAAATTGCCATGGCCCAGTCAATAAAACCCCTCAATCACACCCACTCTCCTTACAATCGCTTACCGTTTCAGAGGCGACAGCATGGCGCCCTTCAAATTCGGCTATGAGAGTACGCAACGTTTCGCCTTCGTCTTGCCGATATTTGGAAAGAGGCACCGGTGCCGGAGGAGCGTATGTGTCGCTGCCTTCTAGACTAGCGTTGGTGAAGTCAACGTTTTCACGTAAGCCCCTTTCCCGAAGCCGCTCGATAACGGGCCTATAATTATGTAATTGCTGCACAGTGTCCATGTGCAGCGCTAGAAGCACGTCCAGAGCCCGCGCAGGGCCGCGGCTGCCATAAGATTTTGCCATGGTGGCTTGGAAGGCAGCACGTAACCGCTCGAGCTGGTGGGTCATTCGGAGCGCGAGCTCGTCGCAGCGGCTCGCTGTCATGAGGAAATCGCGCGGCGGTTCAGCTGCCAGAGCTGCGAAACAATAGGGTGTAGCCGATGTCTGGCACCATTGGTGCGCCGCTGCAGCTGCAGCAGGCGAAAGGCGGCGCATTCCAGTTCTTGACTATTAAAATTGACCTCGTTTAGCTACACCTGCAGATGAGATGTTTTCCTAGTTAAGAAGCATCGCAACAAAATATCTTCATGGATATTTGTACAAGTCAGTCTTATTATTGAGGTCGGCTCACTATCTCGCTCTTTTGTTTGGCTTGGAAACAATTAGAACAAGCGCATTGAACCATTGTGACGAAGAAACAGAAGGTTGAGTATTCTGTCCGGGGCATGCATCAAACATCTCATCGAAGAAAACTTCTTTACTGAAATGTGATTATCATTGAAAGCAAGTAAAATCAAACTTGCTAGCCTTAACGAATGCCTCGACAATTCCCTGAGACCATGCAGATACTTCGATTTTAGCGTCTTGGCATTGTAGCCATTTTTAGTATATAGATACTCTACTTACGCACATACAGCTGGTTGAGAATGTGTTACTCTGCACCTACGGGGGGATATTCCAAGAGTCACACATCATCCGCAAGTGCTCGGATGCACGGGCGGACACAGGTATGAGCACCATTATACCAGTGAACTACACTAACTACCTAACTAACTTGACTAACTAGGTTTGGCTATTTAGGGGGGGAACTCGCTAACAAAGCGCACTCTGGCAAACTTGGTAACAAAATTGGAGTACTGGACAATCGACAATGCACAATATGCAATACACAAGAGCTTAAAGCTTAAAGCTTAAAGCTTAAAGCCAAGTAGTGGAGCATGGCTTTCGCGGCTTGTTGTTTATATCTCAGTGAACATTAAAATATGAATCTTCTCGTTGAATTCGGAGTTGAAATTGGACTTAAGAGGAGGTTGGTCGGGAATTTCTGTAGATATTTCTATTTCTTAGTTCTTAGCCCCCTTTCTTTTAATCCTATGTACATGTGCTCGTGCGCATACTCATCTGTCTCCTTTATTTCCAATCTTGAGTTAAGTATATCGGTAGCTCTTTTCTTATTTCCCGGAAGGCCATGACTGTCACGGCGGACCATGTAAATGATACCATTAGAATACCACTATTCATACTACTACTAAATCCTACATAATTTCCTACCTATAATCCTCTACCGGTATGATTTTATTGGGATTTCATTGGGAATTGTGGGTGGTATGGGTTATGGTGTTTTGGGTATGGTTTTTATAGGTGGTATGGGTTGATACAGATTCATACTACCGCCGTGGCAATGACTCGCAAATTCATTTTGCACTTCCACTTCGTTCTTCGTTCCTCGGTTGTTGAGACAGGCCCCGAAGGGCCGGAATTAGAAGGCTAACAGGTAAAAATGAAAAGCAAAGCAGCGCAAACTAGATCTAAGAAGCTAATCAGCACACATGCCCGAGTGGCCATGGAAGTGATGATAGCGGTCCAAAGTGGCACACTCCTCCATGGTCGGAGAGAGCTGCCCAAAAGTGGAGTGTTCGCCCGTAGAGGAGGAGACTACTACGAAGTCTCTAGACGGTCTCTCAGGCGATCCAGAAGAAGAGTCGCTCATCCCCGCGCAATTGTGCAACCCCATTTGCGTGTAAGCTTCTGTCTGAATAAGAATTTGGGTTCCGAAAAACCAATGCTGTAGAATGCCGTGTGTTTGCGACCCATATCCTGAGCGACGAGGTCCGAGATCCAAGATGAGGTTGAGGTCAGAGAAAGCACCCCCCTTCTGTATCGGCCAATGACTGGGGCTAGAACACGGCCGCTACTCCTCGGTTGTTGGGTGCGTGAAGTGCAATGTACATTGTGATGTCTTTATTTACGCATTACGCAGGCCATGCGGCATGACGAACTAAATCAAAGATTCCACAGATAAGGATAAATTGACTGATCTTTACACCACCATTCCCCTTGGTTTCTGTTCCCTTGAGCTTTGAGCTTCCTAAGGGGCCGAACTTTCGATCTCTCCTCGAGTTCGTAAACTTGTAGAGAACAAGTGAATGGGGTCAATCCAAATGAACTTTGTGCTTAGAGCCCTCTCCGGAGTCTTCTGCAGGATTCGTGTTGGCGCGTTTGCTCTTAGCGAGAGCTCGAGCTTCTTGGTCGAGCCTCATCCGATGCTTTAACGATGCCAATGCCTTACGTTTATCCAATTGAGGTGGCTCAACATCTTGTGCTGAGGCTTCTTGTGCCTTCCTGTACCCGTATCCGAAGTTCATAAATGCATGGGCATACTTCGAAACTATTCTTGCAAGTACCTGAATAATACGGGTCGCACCAAATATGGTAGCATAGACAAGGAGAGCAGCAGACAGAACAGCAATCATGTATTGGAGTTTTGACGGCGGAGCGCCCTCGTCAATCGGAGCTTCATCCAAGTCTACTTCGACTTCCATTACGTCGTTGTTCATCTCAAGCTCAGAGAAGACATCGATGTTGCTTTCTTCTTCATTTGCAATTGCTGGGGAGCTGTTCGTCAATCTTATGATGCCTGCCTTGACAGGCGATTCTAGCTGCATTTGTGACTCGTTTTCATTTGATTCATGGTTGCTGGTCGTTATGTTCGCTCCGTCGTCAGCTCGATTTTGGTCGTCAACGTTGGCGTTTCTTTGACACCACTTTAGTACTTCATCACATTCTTCATTTATGAGCTCAAGGTTGGGAGTTTGACCAACTATATCGTCAATTCTACCGTTCTTTGAGCCTGGCTCGAAATCTTTCAGCCTGATGAGACACTCGTCGTTTATAGGACACGCCTTCTTGAGCAAATTGCCCTCTTGGTCATCTTCTCTAGCCTGGCTGACAGTCAAGCTCACAACAAAGACGAAGCGTACGCTCTGAAGGATTCGTAGCATCATTGTAATTGAATATTCTGATGCTCATAGTATCAATTGACGTTTCACCCCAAAGAATGTCACGATTGCAGGGTCCAATCCTATCACGTGCTAGAAATACACGAATAGCAAAGCCTCTGATATAAAATGGTACCAAAAAGCTTCCTCAGAGGCCATAGCCATAACTTTACCGACACAGCTCAGGTGATCAGAAAGCCCTGGAGTGATTAGAGTTGCGCGGCCGTCACGGCATAGTGCAATAACGAGTAGGATGTGTTTGAGATCATCCCATCGTAACAATCGCTTTTCCATTGCCACGAATCGCTTCAAATGGCCCTCGGGATATATTTTCAGTGACTCCTGGGTTTTAAGTCTCTTAAACCCGCAAGATGAATACAGTTTCTCTTGGTCTTCCCAGCAATATGTCTTTGCTCGCTTTTTGCGATGCGTTCTCCGCACTTCACCGCATACACCCAATAACAAGTCTCTTGCTGCAGAAAGGGTCAAGGCTCTATCCTCACCATCCTGAACGTTGATACCCACGTGAATTTCTTTTGTATTAGCAGCACTTTCGATTCTTAATAGCGCTCTAGTTAGACTTGATTCACGCAATCGAACGATAGTGAGCTCTTTGGGTGCAGAGGCAAACAGTATGCCCATCCTTCGCCACACTCGAATTTCGTAATCCTCAGCACTTTCACGGGTGGGCCGTGACATGTCTAGAGCAACGAGGCCAAAAACTCGACGATTTGAACGAATGAATTCGGGTATTCCACTAAGATTAGTTGCGTCGCTTCTTCCTACTTTCATTGCATTTGCTATAGCCTTTTTCTCGCGGCATGTGTCTACGACGAGGGATTGTTCAGGGTTCTTTGAGAGAGAGGCACCCATTCTAGATGAGCCAGTCAGACTATGCAGCAAAAAGATTTTATATCCTAAAATGTAACGCTTACAAGCTTCTATGGATCATGCTCTTGTCGTGTATTATGTTCATTCTGTGTTATCGACGTGATGTGAAGTTCATCTTTGTTATTTACTAGTTGGCACGAATGTTGGCAGTTGGCACGAGCGCACGAGCGCATGTGAGTTGCCATCCGTCATAAAAATATGATCTAATATAATTCATAAGAAATAGAAATTATTTTGCTCGGAAAGTCGCGTCGGAAAGTCGGAAAGGCCTAAAATGGCTTGAGCTCTTTAACGTCTATTATGAAAGCTTGATTCATGTTCCAAATGAAGCGCTACATCCTTAATTTACTCACATAACGCTTGGTCTGAGTGGGAAAGACGTCCAAGCTACTCTATCCATGATTTAGGCGGGGTTTTATTAGATTCATCAAAGACGCATTTACAATTACAATTTACAAGGTGAACAAACACTTGGTGGGTAATAGAGCGACTGATACACACGATGTGGTCAGGTCTATGCACCTCAGCTTCGGAGGCACCTCGCCTTTCCTCGGCAGCGGGAAATGATAACTTTTTTGATGATATGCTTGCGCCATCTACCACTACTGCTGCTACTACATCTAAGCTTAGTCGCACTGAAGAAAGCGACAACAGCCTCAGTAATCAAACGCAGCCGGAAGAGCCAGCGAAAGCAATCGAAAAGCATGACGTCACTGAAGATGACGACTGGGGCGTTGATGGGTGGGAGTCTCCGAAACCCAAGTTTGCGAACCCACCGCCTCCTCCACTGCAACCCTCAGTCAGTGCGCCGCGGAACCCCCGACTAGTCGCGCTTGAAGCAGCAGTGCTCGAAGAGCTCCAGCACTACATTTTAGATTTCGCCGACCCGCGAGCTACTGAAGAACTCAACGGCGACCTGAACGACGCCAAAGGCTTTGCTCGCCACGTGGCTTACTATACTGCTCGGCCAGAGCTTGCTCAGTACACCATTGAGCAGGAGGTAAATAATTACGGCGTGTGCACGCAGAGACATTCTTTCACTCCTTTTAAGAGCACTGCTCAAAGCGTGTAGTCAAAAGTCACTCATCAGTATTTTTTTGCTTGCCCTTGAACGAATTTTCAGGTGCCTCGCATGGAGTATCGGGTCACCACTTCGGACGGTGTGGTGCTGCCGCCGTCTTCTGGAGCAGGGGGTGACCCAGAGGCCACTGCTCGAGTCGCGCGTTGCTTTCGCGACGTGATTGATGAGAGCAGTAACCTCAGCGCCATGGCTAGTGTTGGAATCAAAGATGACGGTTTGAGGTCTACGACTCCTGAGGTTCCATTCGAGATCTTGCTCGTCCGGATGGCGAACCAGTAAGTAAACGAGGGAGAAAGAGGGTGTTGTTACGATTATTTAGAGCGGTAGGGCGGAGGAGCTGTTTTGGTAGCTGTTGCAGGAGCAACTCAATGCCTTTACAAGCTGTGTTTACTTGAACACGGCCGAACACAGCACGTGCCCTGAATTATCCCTTTCAATCATTAGGTCGCTTTGGGGTGACATGACGGCGGCTCTCAGCGAGTACTTGATCCGCCCAGAGCTCCTGACCTCCGTGGTGGTGAGCGCTTGCACGTTTGATCTCGATTTCGCCGCAGGCACCTTGTTGGCGGATGCGGTCTTTCAAGTCTCTACGGTGACGTCTGCCTCCGCGGCTGGGCAAAGCAGCAGCAGCAGCAGCGGGAGCAAGAATGGTCCACAAAACAAGGGCCAAAGAGCAGGCAGTCGCAGCAGCGGCAGTTGCGAGCGGCTCGAACTCGGGTCGCTGAAAGGCCGCGTGAGCATTTGCTTGCCTGCTCGAGACATTGAGTTTTCCTTTGCCCGGCCTAACCTGAAGGTGATGTGGAAGGACTTTGCAAGGGACGAGAAGTGTATGTGTGTGAAAAGAGAGAGTGAGAGGAGGAGGGGGCAATTGAAGAGCCAGGGCAATTGCTCTCTCTCTCCACCTCCTCTTTCATTCTCTTCGCCTAATATCTCGAAAAAAAGCCTTAAATAAAACAGTTTTTGCCTCGTTGATCTCCTGTTGCTTATTTTCTACCAGGTAGTGCTTGATGGAGAGTTGCAGCGCGCAGCCGCGGTCGTTGCTGAGCTCCGCGGCTTCGACGACCACGAAAGCGAAGGCGAGGAAGTGGAGCAGCGGCAGCAGCAGCCCGAGACAGCCGCTGCTTCGAGGGAAGCACCGGTGATGGACAATCGGGCAGAGCACGAAGCTTCTACGGCAGCTTCTTCTGTTTCAATGGCGTCGTCAACGCCACTGCCGGTGCCGGGCGGGGGATTGTTCCGAGGTCTGTCGAACCTAGTAGGGGAAGCATGGCGGCCGGAGCCAACGCCGTGCTTGTACAACCGAGACGCGGCTGCCTCACCTTCAGAGGGTGACTAAATCTCGCCCATTGCTTAGACCTCCAGCCCGAACTGCGATCTGGCCGGGGCAGCGGGACTGAGTTTTACTTCGCTGTGCTCAATATTCTTAGGTTTCCTAAAGCCTGAAATCTACAATAAAGCCATGCCGGAGGTTCGCAGCTAATTCAATAATTCACTTCGGCAGTTCGGTGAATCTGCAGTAACCAAGAAAACCGCAGGTTTTCCGGGTTTCCACCCACTTTGAGTCAGCTAAAGATCCGGTAAATGCTAACTGCGCTGAAGGAAAACTCAGCAGCCTCGTGGGTTTTCTTGGTTACTGTGAATCTGGTGCCTTTTAAATCAGAACTGCGACTCCTGAAGTCCGAATTCGGGGATTCGGGGCCGGATCAGAAAAATTCAGCAATTCGGTAATTACCTCCCGAAGAAGGCGCCCCACTATGGAGTTAATATTGTCTCCGTGTTTGTGCCGGTGGTTTTAGACTTCTAGGCGCAGGCCCCGAAGGGCGACGGGGAAGGGCCAGAATAAGAGGGCCAACACAACAGGCAGAAATGGCTTACAACCTTCCGTACAGGCCTCGAGGCGACAGAGGGGCTGGAATGAGAAGGCTTACAGGCAGAGGAACAATAAAGTGAAACTATACTAGAAGGAAAGCTCCACAAAGCATCAAGCAAGCGCACACAAGCCAGAGTGGCCATAGAAGCTGATAGGTGATAGATGTGATAAGAACGGTCCAAAGTGACCCACTCTTCCATGCCCTGGGAATCTTACAAAGAAGAGAAGCAACCACCTACAGGGTAAGAGGCATAACGAAGCACCTTGAGCGATCTAAGAGAAGATCCACCCACTCCCGAGAGACTTTTTGGCCCCACTTGCGTGCAAGCTTCCGCGTGAACGCGTGAACACGGCAACAACTATCTGTATGTTTTTATAATAATACATTAGGGCACGGATCGGTGGAGCTCTCAGGGGCTCAGGGCTCGATGATCAATCTTCCGCACAAAAAGATCTCGAGGCACATCACCGCACCCCAGCATAATAAGTTGTTTGAAGGAGAAGGCAAGAAGGCCATACGCGCATCCCGGTAACGCGCACATTCGGACATCAAGGCAATTATTCAGTCGTGGTATCAATCGGGATATCCATTCTCTAGTCATCGTACGAGTCCCACAAGTTATTTTGCAAGCTCAAGCTTTGCGAAACCAGTGCTTCATCATCTGATCATTGTGCTGGCCATCACGCCAATACATTATGTTTGCTTGTAGAAGTCATGTGCAGCATTGTTACCAACTGAAATGTTGTTATATTTGATTGACGCGGTTGCCCTTCCTTATTCCAGGTTCATCATCCCTTAATGCCGCCGTTTAGTGTATCACGTGAGGCACCTACGAGGCTGTTACTCAACCCGCTGATCTGGTTGCTATGGGTTTTAGACTTTTGCGTGTGGTGCATCATGGCTATTTTGCACCCGCCTACCTTGATGAAATTCCTACGCTGCCGGGGGCTCGCTTCCTTCGAGCAAGCCCGGGGGCGCTTCGTGTACCGCACCAAGGACAAAGACGGGCGCGTGCTCACGCTGCCCTTCAGCCGCGCCGAGGACACGGTGCACCGTGTGCTTCAGCGCGCGTTTGTGGCGTACACAAACCTGCCGTGTCTTGGCACCCGGCAGTTCGTGCGGCTGCACACGCCGGAAGGTGCTCGTTTTCCCCTCAAAGTGTTTGGCGAGACGACGTGGCAGACTTACGGCGAAGTCCGTGCTGAAGCAGCGCATTTCGGGTCCGGCCTGCGCGCCTTGGGCCTCGAGCCCATGCCGTTGGAGATGGCCAATCAAGTTGTGCGTGATTTTAAGCCCATTACAGGCCCACATTGTGTGGTAGTGTTCGAAGACACATGCGCAGAGTGGACCACAGCGGTGATTGGCTGCTTTGGGCAGGCGCTCACGGTGGCTACGAGCTACGCTACCTTGGGCATGGCTGCTGTAGGAGAAGCGCTGAATCAAACCCAAGCCCCCGTCATCGTGTGCAACTTCCGGGACGTACCTAGGGTGGCAAAGCAAGCTGCCGCAGAGTGCCCTCACTTGCGCACTATTGTGTACACTCGCTTGAGCGTGGAAGCCAGCGAACCAGACTGGCCTACGCACATGGGCGACATTCAGACCTTGAGCTTTGGAGCCGTGGTTGCGCTGGGGCAAGCGCAGCCCTTTGCGTTCAGCGAACCAGCCCCTGAGCACGTGGGCCTCATCATGTACACCTCTGGGTCTACGGGCAAGCCCAAAGGGGTCATGTTAACGCACAGTTCCATTGTGGCCGCTGCGGCTGGGCTTGAAGACTACTTTTGTGGCATGGGGAGCGTCCGGGCAACTTGCGAGACTGACCAAGAAACTTACCTTGCCTACTTGCCTGCAGCACACATTCTGGAGTTTGCAGCAGAAATGAGCATGCTCACTCATGGTGCCAAGATGGGCTACTCAGATCCGAAGACGATAGCGTCGGCTGGCGCGCTGCGGCTTATGCCGGATGGAATCACCCTCAACAGCGTCCCAACGGGATTCGGTAATTACCCACCCGGCGGTATTCAAGAATTTGCTCCCACGGTCATGGCCGCGGTGCCGAAAATTTGGGACATTTTGAAGAAGGGTGTTGAAGACTCCGTTGGGAAAGGGTCAGGCGTAACGCAAGCGCTTTTTCAGGCCGCGTTCACGGCTCGCAGCACTGCCATCCAACAGGGGCGTGAATGCCCTCTGCTGGGTTTACTGTTCAAGAAAGTGGGCGGCGCCCTGGGCGGCCGCATGAAGCTTGGCGTCACTGGCGGTGGGCCCATTTCAGCCGACGTGCAAAACTTCGTTCGGGTCGCCATGCACTTCAACCTGGTTCAGGGTTACGGCCTCACTGAAACTTGCTCCAACGGCACCGTTCAGCCATCCCTTTCGTACGCCGACGGCGTCGCAGGGGCACCGACGGCGTCCGTTGAAATTCGCCTCGCTGACTGCGACGAGCGGGAGCCAGGAGCGGGGTCAGCAGGCAGCATTTCCTATACTTCGAGGCCGTACAAGTTTGTGGACCGCGAAAAGAAGCCCTACTTGTCTTCTGACGCAAAGCATTTGGGGATGCCGTGCTTGGGCCGGGGTGAAGTTTGGATTCGCGGCGCAGCCGTCAGTTCAGGCTATTACACTGAGGCTACGAAGACTCGAGAAGTGTTCGATGCTGACGGTTGGTTTCACACGGGCGATGTCGGGGTCTGGACAATGGACGGTAACCTCAAGATTGTAGACCGCCTGAAGAACTTGGTTAAGCTGAAAGGTGGCGAGTACGTGGCATTGGAGTCCATGGAGGCGACTTATGCTCAATCCGTGTATGTCAATGGAAAAAACGGCGGTCTCTTGTGTTACGCAGACGGCGAAATGGACCGTCCTGTCGCTTTGGTGCAAGTTAACGACCGAGAGCTGCAGAAATGGGCAGACAACAATGGTGTGGGATATGCGAGCTTCGAAGCTCTCTGTGCGGATCCTGCCGCGCGCAAGATGGTGTGCACGGACTTGAATACGTGTGGCCGCGGTGTGCTGGGTGGCAACGAGGCCCTTGCTGCAGTTGCCTTGTTGCCTGGCACTGCACCTGGCGATAGCAACGGCCCCGATGCACCTTGGACGCCTGAGAATGGGTACTTGACTGCGGCGAACAAATTGGCCAGGGGCGCAGTCAAAGAGGGTTTCGAAGACATGCTGAATGAAGTCAAGCGCTTGGCGATCCGCTAAATGCAGGTTTTATTTCAAATGGCTGTCCTAGTTTGAAATCACTTCGATTTGGTGGTCAAGTTCAGCGGCGTTACTCATTTAAAGTCGAATGAATTGCCTTGGGGGTCGTTGTGGTGAACTCTGAGTTTGTTTTTGTGTCCCGTTGCTTCTGTTAATTCACTGGTTCACTCTTTCGCTATTTACATATATTTGCTCACGTGTTTTCCATTACCAAACGGCCAAACCTCCTGGTGCCTGATGGCTGAAGGACACCTCGAGAGTAAATGATTAAAAAATACATTACGATTACGCAAATGGAAACTCAGCCCAGCCAGTCAAACTTGTTCTGAAGGTTACATTTTTCTGTTGCTACATGCAACAGTGGTGTTTCTTTGTATTTTTGGGGTTTGGGGAGTATTAACTAGACTAGCTCCCGTGTGTGGCACTTATCAATCAACAACCAACTCGAAGTAGTCCTGCTGTAACGGTCAATAACGCTCGGTTAAAATTTTAAGCTTCATATTCATATGACTCTGGGCTGTGGCTGTGCGATAATCGATAATGCGATATTATATTGGTGGATTGGTGAGTTCTTCCTTTCCCCCTGCTGAGTTGATGAAATATTTTATGATGTGTTTGCGCCTAGTGCGGGAACTGACAATGGCAACTAGCAGTCCACTAGAGTATTGAAGATTGCCTCTTACTTCCCAGTCCACCTCTGATCGGGGCAGAACGGATGCATAGTATCAAGTATGGTCGGATTTCCGAGGCAATACCAAATATCGAATATGTTTGGCTGGTACTCGCAAACTCCTTTAAATAAAGGAACAGGAACAACCCTGCTGCTCTTGTCAGTGAAATCGCGGCGGCAAGATACTTAGTTCAGATGCTATTGTGCTCAATCAAACGGCACTCTTATCTCCGTTTGGTACTAGAAATTACAACGCAGCATTAATTTAAGGCTGCACTTATAGCATAAAGCACCAAGAACTACGAGAGTCGTTTGTCCTGGCAATCGATCTATTTTCTGTATATGTAGGATGCAAGGTAATGACGCCCATCTGAAAAATGGCGATCAGTCAAATATTGGGAGAAATGCATTCATTCGTTTCATAAAAATTGCTGGATCATTAAATTTGATGCCCTTGTCTAATTTCGCTAGGCGTTCGAGCTGGTTTTGTGACAATTCAAAGCCCAAAATATCCATATTCTCTTCGAGGCGTGTAGGAGTTGAAGTTTTACAGACGAGAGTTGCTCCTGTCTGGATGTTCCAGCGAAGCATGACCTGAGCGCAACTCTTTCCATGCTCTTGTGCAATATTGAGGACAGTCGGAGAGGATAAAGTAGAATCTTGATTCTTTGCCAAGTTGTCGGGAATATAGCCCTCAGCTCCAAGGGGCGAATAAGCAGTCACTGCAATATTGAGGCTGTGGCAAAATTCGACAAACTTGTTTCGATGGTTGAGGACGTGCCTTTCGATTTGCACAACAGTAGGTGGGATTCTAGCATACGAAATAAGATCCCACAATAGTGCTACATTTACATTGCACATTCCAGTGTTTCGAATTCTCCCTTCATCAACAAGTTCTTCCAAAGCACGCCAAGTCTCTTGGAGAGGGACCTTTTCGAAATGTATCGTTGGCTCCTGCGCATCTGGATCAAAAACCCAGCCAGGAGGATATCGTTCGCTGACGGGAATATGCGCGATAGCAATCGGAAATTGTATTTGATACAGGTCGAGGTAGTCTAAACCAAGATCGGACAACGTTTGAAGCAGAGCTTCCTGAACGTGTTCCCTCTTATGATGCGTACTCCAAAGCTTAGATGAAACCCAGAGATGTTCTCGAGATTCAATGAGGCCAGAATTAAGAGCCCGCCTGATACCCTCGCCAACTTCCTTTTCATTTCCATAGTCAGGGGCCGTATCAATATGCCGATAACCATGCTCAATAGCCTGATAAACCATGTCTGCTGTTGTGTCTTTGTCAACTTTCCATGTTCCAAATGCAAGGGCGGGCATGATGTCTCCAGACACGAGTGCAACTGCAGGAATTTTGGGGTGATTCACGACCAAGCTGGGAATTACAGCTGGCCGCTCATCAGTCAAGGCAGATAACACACGAACATTCCGTTTAAAGTCGCGTCCGAAAGGGATGACCAACCCCGAGATGCCAGGCATGCACGCGAAGACGGATAAAAGAACAAAATTCATCGTCTTGCTTAGTATTATTGTCGAGATGTGACACCGTTTTCATGACAAGAAACGACCTAATTTACCCCTCACGCGTCAAATGTATGTACAAGATATAACAACATAAGAAGAGAGAACTCTTTTGAATCAGGAAAGTAGAAGCTTTTTAAGTGTTTAGCGAGCCAATGAAATCAGTGGCCTTGTGAAAACACATACCTAGTACTACGCAGAGTTGAATGAGTTGATGAACTGAGCAGTTGATTGAAGGGTGGGGATATGGTGCCATCATGGGTACTTTGAGGTCTTTTTCGATTTAGCTCGTAACAATACGCCACTGACCAACCTTCTAATGATGCCTGGAGGCAACTATGTGTGCATGCGATCGTACAAAATTTGACCAGATTATTCAATGATTCCCCCCCCCCCCACCCTATGCATGCATTATCTGCACTAAATTGTTTGGACTCTCCGGTGCTTCTCCAAGAATTATGTCGATGAGGCCACTGGGTTTAACCTTCTTACCGCACCTCAGTGTCAATCTCGATCTCTCACTGCATTGCCAAAAAAAAACAATCAAATCGTACACATTTCAATCCCAAGAATTTAAAGAATTGTCCACCTTTTAGAGCTTTAGAGCCCCTAAGGAGATAATTTTCATTATTACGACCCAGATGGCAGCAAAGAGATAGTTAAGAAATTGCCGTTTGTACACTTGCACCCGGATGATTAAATCGGGATCAAAACCAAAGCAAGCTATTTTGATATGGGCCCCGAAGGATAGGAAAAACAGGGCCAACAGGCAGAGACCACAATTCAATGTAGCTTATACTAGAAGAGTGGCTGGCCAGGAACATCTTCCGAATGTTTATGAGATAAACTGAAAACCAGTGTATAGCAGCACACTGCACCTTCCTCGAAATTACTGCTTCCTGTGTTACCTCATTCATTAATTCGTTCAATGGCACCCTTTCTGTTTTTATGATGAAGTTGGTCGATATCCCTGCTGCCTGTCTGTCTACCCGGTGTCTTCTATTATTCAGCTCTTCACTCTTTCCTTCGTCTGCTGTCTGTCATCATTCTGCCATTCGATTGTCTGGGCTTCTCCGTCTTCAGCCAGATTCAGTTTATCGATTCACCGGCGTTGTTGTCCGTTCGAAGAGGGCGAGTCGGTAAAAACAGTTCACGAGGCTTTGTTCCTCGCTCTGCCGTTGCCCTCGCTCAAGTGAGTGCTCAAGGATAGCGACAATAAGAAGCACGGGAGCTGCCTATTAGAGGACTGACTGCAGAGGCGCCGGCTTTATGGCACCTTTTCTGTGTTTTGTTACTAAATTCAGCCCCCCTTGGGGAGGCCAAGAAAAAAGTGAAAAGGCAGCACGGCAGCACAAAGGAAGACGACACTAGCCTTCTAAGTCCGGCCCCTCGGGGCCTGTGTCAAAAAGGCGAGGTGATGGGCATGTGTGTTATGTGTGCCAGACAGCACCTCTTCTAGTATAAGTAAATCCCTTTTACTACGCTGCTTTGCTTTGTATTTTTCCTGTTGGTCTTCTTTTTATAATTCTGGCTCTTCGGGGCCTGTGTCAAAAAAGACGAGGTTCCCCTCGATTTATATGCCGTACGTATTATTCACATAAGCCCCGAAGGGGCTGAATTAGATGGCTAACAAGCCGAAATTCGAAACAAAGCAGCATATGAAACAAGGGTTGCTAGTACTAGAGGAGGAGCATATCACCTTATCAGGCACACATTCCATAGTGGCCATGGAAGTGATAGTGCCAGTGCATATTTTGGGGCACAATGCCCTTATCTCCGGTGTGGCGCACAACCACTGCCCGTCTGAATCTCCATTCAAATGGGCCAGCTCCTATAATGAGTCCACTTGGACGGAATTTAATCCGAGAATACTCTAAGCAACGTGAGCACGCAGTAGCTAGCTCGGGCCACTCCCAATCGTTCGTAAACCTACGTCGATACCTTCTCCGGATGAGGTATCAACGTAGTCTTACGAACGATAGGGAGTGGGCTAGTAGGGCACCACACGGGGCCAGCGAACCAGAAGTCAAGAAGTCTGGGGGCTAATGGGCTAATGTATAACTGTAACTACGTAAGTAGTACTGTATAGGGGATCCTTCAGTTCTTCATCGTCGGGTGATTGCTGGTTCATGTGTTGAAGAAGAGATCGTTGTCGTTCATCGGTCGGTTCATCTTTCTTCGGTCATCATTTTCTCTGTTTTGAGGTTTTGAGTTATGAGGACGGCGTATCCTGTTCTCCGTTGACTACTTCGTCTTCTTGTATGGCGGAGGCGGCGGCGAGAACAGCACATAGTGATTTATACTTCTTACATAAGGAAAAACTAGAATGGCTTCGGGAGCACACCGAGCCGCAGGATCTGCAGCGCCTGCGCAAGCTAGTGCAGGGAGCTACTAAACCGTTAGTCCAGACATTTGATCGCGCGGCCAATAAGGTAAAGCTCAGCAATGCGGTCCTGTGAATGAAATGTTTGAATCGTTTTATCGGAGCCTTACAAGTAGACACTTTGATATGTAGGCTGCTGCAGCTGAGTATGCGTCATTACGGAAAGGTGTGCTCGCGCACGCAATGGAGCTGCTGAACCTCCTGCTTCGTGTGGGCGGCCTTTGTGCCGAACGCCTCGGAGCAATCAAAGAACTCGATTCTACTGCAAATCCACCTCCAGGCGCTGGCATGGAGGTTCATAAAAGATAACTAAGCCTTAATTTTTACTTCAGCTAAGTTGGTTTTGCGCCAATTGATGTGCAACAACTCCCAATACTTGTTTTGTTTTGCTAAGCTACTTACATTCACAAAGTAAGTATGTTGCAGTACTCTCAATACTATTTCTATAAAGAAAACTTTCATCGATTCATGCACTAGTGAAGTTCATTTGATGGACACAATTAGCGGGTAGAGAACCCGGGGATTGAGGTAATGCATTCCTACTAATGCAAATAGCAAGCACTCTTTTGTATGATTTGTACCTCCGAAAATATCGCTCAGGCTCTCTTGGCTCTCCGCCGCCGCGCCTTTGAAATGAAAGCCTTAGGCAAGAAGCACAAAAAGGCGCTGCGAGCTGAGAAGCGCGTGTACTTGAAAGCAGTTACGACTTACCTTCCGGGCACGCCCGCCATGTTAGACTTGCAAAACGAAGTGAGTGCGCCGCTGCTGGAGCGGGTGAAAGCGTCGCTTGCTGCAACGTTGAACGACGGAGGCAACAGCGCTGGTTCCGGGGGCATTTTGGGCGCTTTGAACGAAACGCGGGACCGGGCGCGAGTTGACTTTGGGCGCGCGTCGAGGGAGTGGGGCATAGCCTTTGACCGAACCTCGATGGAGGGCTTCGTAGCAGCTTTGAGCGACGTGGTAACGAAGGCAGAGCAACAGTTTCAACCCTCTGGTACTGTGCTGGAACCTATTGCGCTTCTCAGCTCTGCTCGAATTCTCATTGGTATCATGCCCAAAATCACCGTGTTGCGCTATCATTATGCTGTTTGATTCTGACGTTGTTGTCAACGAAATTTTCAGCCAGCAGCGGTGGCAAGAATATTGTGGTGAGCGAGCTCGAGCAATTGCAACGCGCGATGGCCGAGGACAGCGTGACTGCAAACGCTTTGAGAAGGGCGCAAGCTTACGACGCACGGCGGCAGCGATTGGTGAGAGTTCTTTATCTTTGTAAACGCATGCCTTGGCGCCAGGTGGAATTGTATACAGCAATATCCATTCGTTTTTCAATGGCTCATTTGCTGCTGCAGCATGGAGGGAATTGAAATTATACACTTCTGCGATACGTATAGACATGTCGAGGGTGCACTCCTTGACGTATACATAAGCATTAACACAGGAATTCACTTTTGAATAATATTTATGTGCTACTCATCAGGTCGTGGACAACGACGTTTTGTTGTACCAAATCGCGCCGCCACAGCCGCACCCAGACCCGGAGTGGAGAGCAGTGCGGTGCCAAAGTATGGCACACTTAACAGGATACTACACATCTTAAGCTTGGCAAACATTTAACTACCAACAACTACAGAAGACTTGAGATATATTGCTAACTTTGTATTCGTTTTTAGAATTTATTCTGCCTCCTGAATTACTCTCACTCGCAATACACATACCTTGAAGCTTTTTCTGCATGTCTA
>Ga0307930_1001630_pt1 | contig 17718 bp, 10 predicted proteins | sample OrgLakmetageno46_FD_203161 | JGI IMG/M metagenome (GOLD analysis project Ga0307930, IMG submission 203161) | Saline water microbial communities from Organic Lake, Antarctica - #46 | ecosystem: Environmental > Aquatic > Non-marine Saline and Alkaline > Saline | place: Antarctica: Organic Lake...
ACTCGCTTTGTGGGGTTAAATGATATTTTTCTCAACCACAATCCATGGGAAAAAAAGAAGAAGCAGAAATCAATTAAGGAAGGTAAAGGTAAAGGTAAAGGGAAGGGAGGTGAGACCTCGCAGTTCACCATGAGGATAAGGGCATTTGGAGAGGTGAAGCATAGTTAAGAACATAACATAGCAAGCAGCAAATAGCGGTGCTTAGAATAGTGCAGTGTATAATAGCTCTCACGAGTTCCAAAGTTGTACGTCAAATTTGAAGTCGCTCAATTCCAGCTTCTGACCTTTCAATCTGTGGTCGATTGCTTTACTGCGACCTCTTATCTTGACCTACTTCGCAAAATGCTTCTTGCTCTTCTTCTTTTGTTGAGATTCTTTCATCGGCGATTTGTCACCCAACAAAATCTTTCCCATGTCGATGACGTGATCAAGCTGACCAACTTCTTCCACGAAATGAGCGTCGTGGCTCACAAAGAGCACAGCGCCTTCGAAATTCCGCAGCGCATTAGCCAATGCCGGCAAGTGCCGAAAGTTCACATGGTTAGTTGGCTCATCAAATATCAAGAGTGACGGCCTTTGTACGTACAGGCAAGCCAAGGAAAGCAAGGCTTTTTGGCCTTCTGAAAGCGTTTTCACTGGCTGTGACATTGTGCCCTCATGAAGAAGAAATTTAGCCGCAATAGATCTGAGCTCGCGTTCAGTGTGAGAGAGGGCTGACGTCTTCTCAAGGGACGCAAAAACAGTGGCCTCGAAGTCAAAATTGTGGAAATCTTGTCGGTAATACCCAACACTAACGCCATCGCTGATAGTCACGCCAGGTGCAGTTCCCGCAGCGATTTGCTCCAAAAAGGTTGTCTTGCCAATGCCGTTTGGCCCACATACTTGAACTCGTGAGCCCTTGCGCAACTCAACCGGCCCACTCTGAATAGATGCAGTGCGATTGTAGGAACTTACTTGACCAATTTTCATAAGCTTGCCAGTGAGTGAGCGCGGCGCATATGGCACTTCAAAGTATCCCAATGCTATATCCTCTCGCCTTACGCTTACAATATCCTCCTCCATTTTAGCCGCCACGGATCTCATCGTCTTTGCAACCTTGCGCATGCCACCACCTTTATTCGCAAATTTGTTCGCCTGATCTTTTTTGGCCTGCGCTACCTTCATCTTTTGCGCATTGCTCGCATTTTCACGCTTGATACGCTTCGCAATCTCGGCTTTTACGTCGCTGTAATCACCTGCATACACCTCCACTTTCTTAGAGTGGATGTCAAGGTACAACACCGCATCAGTGAACGAGTTCAGGAATTCTTCGTCGTGCGATATTACTACAACTGTTTTGTCCGTCAACTGAATCATACACTGAAGGTGCCATAAACCTTCGTGGTCCAAATTGTTTGTCGGCTCATCGAGCAGTAAAATGGTAGGTTCCTGGATGAGTGCTGCGGCGAGTAACAAACGTGCTTGCTGGCCACCACTGAAAGATTTGACTATTCGATCTCCCGGAGCATCAAGCATGACTTCTTTCAGTGCCATTGTAATCTTCTTCTCGAGCTCGTGGCTTTCCAGTGGAACTGGCTGGGTCAACATTGAAGCAAAAAATGACTTGATAGTCATCTCGCGGCAGTGTTGAGGCATAGTTTGCATAGCACACGCCACTCTTTCTCCGGCACTAATGCTAACGTCACCCTCATCAGGTCTTAAGGAATTGCTTAGAAGTTTGATTATGGTACTTTTACCCGCTCCATTTTGTCCCATGATGGTCACTTTGGATCCTCCTCGAATGGAGAAACTAACTTCGGTTAGTTGATCTCCGGCAGCCGGATTGTGTGCAAATGACACATTTTTGAACCTAGCAACTGATGCTCCAGCAGATGATGCAGTGCGAGTAATGAGCGATGAAACGGAGGGGTTAAGATGCCGAAAGAGTTGCCACCTTTGTATGCCTCGAGAAATCATAGTTCACAGGAACTATTGATTTGCTTGTTGAACAATGATACAAAAGTATTGTAAGTGACTCTCTCGACTTTTAGATGACAAGGGCAAGGCAGTTAGGAACGAACTATTGTAAGAAAGTCAGTAGGCTATTTCGTTAAGATGTTGAAATGAATTAAGCAGCTCTATATGTAGAGCATCTAATACTCGACGCTAGAAGCTACAAGTTATACGCGATGTTTTGGGCGAAGCTACGAGTATGATGATGTATGATTACTACCGTACATGATTACAGTACACAGACGAACAACCGCAGCGCATAACATGACTGACTGGTGGTGTGATGATGACGTGTACTTCTGTGTTACCGTTTGGGGGCGCAATGAGCAATGAGCAATGAGGCTGTTGCGGCAAACACTAGGAATAATGTCGGTGTCTTGATGCGAATTTCTCTGGTGGTGCCTGTGCCCATTCCCACGGTCCTCCTCGCCCCGTTATTGTGCGAAGGTACGAACGGAGCAGAAACCAAACACTTCTCTCTTCCCACTTCCAAATATCCGATATCCGGATCCGTCCAAATTGTCAATTGTCCGGAATTAGGTATTATACGTCGACCACGAACCACGGAACCGCGAACTCAGCCACGAACACACGAAGCAGGAACCGATAGATGGGATTGAAGTGCTATTACTGGTTTTGCGTTTTGAGTACTAGACTAGTAGGTACAGACCCGGACTCAATATCAAAAAATCTTTTGCTCTTTTTACAATCTTTTACGGAGCATTCAGCATTGAGTATTGAGAAAGGCGCATGCAACTAAAGCATACAGTACTCCTGGGTTTTCTGCTAATCGATGTGCAGCACCAGCTCATTTGGCATTTCAGAAGCATTACATAAGGAAGCCATGGAAATGTTCGGGCGAAGTGCGAAGTGCCGATTGCCGATTGCCCAGAAAAGCCAGGAACTCCAGGAAATAGGAAAGGCTCAGAGCTCTGAGTGCTTGGGTCTGAGTGCACAAGAAATTAAAGAACCATCTCTGTCGCTGCCTCTTCAGCCCCATGGCATAACGGACTTCACAAAACCGACGAACCCTCCTGACGACGAGGGCACTGACGCAGCGGGTTGCGCGGTATCAGACACCAACTCGCCATGCCTGCTGTTACTGTGACCACGGGCAGTTGTCATTCCGCGTGTCGAAGAGCGGCTGCGCCCCTCAGCAGTGGTGGCTGCAACGCCCGAGCTTGGCCCTTGCTGAGACGCACTACTACGGGACTGCCGGCGGTTACGACCATACTGGCGAGTCCAGACCACGTCTTTCTCTTCACTTTCCTCTTCTTCGGCATTGCCCTGTTCGTCGTCAACCTCTTCAACTTCTTCTCCTTCTTCGCCATCACCAACCTCGTCGTCGTCTCCGATCAAAATAACATCATCGTCTTCTTCCTCCGTCGATGACTCAAATTCTTCAAGACGCTGCAAATCTCGCCTAGAATGGCTTCGCTGATGGCTGTCACCAACATCTCCGCCGCCATCATCTGCCCCATCTACTTCTTCGACTTCTTCTTCCTCGTCTTCGTTGTCGTCTACGGACGAAAGGGCGTCCATTTCTTCGTCTTCTTTGCCTTCGCCTGTCAGCGCTGCCCACCTCGCCCGCCGGCTTCGTCCGGAATCGCTCCCTGCTCGCCGCACTTCAGCGGTCAACCGCACCCTAGGCGCCCGCCCCCGATTGGGCTTCCTCGCGCTTCTCCCTCCTCCACCACCGCCAGCGCCGTCTTGGCCGTCATCGCTGCGAGGTTTGTTGTAGGCGCGGCGACCACCCATGAAAATGGCAGCGACGTCCAGAGAGTCCTCCCCATGCTCTAGGAAAGCAGGCAAATTCGCAGGCACCGCAGGCATGTCCCCGGAGCAACGGCTCTCTCCCGGAGACGACGACGACGACGACCACGCATAAGGGACGCCCAGGAGAAGCAAGATCGCGTCTAGCACAAGGTCGCACGGCTCTCCTAGCACGCGAGCGCCGTGTTTCTTGGCGCGCTCTTCGGCTTCGTGCAGCTTGGTGCGCTCCAAGTTCACGATCGCGAGCTTGCGAGGCTGCGCAGCGTACTTCGCAAAGGGCTGCACCGAGAGCGAGCTCCCCACAATCAAGCTGACGTCAGCCGCGTCCACGTGGGCAAGGGCCACGGCAGGCTTCGAGACGCGCGCGCCGTAATGCGACAACACGTTGCGCTTGAGCATGCCGGTGCGCCACGACCGCCGCGCCGCGCCCGCGTTCGCTTCAGGGTCCCAGCAGCCCGCGTCGCACATCTTGGACGCTGGCGGCCTCAGGAAGCGCTTCCCGCAGTTGGGGCAGGTCGCTGCGCACACGTTGCCGTGCGCTTCCCACAGCGCCGCGTCTGGTAGGCCTGACAACCGGTGCAAGTTTTCGATGTTTTGCGTGGCCACAAACCGCACTACTCCACTCGCGTGCAAGGCCACGAGGGCCATGTGCGCGCGCGTGGGGCGCAGCGTCGAGATCGAGGCCGGGTCAAAGTCTTCTTCCTTCAGCTGAGACGCAGAGATGCCGAGCTTGCCACGGATGGTCGGTAAATTCGCGCCTTCACCCGTGCTGATGCCAGCGCCCGTGTAGCACACTGCATGCCGAGACCTCGCCAAAAGCTTGGCAATTTTCACGCATTCTGCGAAGAGGGACCCGTCCCCACGTGAACGAAGCTCGGCCAGCCGTTTACGGTCCGAGGCCGAAACTACGGGCCCCGCGCCGGCACTGCCGTAGCGCGCATGCTCGGGCGATGCAGCCCCACCGCCACCGCCGCCTTCGCTGCTGCTGCCTCCGCTGCCGCTGCTGCTACTGCTGCTGCTGCCAACGGCCGCACCTCCTCCGGCCTCGTCGTCACCACTTTGGCTGTCGCCGTCGTTTGGCGAGAGCGCTTTGAGCCGGGCCTCGAGCACAGCTAAGCGCAAGGCTGCAAGCGCCCGCGCGTCGTTCCTTTCGTCGTCGTCGTCATCGTCGCTTTCGTCGTCACTGCTAGACACTTGGTCCGTCTCTGCAGACGCGGTGTCCTCTTCAGCCGCGCTCTCTTTCGTTTCATGATTCGCTGGCACCGAAGCATGTGTTGTTGCTGCTGCTGAGCTTACACCTAAGTTGGCGCGGCTGCTGCTCGCAGGCTGTGGCGCGTACATGGCGTTCGTAGCTCTGAGGGCCCATCGTCCTGCGGTCTCACTGTTCGAACGGCGCGTGCCGACCTTGTTCACGCTACCGCCCTCCAAGGCGGCTGCTTTTGCTGCAGCAGCTGCTAGCGCCGCAAATCCCGCTGCGGAAGTGGACACACGTTTCGATTTGGGCGTAGATTGATCAATTTGCGCCGGCGCTGCTGCTGCTGCTGCTGGACCTCCACTGCTGCTATCACTGCTGTGGTTGCCCTCTACGGAGTTCACAGATCCACTACTACGCGCTGATTCTGCTGCGCGCAACACGCCCCTCTTGACTTCATCTAGTGTAGTGTACACGTTGCCTCCGTGCGGGCTGGTGTACCGCAACTGACTCGCTTTGGCTGAACCACCGCTGCTGCTGCTGCGATTTCCAACCGTGCTCACGCTCCACTGTTTGATGTCAGCGGGCGCGCAACCCAGAGAAATGAGCACTGCCGCCAGCCGCCAGCGGTGGCGCTCTAGCACTTTGTAACTACTAGAATCACGGTTTGAGGTGTCAGGGCCTGGCAATGGAATGTAAGAAGGAGGTGAGGGCGGCGGCGGCAGATGGTGAGGATGCCCTCGAGAGGAAGAGCCACTCTGGTTTTCGTCTCCCTCAAGCTCGCTGCGCGACCGCCGCATCCCGCTGCTGACCCGCGCTGGGATTATAGGTGCCGCTGACTGGACAGGGCTCGGCTCAACTCCTGTTGACGTCGACGAGGCAAGAAGAGGAGCAGGAACTGTTCCTGGAGCCACGAGAGTGGACGACGACGAGGCAGGCGGTGAGGATGCGGAGGCGTGGCGTTTACGTTTGCGGTGGGACAGTGCAGCCGCTGAGCTGAGGTAACGTCGCTCTACTTCGCGCCAGGCTGTTTTCACAGTACCGTCCTATGGGCCATCCGTGCAAGGAGAAAAAGAACACGAATGAGCGCAACTACCCAAAAGTGTCATTCTCGAAAAAAATAAAGAAAAGGCGGGAAAAGTATCCAAACGAGCAGCGAGCCCTAGCACATTCGAAATCGATCATAAATTGTGTTTTATGAGTGAGCGAGACAGAGAAACAAGCAAAAACTGCAACTGCACACAAGCTACTGCGGCAAGCACGCTACACACAAAAGAGAATGCCTTCTCAAATCAGGAAGCGCGCCAAAAATATGACCGAGAATACAGGCAAGGAGTCATATTTGGTCCTTAATTTCAGATTGCTGACATTTGACAAATGTAGTGTGGTTCAGCAAGACTCATGAATATATATGTCTGCCAGAGCCCCAAAACTGGAAATTTAAGTTTCATGTGATGCCAATTTGCATGCAAATATGAAAAAGTTGGCGACGGTATCCTTGTTACCTGATGACGGTAGTTCAGGTCAATGCCACCCTTCCACGCCCCAGTTCGCCTTACACACGCCATCATCTGCCACCTTGAGACTTCCTCTTCAGCATCAGCGTGTGGCCAATCTTCCGTGCGCAATAGATCATATAGCTGCGTTCGCTTCTCCTCTAGTTTCTCTTCGATCCTCACGAGCTCTCCAGGCTCACGGGCTGGCGATTTCTTTTTTGCCGCGACTCGTGGCGGGGACACGGACAACTCCCGTATCAGCGGCTTGCGGCTCCTAGTACTACGATCTGCTGACCGAGTGGCGCGCGCTCCCAGCATCGCTGGAGATGATGAATACGCCGCGTGTTATCACTCCTCACTCCTCACTCAAGCTCAACTACGAGGAGCTGGGGATTTCACGACGAGTGCGTATTTATACTCTAATATAATATCCCATAACCCTCTGTTTTTGCATCAGCAGGACCTGTGGAGCTGAAAAAGAGAAAAGTGTCACCGACGAGAAAAATGGGGCGACTGCCATCATCTGCCCAGTTATGCAGCGTGCTGAGCTTAGTCGCGAGTACTTTGAGCTCCAGTAGCCCGCATGTTGCTAGTGCACGGGCAATCTCTCGCTCATTTGTGATGACACAGCCTGGGCTTGACTTTCAAGAGCTAGCTTCGGGGAGGGCCTCGTCGGCGACAGATTCCGCCTGCGATGACGATTCTACGAGAGTACGCGATACGTCGTACAGTGTGCTAGCTGTTATTGGTTCGCAGGGCAGCGGTAAGAGTACCTTGATGAATGCGGCCTTTGGTACTTCATTTTCTGTCAAGGAAAGTGCATTTGGTGCGCCTGGAGTGGAAGCTTCAACGAGGCGGCGCAAATCGCAATGCGCTTGGTTGGACTTGTGGAACAATAGCCATGCGATAGACTACCGCTTGGTCTTGATGGACATGGAATCAACCTCCCGTATCCAACACTTAAACAGCAATAGCAGCCTAGATGCGCGGACTATCCTGATTGCACTCGCTCTTGCTGACGTAATAGTCATCAACGTTGGGGCACGCACCTTTTTAGATCAAGCTGTTGGCGACGACGATGCAATCGATGGCTTCGATCCAGCAGTGCTTGCTTTGGCTTTTGAGCATTTTGCGTCGACCACAGCCTCTGGTACCCGGGCCAGCAGCAGCAGCAGCAGCAGCATCAGGAATGGCAAGCGCAATGGCGGGGTAAGAGGAGCCCTTGGCGGCGTTGGCCGAGCACTAGGAAGTTTGCAGAGGTGGCGTCCACAGCCGCTCCGCTTATTGAAGCGAAATCGAAGTGAGATATGCAGGAATGAATCTACTCCTACAGTACCATCTGCCTTTCCGGTAATCCCAAGAAAGCACATTGCCGTGGTGCTTCGTGACGTCGAGGATGGGCCAGATGGAGGTCACGCATTTGCCAGAGCAGCCGCTGAGCTATGGAAACGGCTTTGCCTGGCAGCAGGCAGTACAAATTCTTTGGGTACTTATACGCCAAGCTCTGAAACCGCCAAAGAAGGAGTAGCAGGTAAAGAAACCGCAGATAGAGAGGACCACACTGACTGGACGCAGGCCCACCTTTTACCTGGAGGCTCAAAATGGCAAAACACTTGTCAATTTACGGTAAGTTTCCACGCCCTTCCTAATGGCACATCGGGCCCTACTGCATTTGCCTCTTCGACTTTAGACTTGCGAGATACTTTGCTGAGCTTCCTTGCGGCCACACGAAGTAGTGATGCAGACCAAATCGACAATGCGTCAGACACCTCCCATGGCCAAACAAAACATAAAAGCGAAATGAGCCACGAAAGAGTTGCTGGTAGCGTCAATGATGACGAGAATATGAAATCCATTAGTGGCCAGCAGCGCCAACCTCGTGTGCCGCTCGGTGAGTTTGGGCTCTTCACGGAGGCGTTGTGGGATTCCATTGGTGCACGAAATGAAGGCGCCGCTGAGTTTAGAGGTACTTCTCGCAGCAGCAGCAGCAGCAGCCGCAGCAGTGCAGATCTTTCAAGTAAAGCTGCCCATAGGCAGCGGTGCCTGAATTTAGGGCAAGTACAAGACAAGGAGTCGTACTTAGGTGCAAGCCTGGCTAGCCTTTGTTTGGCTCCTCTTCTTCTGCAGGTATTACGATGTACAAGCACATTAAAGTTTTTACAGCGTTCATTCATCTTCGTATTCTTCTGCTTTCTTTGCGTTATCCATTGTTTAGCATCGCCTATAAACGAGACTTAAACACGATACATTCATTTGAAAGCTCTTTGCATTTTCTTTAATTTTTTTTTTAAAGGTGTCTGCTCTCGACGACAAAGTAAGCGCCTCTGCCACAGCCGTGGACTATAGAACGGGCCCTCCTTGCCTCGAGTTTGGGTCTTCAGTGCGCAAGATCATGTCACAAGCAGACACTGCTATGCAAAACCTAGCAACCGAAATGGGTTTGATCACTGTGGGTGCTCCAGTGTCCACCACCTCCTCTGGTGCTGCTGCTAGTCCTGCATTAGCCGCTTCTGCTACCCAAGTAGCCCCAGTGGTGGCAATGGCTGCTGATTGCTTGCGGAGCGACGTGCAGCGGTGCCTGGAGCCAACAAGGGCGCGCTATTTGGCTTCGTGCGCTGCTTATGCCGTGCTCGCTTTTGACGACGAATTCAGCTCCCTTCTCTGCGTGCCTGGCCTACCGTCAGGGAAAGGGTCGGACTTTGCGTTGAGAGCTGATGCCTTAATTGCCGAGGCGCTCGCCACTTTTGACGCTGCGGCAGCTGCGGTTGAGCTTGCTCCTGAAGATGAGGGCAAGGTAGTGAACCGCAAACAGCGCCATTCAGGCAGCAGCCGTAGCAGCGCTCGGGCAGCTCTGCTTGAGGAGTTGCAGGCAAAAGTAGCTGACCGTCGCGCAGAGGGCAGCGCCTTCAGTAGCGCGTCGGACGACGAGGACGACGAAGTCGACGACTCTGGCAGGGCGTCCTCGGGGAAGCGTGCTTTGGCGCGTAAAGGCCTTCGTGGGGCCTGGGCGAAGTTACCACGGCGATGGAAAGTGCTTCTCAGCCGCGCGTTGCCGCTCATGGTCAACTGGGTTCAGTCCATGCACACGCTGGTGAGCCGCCGCCGTGCCGCTCAGCGCCAGGATGCGATTCTGCCGGTGATGCCTTTGTTCTGATTAGGTCTCGAGATACACCTGAAAATTGAGTTCACCAAAGAGTTAGAAGGGTATAGTACTTCGCAAAATGGTGGTTTAGTTGAACCAGGGAGGTCGACAGAAAGGGAAGGCTACAGGCGATAGTGCAAACTTTTTCTGATCCCCGAGTGGGTTATAAATTTGGTATCTGGCAGTAAACGTACAAGGTACAGGGCAAAATCGACCGAAGTAGGCCGTAGGTGCAAGGGATGAGGGATAATGAGAAATCGCCTTTGTGGTTTGTACAGGCGCATTGCCGCATGACGTATGACTCATGAGTATGAGGCAGAGGTATGTTTATGTTTACAAAAATACAAGTTCAGGTGCCCGCGCGATGCGCGGCTTTGGAGCAATGTGTTTGCTACGGAGGAGTACTGTAGGTGCGTGTTCTTAGCACCTCAGTGCACGGCCTTGAGATGCCCGTGGGTGAGTGCCCTTGTATTGCCCGTGGTGCGTGTCCCTTCTTGTGCCCGTGGTCCGCCTGATATTTTGTTTACTGTACGTGTACAACAGAACTGTAGTATGTACTGTACAGTATGTAGTACAGTACGAAAAAAGGGCGGACACCAACCACGAACGAAATTCCATTTAATAGAAAGGATTTGTACAATTTTCTATTTATCATACCACTACCATATTAGTGCAAGCTCAATCGTCTCGTGGTGCGTGATGCCACCGTTAGGATTGCTCGTTTGTTCGTTTATTCATTTGGACCTTCAGCCTTCAGCCTTCAGCTCTTCTCCAGCTCGAACTCGGACGGGGTACTGGAACATCGTAACACCCTTGACGAAAAACTAAACAGAATACTTTGCTTGGTTGAATACTGGCCTGAAGGCAATGTCGCGGACTGGCCAACGCACCGCTGCAGAGGCGAAGTACCTCGATGTGTGCTCGCGGTCGACCCACAAACCTGAGCAGCGCTTCCTGAGTGCACTTCGAGCCAAACGATGCGAAATTGAAATACCCAACGAAGCCGACTACGTTGATACTGTGAGCAAAGTAATCAAGGACCGTGCAGCTACACGCGAGGTGAGCCCCCAGCAAGGCTGTCTTCACTGATAATTTTGCTTCGAGTCATGCTTATAACCGTTGAACCCGCGGAACAACGTCCTCTTTCTTTTAGCCTTCCACTGATTTTGATGTCTCATTGATTCCAACAGTTGGAGGCATTAATAGTGCATCACGCAGGGTCAGTCCCGAAGCACGTGGACTCTAGTGCGGGAAGCACCAAGGTCATTACGCAACTCTGCAGTGCTGTTGCTCAAATGCTAGGCGCAGTACCACCGGCTCAAGCGCGCAGGGCTGCTAGTAAAGCAGCTGCGTCAACAACGGCAGGGGATTCAGCTGCTGACGAGTCGTTGCATAGCCATCATTCTGTGCACTCCGCCCACCCGCTAGGTTCGTCGCCTTGTCGACCAGTGGTTGCGCGGGCACCGAGCCACGTGCTGAGCTTTGAGTTGAGTGGTGTCGAGTTGACCAAGCCCCAGTTTGAGACTTTGGCGCTCGGCCTAGACGGCAACCACTCGCTTCGGCAAGTAACCCTACGAGATTTGCCGACCTTGGGTGGCAACAGTGGAGCCTGGCCACGAGTAGCTGCCGCACTCGGAGGCAGCAACGTAAACTGCCTGAGCGTGGTGGGTTGTGATTTACAGGGAGGGTCTGATTGCGACGCAGTGATCAGCTTGCTGCGGCGGCACCTGCGGAAGCGAGACGACTTACTGTGGACCAAAGCCCTGCGCGGGGGTGCCACTGGCATGGTGGCAAGCGACGACGGTCCCGGCGGGAACCCCTCTTCGAGTCCCGTGGAAGCGATGCGCTCCATCGCCGCCACTGGGATCCTGGTCCTCGACCTGTCGTGCAACGGTGCGTTTTGATTAGGATAGTCATACTGTGTTTGAACCTATTATTTGTAGCCAGACTTTTCATGGAAAGCGTGCATGTGACAACAGGGTGGTTGGCCTTTCGTTTAAATTTTACGATGATTGCCAAGTGTGAATCTCACTTTCCTGCTCTCCTTGGCGTTTATACATTCGTGCAGGCTTTGACGACCGTGCTGCGCGCACGCTGTGGCGGCAATTGGTGCACGACCGTTGGCTCGTGGCCCTTAATCTCAAGGGCAATGCCATTGGCGCCGGTGGCGTGCATTTGTTGCACGCATCCTACATGGCCGATGCTGCGGCGCGCTTGGAAGCAGTATCCTCGATGAAAGCTTCTTCTTCATCATCATCTTCTTCATCACCTTCTGGCCTCCTGACGAGCCCCGGTGGAGCAGAGGAAACGAAGGCCTTAGCCGAGAGTGGCAAAGAAGAAGGTGGTGACAATGCTGGTCGTCGTCGCAAGACCACGTCGAAGAAGGAAGCGCACGCGGCCGCGGCACGCAAGAGGCTGGCGGCCGCAGCAGCTGCGCGTCGCAAAGATGCACGCGATACCGAAGCCCTCAATTTGGTGGGTTTGCTGCTGGATGGTCAAGCGGGCCTGGCCACAGGTGGTGGCAATTCTGCCGCATCCCAGGTCGATTGGCTCGGTGGCGGCGGAGGTGGTTGGAGTGGTGACGCGAGCGGAGGTGGCGATCAGCTCCGAGCTGCAGTGGCCAACTTCCGAGCACATGTAGCGCGAGTGCGGGAAACCACCATGGGAGGTACTGATAGCAGCAAGCAAAGTTTCGACGACAACAACTATGCTAGCAGTGGCAATCTTCCGGAGGACGAGTTCACGCATTTGGCGGAAGCAGCTGTGGGTGGCAGTGATGCGGTCACCAAGTATGCCGAAAATTGTTCCAGTGCGGATGATCAGGGGCTCATGTCCCCTGTAGCAGCTCTAGCATCCAACCCTCTCCTTGGGAATGTCCTCAAGGTGCGCGTGTGGTATTCTCATGCATAAGAAAGCGTACAATTCTTGACAGACGTTTGAATTTTTTAAAACATAATTTCCCCTCTAAATCCTTTTGATTTACCCCTGTGTCTCTGTATCTAGCGCTTCGGCGTCGATTTCGATGGACCTTCACCATCGCCACCGCCGCTTTCTGTGCCGACCCTCGCTTCATCGAAGAACAAGAGCACTCAAGCCCACAAGAATCACAACAAGACGAAGATGAACCCAGCCCTCGTTTCATCCGCGGGCACCCAAGCAGCTGTTTCGGAGGTTGAGCGCTTGTGCCATGACTTCGGTCGTTTGGCGAGTGTAGCCAATGGCAAAGGCCGAGGCGGAGGTGTAGGGGGCAGTACCAGCGTGGTGTTGAGCAAGCACGAGTTTGGGAGCGTCCTCAAGGAAATGCACGTGCTGGTGGCAAGGCAGACCCTGTTTCAGGGGGCTGCGCGCGCCGCGAGCTTCTTCAGGCGCGCGATCATGGAAGAGCAGCTAATGGCATGGCAGCATTTGCACACCCTCAACCCTGGTGGCTCAGGTGAGCAAGTTGGAAGCAAGGTGTTGCTGCCTTACTTGGCGAAGCAGCTCAAACTCGCGAAGCAGTTGGAGCACGCGACCAAAGCTGAGAAGGCGGCCAAGGCGGCTGAGACCAGTGCACTTCAAGCTGGCTCGCCGTCCTCGTCATCACCATCTGGTGTGGGAGGAGGACCAGCGGTTGTAGCGTCAGCCAATGCAGCCACCGCAGCCGCTGCAGCCGTAGAAGCAGAGAAAGCTGCTCAGGAAGGTCTGAACCTGGTCCTCGAAGAGGCCTGGATTTCGGAGTGGATCAAGGGGCTGGTTGTATCGAGTGGCAGCACTGTGTCCCTCGGAAGTGGTGGCGGAAGTGGCAGCAGCAGCAAGACAAAGAGCAGCAATGTAGGACTCACTGCCTTGGGGTTATCGAAAGAAATGAAACGTGTGGGGAAAGCTCATAGTCTGAAAGACTACGACGGAAGCAACGCCATTGTACAAAAAGTGCAAACCTTTTTGGGCTTCGCGAACAAGTCAACAAGTGGTGCCTACGAGGTAGCTTCAGCTGCTGCAAGTGCTTCAGGAGGAGAACCACCTCCTTCGCTAGCAGCCCATGCCCTGGCTTCTGGCTTGTCTCGAGCCGTAAACCACGCTGCCACCCTTCGTCAGGCCTCCGACTTGGACGCCGTGCTCTTGCTCGTGGACACCGCGGTGGAGCACTACATGTCGGCCAGTGACCCCGCCTCGAGCCGGCATGCCCTCGCGGCTTCGAGGCTCTTCGACGAGTGGTTTGGGGCTCCGGCGGCGAGGCGGCGGCGCGCAGAACAACTGCAGGAAGAAGCCAGCGCAGCCGCTGCCCAGGCAGACCTGGCCGCGGCGCAAGCTGCGAGCGCATCTTCGTCGTCGTCGTCCTCCAATCAAGAAGACAGCAGCAGGAATGGGGAGGCCGGCGGAGACGCCAACTTCCCAAAAAAGTCACTGCTGAAAGCTTTCGGCGGTGGCGTCAGCAGCGGTGGTCAAGGAGGAGGGGGGCTTTTGGCGAAAATGAAGGCGGCGGGGAAGCTCACGATCTTAGCCAATCGCATGCGCACTGACGCCATGGCGGCGCAAGCACGAGCCGCAGCGGCCGCTAGCCGAGCCCACTTCGACCGCAAGAGCAACAGTGCTGGTGGAGGAGCTCAGGCAGTGAACGTGGCACAGGTGTCTGACCTCGCTCGCGCTCTATGGACTGTTCCTTTGCCTCAGGCCATTGGCAGTGGCAAGGCAGCGGGGAAAACTGCAACTGCATCCGCTGAAACCGGACGATCAGCAGCAACAACAGCAGTCGCCGCACCCTTGGTCACTTTGGACAGCTGGCAATGGGCCCGTGCTCGTGGCGTGGTGTTAGAGTCGCACCGCATTTCTCAAGCCGCTGCAAAGTTGCGCTCGTCGCGCGGTCAATCGCACCAAGAGCAGCGACCGTCGTCATTGAAAAAGAAGCACGCCATTGACGTAGGACCGTCTACATTGAAGTCGTCGTTGCCTCTGCAAATTTCCGCGCAAGTCCCCAGCACTGCAGCACGAGTTGCCAACATGTCGGCAGCGATAATGGCGCCAGGGAAAAGTGCTGTGGAACACGACACTTCCTCTTCATGTCATTTTGACAATCCCGCCACGGTCCTCACGCCACCTGCGGTCCTACTCTACGCGCCGACGCACCACGAGAGCAAATTCAGCAACAGCAGTGGAGGTGCGATACTTCCGTCGTCGTCTTCGACTTCATTGATGCCGCCGCCACCACCCACGGATGCTGCAGCTCCTAAGGCCAAGGTTCCAAGTTCGGAGGAGCTCGCTTTGCGCGTGTTCGTGTGGCGCCTTGCTTGCCTCGCGACCTCCTCTTCGGATGAGGCCCAAGCTCTCGCTGCACACTTAGCCACGATGAAACCCGATGCTGAAATAACCGATCAAGCCAGTCAAAACCGCGCCGGTACCTTTTTGAAGCAAGTAGGCCGCATGTCAATAAGCGAGTTTGAAAAAGCATTGCGACACTTGCGCCGCGCAGTCTCGCCCACAGCCCAAGCCGAGCGACAGCAAGCTGCTCGACTGTGCGTAGCGGTGTACGGCGCGGTCTGCGCTCGAAGTGGGGTTGATCTAATGGGTGCTGCCACGGAGGAAAAGGGCACCGATGGTGGTAATGGCGGCGATGAAAAGCTTCGTGGATCTGCGCTGACGTGTGCGCGACAGTGGTGTGCGCACGTGATCCCTCAAGCTGCTGGAGGTGAAAACGCTCAGCCGTTTGCCACACCTTCTCTCAGCCCGCTGGGCAGCACAGCCATTCTCGACCGCGCTAGCTTGCACAAGTCCCTGCGTGACCTCTTTCCCCGGGGGTCTCTGGCACCACATGTAGACGATCTTGTGCGCGCTGTAAACATCTTGCTGGGAAAAGACAAGGCCGTTGTACCCGGAGCCACGAAAGCAGCCAGCCGAGACAGCAAGTCATGCACTACCCGTGACTTGTTGAGCGCTTTGGAAGTGGCTCGCGACTGGAGCAGCGTACTCGAGCGCCAGGAGGAAGAAGTGCAGTGGTGCCGGGAAGTGCTGGCAGATGTCGATCACTTGGCGGCGTCTCAGCGGTGGCGTGCTCGCGACTTGTTTCAAGCCCTTCAGGCTAGCCATGTAGCTGCTGCTGCATCATCGTCTTCAGTGGCTCACCGTCATGGCAGTCGTCAGCACAGCCACAGCCACCACCACCACTCAGATGACGCTTCCCTGAGCCCCCTGGCCTTGGAGGCGGCCCTCCGTCGTTGGGGGGTGGGCAGTAGCTTGAACGGCAGCACCAGGGATCGTGACAGCGACCAAGACGAATGGGGCGGTGATCACGACGACGACGACGATGATGCCGCTGACCACGTGCTGGGTAGTGGCAGCAACCACGAGCGCTTCACTGCGCAAGGCTCTGCTCGCACAGGAGTAAGACGAGGAGGAGGAAGTGTGGGAGGCCACGCAGGCGGTGACTTTGCGGCGTGGATCCCGCTGGACTCTACTCTGGATACCAGGGGTGGAGCAGCAGCAGCAGCAGCAGCAGCCTCCGTCACGGCTGAATCGTGCGAAGGGGAAGCTTGGCTGCGGCAGTTTGTGCTTGAGCCTTACCAACACAAGTTGGCGGCTCGCAAGGCCTCTTTGCAGCATTCTTCGTCCCAGCAGCAACACAACAAGGCTTCTGGGCCATCCACTGCCATTCCCTTGGGCTTGACTGCGCTTGCGATTCGATCTTCCAGTAGAGGCAGCCATGGCCGCCCTATGTCATCATCATTCTCAACGCCCAACGCCATTACTCCAGTAAGCCTCGAAGCATTTGCCATTGCCGTTCGCACCCTGCGCCGAGTCTTGGGCCCCGAGTCGTCGTCGTTTGCTCGAAGCCAGCGGCATGGGTCAGTTGTGAAGGCATGGGTGCGCGGGGCTCAAGCGGTCGGTGCGCTCGATGCAGCCGGCGGTGGCAGTGGTGGTGTGGGTGCTGTCAGCAACGCCACCATGGGCACTGCGCTCAGCAACGCCCTCGACCTGTTTGCCGCAGCGATTGCTGCGTTGCCCGAGAGCGGAGGCCAAGATGCTGCGGTAAGCGCAGCCATAAGGCAGGGCAGCAGCCTCGCACATGTAGTGGTGTTGGGCCTGGGGCAACTGCGCTACCGCCAAGCTTTGGCCCACCTGCTGCAAGCGGCACCGACGAAGAATGGGAGCCACGAAGACTACAGTAGCAACAGTAATGATGGCAGCGGTGGCAGTGGTACGAGCGGCGTCTTGGCGTTTGTCGTCCCCACCGCAGTTGAAGACGTTATTGCTCAGATTTTGGCCGCTGCTAGTGATGTCGCTAATGCTCCAGAGAACCGCGATAGCCTTCGTCAAGATGGTGCTATCGCAGCAGGCAGTGACGATGGCAGCGACAGCTACCACCACCACCAGAAAAGTTCGCCAGGGGCAATGTGGCAGCAGCAAGCAAGAGATTTGGTGATGTATGTGGCGCTCTGTTTCCGCGGCGGTCTAAGCGACGTGCATGCCTTGTTGGACTTAGCTCGAGGTGGCGCGGACCGTGTCGCCCTTCTGGAAGAAGAGTTGAACGCCTTTGACGCCACTATGAGGCATTATCATTGGCGGCTGGCTGATCTGTTCCACCGTGCTGCACTTCTCTCCGGTCCAGAGACAGCAGGAGCTTCTTCAACAGCTGATGCAGAGTCTGAGATGCACTCTCATGGCAACCTGCAAGAAGGCTCGGGGTCCCCATCAAGTGTCAATCCAGTGCCAATGCCGCCTTCAGCATTCAACATTCCACCCTCAGCAGCAGGGGGCAACAGCGGTCAACGCATCTCCAGCAACCGAGGTCTGACGTCATCGTTTGCGTCCGCCACGCAACCTCAGCAAGTGCCTGGAAACGTGAGCGACCGCGTGCCCGACGACCGCGCCATGTACCTCAACAAGTTCGCTGCCGAAACGGTGGTGGCCAAAGGACAGCTCGACGCGCTCCTCTCCTCGCTTGGTTTTTTCCACCATGCGGCGCCGCATCCCATGCCTTCGTCTGCGGTGTTACCACAACCGCATTCTGAAGGCCCACTACCACCGGTGCCGTTCAACCAAGGACCATCTCGGCCGTCGTTTTCACAGCGAGGTGCGATGAGTCAAACAACTGGTAGCAAAGCAGACGGGCCGTCAAAAACCACCTCTGGGTCCTCTTCGTCAAGTTCCCG
>Ga0307930_1001633_pt1 | contig 17694 bp, 14 predicted proteins | sample OrgLakmetageno46_FD_203161 | JGI IMG/M metagenome (GOLD analysis project Ga0307930, IMG submission 203161) | Saline water microbial communities from Organic Lake, Antarctica - #46 | ecosystem: Environmental > Aquatic > Non-marine Saline and Alkaline > Saline | place: Antarctica: Organic Lake...
GCTATATAAATCTACCAATCTCGCTCGTGTTGCAGCGCAATGGTCGAAATGGTAATTCAGTCACTGTGCCATTTTTCTGCGCCGTTTTGTGACGGCAGGTACCTCGGCAGGAGACGAATCTTATGGGTTATTGACCAACGACTGGCGCCCGCGGTGGCACGACGAACGGCTGCGGCTCCTGCGGCGCTGCGCTCCTCATCAAGGCGCACCTCAGCGGCTTGGCCACGCTCCCTCTTTGGAAGGGCTCAGTAGCCATGGCAACAGAAGCAACAGCGATAGCGCTGGCAGCACCAGCAGTAGCAGTAGTGGCACGAGCAGCAACGGCAGCTCCCAAAACGACACCTCCTGGCTCAACGCAGCTGTCGCTACCGCTCTCACCCACGCTTGCCTGATCGCGCCACCTCCCGATTGGCCAGTGAATATGCCACTGGTGTGGGCACCCTCCCCCTGGTGTGGACCTCTGCCGGGTCCTCTGATACCCTGGCCGGGGGACCCGGTGCTGCCTGCACACACTATACAGGGCGGGGACAACGAGGAATTGAGTGGTGGTGTAGGCAGTCGCAGTGCTAACAACACCAGCAAAAAGACTCTTTTGCCTCGTAAACGGTCAACGTCAAGCTATTCTTCGTCGTCGTCGTCAGCAGCTGCCACCATGGCCAATTCACGCCGTTCGTCTGCTCCTATACCTCCCTCCAGTAAAAAAGGCTCGCCCTCTTCTACAGCAACTATGCCTCGTGGCAGCAGCAACCACAGCAAAAGCATCAGTGGTAGCACTAGCAGCGGTAAGAGTGCTTTGGATTCCTGGTCGCTGCTATCGCCACCTGCGGCTGCACTAGCCTCTGCCTTGCTGCGCCCCAGCGATCATCCTGGCGGGGCTTCATCTTCTTCTCGTGTTGATGGTGCTTTTGGTGGTGGTGTGAGCGGAGGCGAGAGTGGCTTGTTGAACGACATGGTTGGAATGGAGTTTCTGTTCGGCGGAAGGCCCGGAGACGGCCTGTGGTTGCCGCAACCGCGGTACTTGTGGACTGTCACGCAGGGGATCGATGCCGACCCGGGCTTAAATGCCGACGAGGTTATTTCAACAAAAATACATCGAACTCGTTTATTGTTTGTTTGTTTTTCTATCAAAAGGGACGGGGAGAAAGGAAGATTGAGATGAAATGGATGAAAGAAATAGGGTAGAGAATGCGTGAGGAGAAAACTCACCTAATTGATTCCATTTCACCTCGTGTCCCTTTGAAGGTGTGCTTCGACGACCTACCGCCTCCAACACCGTCTCAAAACTCGCACATCAACGCGATCAAGCAAACTTGCGTGCTGAATGGGCTCGGAGGCTTCGTCACTTACAAGGTTCGAAAAATACTGTTGATAATCGAGCAAGGGCTTTGCGCAATTCCTTTACATTATAACTCCATTGAACGCGGCACTCATACACCAGATGCTGAGACGCAGCTGTATTATTTCTACCACACCGTTATGAAATTTGAATTAAATTGTCTTCTTATGATTTTTTTTGCAATTTTTGCTCCATCTTCCACTGATTTTCCTTGAGTCACTGCTTCTGATATCCAATAGGGCACGGCCTACCTGCGCGCTGCTACTTCCGAAGGATTACGAGAACGAGCTCAGGAAGGTTACCCTCATTCGGTGCTCTTTTTACCCGAAGAAGTGCGCCTCTGCGCGATTGTACCCGATACCAATAAGTACAACAACAACAACAACAACAACAACGAAATTGCTAGTAATAGCGCAGCGCACTCTTCTGGCCTATCAGTTGACGTGTCCACCAGTGCTGTATTGGCTGATTCCGCGAGTGCTGCTACAGCCGCTGAAAGTGACGCTGATGGCATTGATAGCACGGAGAATGCTCGAACCATGCAACCATCACCAGCACCACTCCTACTGCCTCCTTCACAACCACCACAACCACCGCAGCAAACGCCGCGAATGACCCCTTTAGCCGCACGAAAAGCGCTCGCAGCAGTGCAGGGCATGCAATTAGTGCGCGTGGGGACCGGCCTCAAAGCGTGGCCGGAAATGGACGTTTACCCGGGAGCCAACGCATGGGTGCTGAAGCCGTCCTCTGGCATGGGCGGCATGGCAACTGGGTTTGGTGGAGGTTTAGGTGGTAGTAGCAGTACCGTAAATTGGAGCTTGTGCCGTGCGATTTGCTTAGCCAACGGCTTTGGCGGCTTTGCGGTAACTAAGAGTGTGGACATGTGTGTGCTTAAACCTATCTGTAGTATGCGCACAAATTCAGAGGAAGTAAGAGAAGTCAATGACCTGCAAATTGCGTTTAGTTTTTTTTTTAAATCATCTGCGTGTGATTTTGATATCTTTCTCATGTACTTTTATCATTTCGTTGAGTGCAGGTGTGCGATGGCATTGCTTATTTTCGAACGGCGGCTCCTGACGTTTTGACGGCTGCTCTTACCTCCGCGTCTACTCCCATTGAAACGAATCCATTGAATCATCATATGCCTACGGCAGCGGTGGCGACGCCCGGGACTACTTTTTATGTTCTTACGGTAATTAACTTATAACTAATAGCAGCGTTTGGTTAGGAATTTGCTCAGCTTTACTTCCCTGTTATTCTACTACTAGCTGTCCTTTTAATTAAAGAAGTACCTCACTTCTTGCATAATATGTTTCTTTCTCTGATTCGCTGCTTATTCCTTTAAGGTGCGCCAGCTCGGTCCTCCTCGACCGGCCGCTGGCTCTTCTTCCGCCGAACGTCGCGACCGCCGCAGCAAAATGCCTCGCGCGCCACCCATGGAGTGATGGACGTGCCCGCCTCCAGATTATCACCTTCTCCTGGAGTAGCAGTAACAATTATTTCTCCCACGATAATTCTCTCAGTTCTGATTCCAAAAATTTAATTCGGTTGGGTTCCTTTCTCTTTCTATATCGGATGAATCTAGAAATTTAGACACCCAACACCCAAATACCTAATACCTAAACGCTTCTTCTATCCAGATCCAGAGCCCGTGGTGTATTGGAGCCTACTCTGCGCTTGACTTTCATGACTTGATGCTTAAAGTAAATCCAAATCAATTAGGTCTATTGCTTTCATAAGTTGGGAGTTGCAGCACGTGGCCACAAGTGACAAAAAGCACACACCCACACCCACGAAACTCACGAAAGCACAGTTTACAGCTGGCAGTTACTTGCAGGAGACCTAAGTTTATTTCAGATTTAAAAGCAACCGGGGCCGCACATCAAAAGAAGCATAAATTACAAACGCTAGCCGCTGCACACATGGCGAAGTCGAAATCTTATAGCAAGCAGCACCTTGTGTAGGTGTCGTACGAGGCAGCAGCTGGCCGAGGTCGAAGATGAGGGGGCTAGCGCTTCTTGAAAGTGTAGTACGCCACCATCCATTCGTTGCCGCCGTTGAAACCAAACGACACCGACGACATGATGTAAAACATGCGCCACTTTTGGAACTCGTACTGCGGGCTCGCGTACTTGTGGGCTTTGAACACCGCCGTCAGCCTTGCGCGCGCGGCATGCATTTGGGCTAGCCATGCGTCCAAGGTCTTTGAATACTCGGTGCCCGACAGAAACCAGCAGTTGTCAACCACGAGGTGGTCGGAAAAGAACAGGAACAACTTAGTGCTCGGGATGGTGCCCCCTGTAAAAAAGTTGCGGCCCATCCAGTCGTCGCCGTTCATGAAGTACGTGTATTCGCGGTGGCACAATATTTGAACAAACACCTTGGCGTCCTCAGTGTCCTTCAGCACTTTGGACATGGCTTCAAACGCCGTGCCGTAGTCTTTGCTGTGCTCCAAGCACTCGCAGCTGAAAATGCGGTCAAATTTGGTGGCGCTGTGCGATCCGGGCAACCCGTTGTCGCAAAAGTCGTTGATGTCGCACTTCAGAGAGCTCACGTTGCTCAAGCCCCGCGCTTCGGCGTCGCGAGTGATGTGCTCCTGTTGCGTGGTTGAATTGCTGAACCCCAAGAACGTGATCTGCGGGTGTTTGGCAGCCGCATAGAGCAAGAAACTGCCCCAGCCGTTGCCAATTTCGAGCACGCGTCCGCTCCCGTCGGTTGGAACGGACGCAATGTCCATCTGTGTTCCAATCCCACAGGGGCAGATCCAGAGGTTGGTGAGGGTAAGACATTAGTTTTGGAGAGACAGATATACCTAATTACTTAGTCTTGCACATTCTAGTTTAGGCACATTAATAGCAGCAACAATACAAAAGAAAGGTTGACACTAGATTGATCTTTGTGTGAGGTTTGTATGTGATTGAATTATACCACTATCGCCAACTAGGTCTACTGGGAAACTTCACTCACCTTTTCAAGGTAGGAGTCAAAGGTTTTGGTCTCAGCATCCGCTAGAGTACGCGCTGAGTCCCATTCGCACGAGCTGTACTTGCGGTACGGGCCCAAATGACCCACGAAAAACTCGGTCGGCACCTGGCGAACAATATCAACTCGGTCAAAGCAAATCCTTCTAAACATCAAAACAAAACCCCGTTCTCAACTCTGTGAAAACAACAAATATGTGCAACATCAGAAGTACCGGATTACCTCGTAGTGCTGCTCGTTAGCCGCTTCTGTTTTGTCTGCTACGCGTGAGAATTTCTCGCTCTTGTCGCCCTTGATGCGCTTCACGGTGCGGAGCTCCTTGAAGGGATGGTCCAGGTTCCGGAGGCGGCGCACGAAATGTGACAAGTATAACCACACAATGCAGCGAACAACTACATCAGGCAGCCAAGGTTGCACATAAGCAACGAAATTTTCCATCGTCACAATGCTCGTCACGAGGCTCATCATCGTATTCGGAAGTCCACTGGGCCACCGTGAGGGCACACAAAAGACATCAAAAACAGCGTTCTCGTTTTCTCGTGCATTCTCAACATGAATGTACAGTAGTAAGTACGTGGTGTTCGGAATGCGGACCAGAACAGCCAATTGAGAGCGCGGAATGTGTGGGCAAATTGAAGCAGCTCGATAAATCGATAAGGGCTGCACGGCCGTCTTGAGTTTTAGCGCCGGAATAGAGTTCAGTCCAAGTAACTCTTATATCAGCCAATTTCCCAGCCGCATTAGTTGCCTTTCTCTCCATAATCAGTGCCATTGCCCATCTCCCACTCGGCTTCGGCAGCCCCAGTGAGGCACGGGTAAAATGGGAACATGCACCAATCATCGACCACCGAAAATTTGACGTTCCGCACAAATCGGCCGAAAACCTCCTCTGGGGTGTCCAAGATGGAGTTGTTTTGTCGTGAGTTGTGAAGTCACTTCTCAGCAAGCACGACGGCGCAATAGCGCGCGAGGACTCTACGGAGCCCTAAGGCTGACATGGTTCTCAAGCTTCAAAGTGGCATGCTTGTAGAAGCCCGATACAAGTCTGCTAGGCGTTTTTTCAACGGAAAAAGTAAGAGAATAAATGTATAGTCTTTTTGCATTTCGTTGGCAGAATGTTTGTGCCAAATAAGAGTATACAACGTAAGCCTAATCCAAATCATAATACCTGTTCAAACGGTGCATTGCTCAACTCCCCTGAAATTGTCCAGTTACGTATGTGAATGCTGATGGCACCTTTGCTGTGCACTTTGACTGGGGCCATGGCCGCGGTGAACTCGTTCAAAGGTGCGAGACTGATGAAGATGAAATACTTACGTCTTAAGTTTTTTGTAGTCCTATGATAGAAGAAAACAAAACCCTAGGCATTGATTTGGTTGAGATGCATGTCTTATGGTCGCGATGCTCGTTCTAAGTTTAGAACCCAACTTCGATGTATGACAGGGTGTTGCGACGGGACGTTCGTTTGCCTGGCCATCGCACCAAAGACGAGTTCGACATCAACCAGCTTCTGCTGAGCGAGCGGGCGGACAAAGTGCGGCACAAACTCCGGAAGGCTACCAAGCGCGCGGGTTCTACGGGCGCTATGCTCTCCGATGTGAATAGCCAGCTAATGGCGACCAGCAATCATCAGGCCAGCCATGCCCTTCTGCACCATCCCCTCGCTTTAGAGGTTCGAAGCACCCGTAGCCAGAAGCTCGGTAGAAGTCGCGCATATCATTTTTGCTTCTGAACTTGCTTTTGCAATGCGCAGTCTTGGTGTTGAACTCATAATACTATCCACAATTTTTGGTTGATTGCATACTGCCCGGAATTTATGATATCACCTCATGTGTGTGTTTGTTTGTTTGTGTGTGTGTGTGTGTGTTTTTTTTTTTTTTTTCCCGTCGCATAGGAAAAGAAGGAAGTTGGCATGGAAGTAAACCACCATTCGAAAATGGGCGAGTGGCTGAAGAGTCTCCACGAAGAGCCGCTCGAAGACCGCATACGCGCACTTGAGCAGAAAAAAGGCCACCGCCGCTCCTTGTTACCGAAGCTCATAGCTCGCTCTTTAAACATGGAGCGGCATGCCCCTAATGCACCACCACGCGAACCTAACTCGACCGACGCAGAGTCCAATGAACGAGTTGATGCTGCTGTAGCTGTAGTTGACGCTTCTGCTAGTCTTGCTCCTGACGCCGTAGATGGTCGAATAAACACATCCGTTGATGTCACAGCAACTGAGCGTTATGACCTGCGAGATGAAGGGTCAAGTCCTGAGGAGTTGCCAGCCGTTCCGCACATTTCGACAGCAAGCGCAGCAATGATTAGAAAAAGCTCGAGTGCAGCAGCTGACCCACTTTCCGTGGCTACTTTAGAAGATGCTGGGCAAAGGCGAGCAACCATATTGGCTGCTGCAAGGGCCGCAGTAGCAAATGCGCTGCTAGCGCAAGCATCGCCTGCTTATGCGAAAACGCGGGTTCATCACAGCGATTTAGGTAGAAGTAGCGCGCCATTAAGGGAAGCCGCAGCCGCCCCTTCGATGCATAGCTCTGCACGTCTGAAACCCCTAAGAGCAAATGGCGTTCTGAGCGGAGATGCAGCGCGTGATGAAATGGATGTTTTTTTATGAGGCCAGATGACAGGGGCTCCTTAGTTTTTGTTGAGTCATTTTTTTCTATGAATTCAAAAGTGAGCACTGCTACTCGCCACAACGACAGCAGGGATTTAATGACGAACTAAGGCAAAAGAACACCGGGCCAATGGAGGTGGCTCTTGTCTTTCGAGATATATACCCTGTCCTTCGGTCTTTGCGGTTTGCGGCGCGTGTCGCGTGTACAGTATACACGTTCCCCTCAGCACTCCGTTTTCTTATTGTCATTTTGTAGCTGCAGCTAGAGCTATAAACCGCGAATTTTATTACGCAATTCTTCTAAAGAAGGAACAAGGCGCCTGGTCCAAATGGCTTTGGGTGGGTGCGCAAGGAAGCCATTGGCTCTCTGGACTTTTCATAAAGTGATTAGGCGCACCGAGCCAGTTTTGAATCGGAGCTGAAATTCGGCATCTGGAACTTCGAACTATCACATGATTGGCATAGGCGAGCTCATGCTACGTGTTTAAACAGTAAACTTCCTGGCGAAGTTGAATTCGGCATCGTTCAAGTTTCCCCACGGGGCTTTCATCGAGGCCGACCAATTCTCTTGGCTTGCGCCTTTCATGTGCAGCTCCATCGACTGGTCTGGAACCAGATGGGCGGTGAGAGTGCGCCCGGCGTCAAGGGTGTGAACCCACGCCAGTGACAAACGCTTTGAGCCACAGTCTAAAGTGGGCGTTACAAGATTGACCGAGTCGAGGCGATGCGAAACTTCGAGCTTTAACTTCCCCAAATCTGGAAAGGCAGCGCTTTGAATCTTTACCGAGGTATCCTCGTTGATGCGGCGATTGACAATCAATGATGCCGCGCCATCAGTCTTCACGCCTAAAGCAGCATTCGTGTCTGAATCAAAATCAATTGATGCCTCTAGGTTCGTCATCTGTTCCTTTACGTGGAACATGGGGTGGATTGACCAGCCTTCGCCTGAGCGGCGGTAAGATACACTCTTCACCACTTCTGAAGACGCCGAATCGACGTCTAGAGTAAGCTTATTGTCGCTATCGTCACGTACCGCCACTTCACCTGTTACTGACTTGTCAGTCATGGATAAAGAAAGGTCGCCATCCACGTCGAAGTCGCTACCGCCCAGTTTCCGGTTAAAATGGCAAAAGATCGACTTGAATGGTGAGCTTCCATGTTCCATATTTAATCCGAAGCCGAATCCTTCGACAATGGCGTTGAAGCCGTTGCCCGAGCCCGAACGTTTCATGACAACCGATATTGCGGGACCCGAGCTCGCTGACGCTACGGTGGCCAGAATGGCGCATACCATCATACGAATTGACACCATGGTCAAACACTTTTCGAAAATGAAATCGTAAAAGGACGAATTAACCATCCTCAAGTTGTGGGAAATCTCGCAATATTCACGGTTTCGTAGCAAGAGTAGGTGTAGGGCGGTGTGTAGGATGAGGGGCTGGGCAATGCTCGCCACGGCAGCGTGGGCGATGCTCTCATCGCACTCGGTGAGGCCTTTAGACTTTGTAGCCCTACCCAGAATATTGAGTCAGGCTTGCGGATAAATGGGGCGTAGCAGTTTAGGATTCGAACACGTGTCACGAACCGCTGCCTCCTAGTGACTAACCTCCGATGATGCTACACTGCACAGCACATCCAGGCGGGCGCGCTGCCGCGAAACCTCAGTGGCGGAAAGGAGTCGTTCGTGATAAGCACGGTGGACGGCCACGTTCAGACTCTTGATGTAATGCTCATGACTTCCTATGGAACAAGTGCCACCTCTGTGCGGCAACTGTTATTGGCCTTGCTTTGCCTTTCGAATGAATTCGTAGCGCCCCAGTGTAGGAGCAAATATTCGATATATGTTAACAGTGTTCAGATGCATGGTTTGGCGTAGCCTAGGAGGACTCTCGAGATTTAGGGGCGAAGTGTTTAATTGTTTGACCCTTGCGCGTGTCACATATCACATTGATTCTATCACTACATACTTAGGCTTGGACGGGGGAGCTCCGAGGTGTATTTGGATCGGGCGGACCGCTAGTGAGGCCGTCAATCTCACCCGATAATTATGATGGTGCGTGTAGCTGCTGCTTTCTTCTTTGAAACTAAGACGATCCTCGTGTATTCTTTGATGCAAATAGGCCCTTATGTATTTTTTATTTTTTATTTTCACAGTGATATGTTTCGAGGAGAATACGATAAGGATTCCTCATTGGAAATGATGTTGCGTGTGTTTTCTAACTTGGTCATTCTGGCTCCTTCAAATCTCTTCGCTTTGCTCGTGCCTCTTTCTTTATTTCTTTTCTTGAATACAGGAGAAGGAATGATGGTGGTGCCTGGGTTTGATGGTTCCCTGTACTGGATTTGGCCTGCTGAGAGCCGTGATGACGAAAACCTTGGCGGCGAGGGTCGGAGCAGCGGCGGCTTAGGCTACAAGCTTCCACTCAACGCTTTGCACCTCACGGATGAGCCACGCATCCTCTGCAATGACGCTGCAGAGGCCAGCAGTAGCACACCAAGCAACAGTGACGGTGACAGTGGCAGCGACGGCGAAAACGGCAACGGGCGGAGCGAGTCTGAAGGCAGCGCTTGCGGGCTCGTCGTAGGCGAGCGAGCCACCACGCTTTTTGCCCTCGACGTGGACTCGGGCGCAGTGCGATGGGTCCGCGAAGCGCACACTGGGCGCACCCATGTAGGTTTCACCAGTGGCGATAAAGTTCCTACTGAAGAGCACAGAGAAGGTCACAGCAGCAGCAGTAGCACTTCAGCTGGTGGTGCCCACGATGAAGGTAGCAGCAGTAGCAGTAGCGGCAGTGGTGCGGACTCCCAGCGCCATCCTTCACGCGAGCCCATGCTCCTGCAGCGCGACGAGTACACGGTCCGTTATTCATCGGTTTCCGACGGCACCGAACACTGGAATGTGAGTGTGGCCCTCTTCACTACGGTGGAGTTCACCCCGCCACGGGCACCGCAGACACAACAAGGCAGCAGCAACGGCGGGAATCGCAGCAGTAGCAGCGGTAGTAGCCGCAGCAGCGCTAGAGTGCCCTGGCAAGGTCTCCTCTCGGGAATTGGTGAAAATGGTAACGGCAATGAAAGGGAAGTGCCTCAACTGGACTGGGCTGGCAATGACGAGCCATCCGAGTGGGGCGAAGACAGCGGGCGTTTTGACGACGTTCAAGCATTGGCTACTGCTGCTTTGCCTCGTGTCTTACTTTCCCGGATTGAGCCTTCGTTGACGCGTGAATGCCGCAGCTCGAGCAATAGTGGCGCTGAGAGCAGCAGCAACAGTGGGTCAGACAATGAAGTAAGTTTCAACTCAGAAGATGACCAACCCGGAGATCATGCACGCAGCGATAGTGGAGGCATCAAATGCTGGAGCAGCACTGGCGCTCGCACTGGTAGTCGACGCAGCAGCAGCGACAGCAGCAGCAGCAGCAGCCGCTCTGACGACCCAAGCGAGCCTATGTTTCTTCTCGAAGCAATCGATCCAGAGACCCACCAAGTGCTATGGGCACGCCCGCTCACGGAGCGGCAGGCGGTAGCCAGCATATATGGAGTCTGGGGCGGGCACTGGGTGCCTATCGATCCGGACGCACGCGCCCCCGCAGTCGCAGCCGTAGCTGCTGAGGCTGCTGCACATCGAGCGAGCCATCGCGGCGGCGCCTCCAGTGGCTCTAGCAGTAACAGCAGGAGTGGTAACAGCCACAGTAGCGGAAATACCATGCTGGAGCCACCGCTGGTGCAGGACAGCATGGAATGGGAAAGTGGCATGGATGTGTCATTGAGGTCTGCTAGGAGTGAAACTGCAGCGGCAGCAGCAGCTGGTGGTAGCGGCGGCAATGGCGATGGGCAGCTTTACTCCTCAGGGGGCGTCGTGTATGTGCTGCCTCAGAAAAGCGCCGGTGGGAACGGGATCTTATCCCGAGCATCAATGGACAGCAGCAGTGGCGATGGAGGTACAAGTAGTGGCAGGAGCAGAAACCAAGCCGAAATAGCACCTCCTCCTCCTCCTGCTGGTGTAGTAGCCACCAGCAACACAGGGTTTCGAAATCGCTTTTGGATTCGCCAGCAGCCTGCCATTTTAGCAATTGAGGCACCAGTCGCCACTGCTACGAATCCACTGCTTTCACAAGCCAAATCCACCGATGATCTGACCATTACTGGCCCAACTACGCCTCCACTGCTGATGATTACAGGCCCTACCAGCAATAGCATCGAAGGCCGTGGCACTAATAAGAACAACGTCAATGCCGACGGCTCCTTAAATGCCTCAGGATTGGTTGGATTTCCCGGTGGGATCTTGCTTGCCTGGGACACTGTGATTTTGTTGGTATTAGCCGTGTTGGCATTTGCAGCCTTAGTTGCGACTCTCGCTGTAAAATATGCGCAGCGTGCACAGCATACCAAATCAACAGCCATGAATGGTTTTAAGAACACGAGTGACGCAGCTTCTACCCTTGTTGCTGGCACATCACCTCATATTGAGACCTGTTCAACCGAATTGCGCTCGTTTTCTGAAGCACCTCGCTCCAGTGAATTGATGTCGCAGTCTGCTGCAACCGGGATGAATCTACGCTCCATGAGCATGCCTTCGATTGCGCTGCAGAACACCCTGTTGCCGAAAGCCGCTCGGGGAATAGACGAAAATGGTCAATGGTTAGTTGGGGATGGCAAAGAAGTACTCGAATCCAAGTCTTCGAGTCCAGCGCATGAAAGTAACGGCACGTCTCTGCCGTCGTCCCCGAATTTAAAACCTCGGAAAGACCTTTTGCAGACTCCACCGTCATCATCGCCTGGCCTCAAACCATCAACTGTTACTAAGCTTTCTCCGAAGCTGTCTCCCAAGCTATCGCCCAAACTTCTGCCTTATCTTTCACCGCACCCGGGGCTAGCAGGTAGATCCTCCAGCGAAGCCGGTGCCGCCCTATCAAACGACGCTGAAGAGCAATGGGAAGCTTTGCAGGCCATCAATTCGGAAGTCACAGCACGGTGGCCCATCCCCATGCGAAGGTACAGGGACGAATTCGAGGATGTTGGGCGGCTGGGCGAAGGCGGGTTCGGGGCCGTGTTTCAATGCCGAAATCGATTGGACGGTACGGACTACGCCATCAAGAAAGTGAAATTGTCGTCGAAGCATCCAGAGAAGATTGAAAAAGTGCTTCGTGAAGTGCGCATTTTAGCGAAACTCGACAACAAGCACATCATTCGGTACTACCAGGCGTGGATTGAGCCAATTACTCGCAGCGAACAGGAGACGATGGCGGCAGAGCGCAGAAGTGCTGCTTGTGATCGAAGTTTTGGAGGGAACACCAACGCAACCAGTACTCATGACGACGGCGACAGCTACTCGAGGAGCACTGGAAGGAGGAGGAGAAGAAGAGATCACTCGTCTACTGGTCCATCTTCGACGGCAGACACCACCGCGGAATCAACCACCATTGGTCGTAAACCGGCACATCCAGGCCAAGGAGGAGGAGGAGGCAGTGATCCAGCACATGATGATGATGATGATTTCTTCAACTTTCAGCTCGATGCACCAGACAATGACCCCAACGGCAACGACGATGGGCAGCAGCAACACAACCCGCGGCGCTCCGTTGCCCTTCAACACGATGACGTATCTGCGCTGGGCATGTCGCGCGAAGTCTCTTTTGCCGACGACACCCAAGAGCTGTCGATGTCCAACCGACGTCGCCACAACACGTGGAATGAAGGAGGAGGTGGGGGACGAGAGCGGCAGTGGTCGTACGAGTCTGGCTCGTCGCTAGATGCATCCAGCCAGCAGCTGCACGGCGTCAGCTCTTTTGGTGATTTGTCACAAGACGGTTCCTCCAATCACCATTATCGCCGCCGCAACCAACGCCGCCGTCATAGGCCCCTTGCGACAGATGTGAAGCGCAATAATCTCAATGAGCCTGGTGATGCTGGAGGAGGGCGGTTGGTCTGGCGAGGGCAGTGGGGCAGCAGCAACAGCCTCAACAGCAACGGAAGCTTAGGAGGCTCCACTGCTGGTCGGAACCGTCACCAGCGAAACCGCTACTGCAGCGGCGACCGAAGCTGGGGCGGTGGGAGCACGGAAGGCGGCAGCAGCGTAGGCCATGGAATTGACGAAGACGAGAACAACGACGATGATGGAGGGTGGAGCGAGCTAGCTGAATGGACGGGTGACAACGATGCCCTCGCTGCCGCACACGCCGCGCAAAATGACCTTGAAGAAATGGTGCTCGGCGGTCCTTTGGCCGGTGATGATGACGACGACAGAGTGAGCGGCGCTCACAAGTCACAGACGCAGGGAGACAATACAGCCACAGCAACCACGCCTGAAGCAGCGGGGATAGCAGGGCTCGAGCGCATTGGTTGGTCTCCCGAACAACGCGGGCAAGAAGGCCCAGAAGGAGGCGATACCAGCAGTCCTTCGCAATTAGTGCAACTGTCCCCCGTAAGGCCTCGGCGAACGTCTTGCGACGAGGATGAAGACGGAGGAGGCAGCGGGCTGGTGCCGTCGCCTCCAATGTCACCGCAAGGCAACAATTCGTTCGTGGGTGCTGTGGGAGAGGGAATAGAGGCAGCAGGAGGGCAGGTGAAGGGTACGCAACCAGCATTGCTTCGGGGCACGAGCGCGAGCAGTGGCATGGAGTTTCCATCACCTTTATCACTCGATGCCATGTGTGATGGAGACGGAGGAGAAGGAGGTAAGAGGCGCAGTGGCAAACTGCAGCATGAGCGTCAACTGAAGCGCCGTTTTCGTAATGTGTGGCGAGGTGAAAGCGACAGCAGCGGAGGATCTGTTGGCAGTTGGTCAGACGAGGCAGGCTTAAATAATGATGAGGATGAGGATTTGAGCTCAGCTTCTTCTAGCTCATCATCCGGCAGCAACAGTGATAGCGAAGATAGTGGCTCGGATAGCGACAGTACCGCGGAAGAATTCACAATAGGCGATGGAGACGAATCAAAGCTTGAGAGTGTAGCAGCGGGTTTGGGCACCGTTCCTGAAGGGTCGCCGAAAAGAGGTTCCATTGTCGGAAGCAGCGGCCTGGTGGCCGATTCATTCAATGATCAAAGTGCATCGACGCTGTCGTCGTCTGGTCTTGCGTCACCTTCAAGAAGTGAACATCATCATCATCAGCAAGACGGCGGTAGTATAGTTCCGACAGGTTTAGGGATGAGAGTTGACGCTGCGAGTTTATTGCCACCACTGCCAAGTGCAACTGCTCCACAAGCAATTGTAGCATCAAGCCATGCGAGCTCCGTCGAGAATGGAGACACTAATTTGCTCAACGAAACCAAGACTCGTCACCGCCGCCGCCGCGATGGCCGGCTGCGGCGGCATCACAGTGACAGCAGCGGCCTCAGCAGCAGCAGCCGAGGAAAAAGAAGCAGCGGCGGTAGGAGCAGCAGAACATCGTCTGAAGCACCGCATGACTTGTGGCTATACATTCAAATGCAGTACTGCAGTGGAAACACTCTGCGAGAATGGCTGGACGAAAGACGGTCAGAAGTAGACGTCAGTCAGTCGCTGCAGGTGTTCAGCCAAATTGCGAGGGGGCTGGAATACGTGCACGGCGAAGCGATGATCCAGTGAGTGCTTCCTAGGACTCGTTCTCTTGGCATGTACTGTACTAAGTTATATTGCCTTTTCTGTTGTCATTCACTTTGCGCCTAACTTGTTTCATTTTGGTTTCCTAACCAATTTTATTTTGGTTTTGTTGGAACAGCCGCGACCTCAAGCCTGCCAATTGCTTTTTCATGGGCGACGGCACTGTAAAAGTGGGGGATTTCGGCCTGAGCCGCAGTGCAGCAGACTTGGCTTTGAACCGGGGTATCTCTGCACCTGCAGTTCTTTCAGGGCACCTCGGCGGAGTTGTGGGCAGCGATGGGTTACTTTGCAATGACGAAGGCGTCTCGCCGCCGGACACGCCATTGTTGCGCGCCGTGTCAATCGACTCCCCCAGAGAAACGTTGTCGAAACAGGGAAAAGGGCGCTGGGGCGACGACAATGACATAACTTCCGGCATCGGCACTCTGCTCTACGCGTCTCCGGAACAAACGGCCGGCGGCGACTACGGGCCAAAGACTGACGTGTACAGCCTCGGCATCATGCTGTTTGAGATGTGCCACCCGGTGTTTGAAACCGCTATGGAGCGGGTGGTGGTGCTTCGCAACTTGCAAAAGCAGCAGTTGCCAACCAAATGGGCCGTTCAGGAAAGTCACCCGTCCGTGGCTAACTTGCTTTTGTCAATGCTGGCGCCAGAGCCGCAGAACCGGCCATCCGCCGGTCAAGTAGCGATGGTGGTTAAGAAACTGTTGAATGGGGGCAGCCCTTCCAACAGCATTTGCAACGGCAGCAGCGGAGGCAGTGACAATGGCAACGGCGTGTTGTCGCTGCTGCATGGCGCCCATTTGTTGAAGTTGCACGTGGAAGTTGACTTGAGCGGAGCGTTGCATACGTCATCGGAAAGCTCCCCGCGGAGTGCACGACCTCCTCCTGGTAGTGCTGCTGCTGTTGATGCTGTTAATGCCGAGCTTCCTGCTGAAAATGATGCCAAGTCTACGGTTGCCGCTGCAGCAGATGCGCTGGCGCTTGTAGCTGCATCGGCAGCTCCTGAGGAAGGTCGCCGCCCTTCTAGTAACAATGCCGCCGCCGGTGCCGACCACCGGCACCGAGAGCCCTCTGCAGAAGCCAAGCACCAAATTCGTGCGGCCATCGTGGGCGCGGCTCCGCGTGTGCGAATTGAGCAGTACTTGCTGCGGGAATCGGGCTCAGCGGCGCTCATGGAGTTTGCCTTGGCAGATTTGGACGCGAGCGCGTGCACGAAAGTCACGGGTGCGGTAGCCGCTTTGCTCTTTGTGCGAAAGGTTTGCTTCGTGTGAAGTGCGAATACACGATATGCGGTAGCTGTTACCTCGGTGCCCTTACAGAGGCAGTGCCTTGATGAAATTGTCGTCGGGATTTTAGGTAAAAATTTTACTTGGCTACGTCAATGTTAGTGGGCTTTCAGCTTTCGAAAGGAATCTGGATTTGTTCTTGGTTGCATTTGCAATAACAATTCGCCTTGATGCTTGATGCACCCCAATACTGGCCCTTGGAGGCTATACAGTTATCTTAATTGAATCCTTAGTGACTAAATGGGTATTTTCTTCCCGCTTCCGCTTCCCGCGTTTCGAAGTCAAGGTGGCGGCGATATGTATCCAGGGTGCTCCGGATACTAAACTTAAGTCGCGGATTGTAGGCGTGAGTGCGGAGTTGAGGAGCTTGGTTAGACAAGAGATTAGGCCTCCTCGGTCCTCGGGTCCTCGCGTCATCAGGCCTCGAGACCCACAGGCCAAACCTAAAACTTAGGCTTGGGCCTCAGGCCTCAGGGCCCATCGCTATCCGGCCACGTCTTATCATTCGCAAACCCGTTCCAGTTCCAGTGAGTGAGGAATTCTGAGACATAGCATTACATATGACAAGGAGCGAAGGTCTGCGAATGAAAAGGAGTGCCACCTACGGCGGCTGGGCATATATATCAGAAGCACCTTTCGAAATTTAGAAGGCTGCCCAAATTTGCCAAAAACGCGGCAACGGGTACAGTGGTCTGCACGTGCTCTCAACTTTTGAACACTAAAAACAGTAACTTGACTGAGTGCCCATAACAACACAGCTCCCTTTAAGCAAGGCGCAATCAGCTGACGTAAGTCACAAGAGGACATACGCCATGGTCTATAAAAGTTGTTGCTCATTAAAAAAAAAAAAAAGGGTGAGCTCGTGGACCTGGCCGACAATACTACCTCCATGCGGTAGGAAATGGAGGTGCATTGGCATAGAAAAGTTAGTAAGCGCTAATAGCCCGCATACGGACGAACTCTTCAAAAATTCTTTTCAAACACAAGAAATGTGCAATGGACAGACATACACCGCAAACACCGCTGCGTGCGCAATGCGCTTTCAGCGACGACGACGCACTGGTGAGTTTTTGAGCTATTATCCAGGCAAAATATGTTTCAGTGAGCTGAAGTTAGAGTTTTAGTGTGTTTGGTTGCCGGTTGGTTGTTGCAAGAAGCAAGAAGGATGGCGGGTGTTGGAAAAAAAAAAAAAAAAGCACTACAGATACAACTACAGGTAGTTTGGTTAGTATCTCCATACTGTACTGTAACTTCTTCCGTCTCTTACTGAATAAGCACAGACCTCTTCAGTACAGTACGTATAGGTACGTACGGCAGTGAGCAAACGGCGTTAGTGGAACAACTTCTGCGGTTGTAACAAACTGTCTCAGCCCTTCGCCCTGATTGGGCACGTGGAGAAAACCATATGTCCGCTCCAACGGACAAAAATGCTCAGCAGCTTCGGTAATATTTGATAGGCTAGCTGTAAAAAAGGACGAGCTTTTTTTTCGGATCCTGGAGAAAAAAAAAGGAGCATAAAAGGAGCCCAACGGACAAAATGATAGCCCAACGGACAATTTTAGAAGCCCAATGGGCAAATTCAGAGATCCCCAACGGACATATTATTGGCCATTTACTGGAATGTCTCAGGCAAAAAGCTGTCAACAAAGAGTACCACGATCGTACAAGGAAGCTTGACTCGGAGCTGCATGGCTCGCAGCAAGATCAAAGAGGCCCAATAGAGAGCGAACTCAATGAGTACGGCCACAGGGGTCGTGTTCTTGCCCCAGGCATTGGCCGATACGGGGGTGCTTCCTCTGATCTCAGCCTCATTTTGGACCTCGTCGCTCGGGAAATGGCTCGCAAACACACGGCTTTTTACAACATTGGCTTTTCAGAAGCCAAAGCCTTGTTCAGA
>Ga0307930_1001634_pt1 | contig 17692 bp, 13 predicted proteins | sample OrgLakmetageno46_FD_203161 | JGI IMG/M metagenome (GOLD analysis project Ga0307930, IMG submission 203161) | Saline water microbial communities from Organic Lake, Antarctica - #46 | ecosystem: Environmental > Aquatic > Non-marine Saline and Alkaline > Saline | place: Antarctica: Organic Lake...
CAAGAATTAGTAGGTCGGAAAGGTCGGAAGATGGCAGTGCCCGGAATTTGTTTTTGGAACATTAGAACACACACCAACCAAGTTACCCGTTGCCCGTGCCTGGTTTCTCGCAGGCCCAGAAAACAATTCATTTCTTTTACTGAGATCTCCGAGATCTTCGTTTTCGTGTGGCTGCCCTAGCCATAAAATAAAACCAACTTCCCTTTCCATTTTATTGATTTGCCGTAATCTATTGGCTCCTTGCCCTTGGCCTCCAAGAAGTAGATATCCATTCCCCTATGGCCAAGCTAAGAGCTAAATAGATTGCACTTGAGCGCTAATGATCATGTTCTGAGCTCGCGTATGGGTTTGGCCCTGGGCCCTGCTGCGCTCCTGCGCTTCTTTGAACTCCTAAACGTCTCACGAAGACGCGCCGTTTTTGGGTTGGGTGCCATTGCTACTATCACTCGAACTGGACTCCAGAAGCTTGTCAAAGGCAGCAAAATCAGCCTTCCGCCGATCCTCAGCTGCCAGTTCGCTTCCGCTGTCGTCGGTCGCGTACGCCAGGCCGCTGCTGCCGAAGGTCTTGAGCGCTGCACCCCCGTCCCGGCCTTCCCGCCGGCCGTCCCCAAGCAGCCGCCGGGTGCCCACCTGCCGTGCGCCCCGGATCTTGCGCGCTAAGCTCTCCGCAGCGCTGCCCACCACTGCGCTGGTGAGGCCGCGGGCGCGGCGGTACGCCGAGTCTTGCGGGCTCGCACCGTTGGCCGAGGCCGCAGCGCGAGCCGCCACCAGCTGCTGGGCATACGTCGTTCGCGCTTCGTTCCGCGCCGCTATTTTTGCGTTTTTGCGCTTGTTTCTGAAGTATCGCGTCAGGGGCAAGGCATTCACCATAGCGGCATAAGCCGCGAGCGGCCAGAAAGTGGAGCCCATGGACGCCAAGAGGCCGCGCTCCAAGAGTAGCTGCCCCAGTACCCCAACACCCACCAGGTCAGCCACGCCTAAAGCAGCTGCGGGGTACAGGGCCGTCTTGGGTGCCCGCGAAAAGGGCACTTCCTCCTCAACCATGGCCAACGCACCCCCACTGCTGCTCCGGTAAGGGCTGGGGCTGTAGCCGCTGTCGTAGTTGCTGCTGCTCCTACTGCGCGCCATGGCTGAGAACGACCACCCTTGGCTGCCGCCGGAATCGTCGTACACGTTGCGAGAATCCTCGCGCCCCGAAGCGGTGGTCGAGAGCAAGTCTTCAAAGAGGTAAACAATGTCGCCGTCTTCAGTGACTTCCGGCACCCCACCGAGCGCCTGCACGATCGGCAGCACGTACTGCTCGTCCACCACAGAGCTTTGGCCCAAGGTTCGGATCGAGCTCGTGCGGCCGTCAGGCGCCTCGATGTCGATCGCGTCAGCAAACGGGTCTTTCGGCGGGGGCACCAGGCAAAAGGGAGCCAGCTCTTCGGCGGCAACCGCGCCACCTGCGTTGCGAATAGCTTCCGCGGCGAGCCGCAATTGCTCCTGGGGCAGGCCCTGGTTCGGGTCCCCGTCACCGAACACGTACGAGTAAATGCCGTCGAGCGTCCCGTACTCCGGCGGAGGTTGGCCACTGAAGGCGGCGTCGTAGTACCTGCAAAAGAAAAGCAAACAGACGAGAAGAAGCAGAACAACAAAGAGAAGAAAAGATCAGACTAAGGTACCAGTGGCTGAGGATAGCGCGAAATAGAACTGGCTTACATCATTCGGTCGCGGAATCGAAGCAAGTCTATAACATCAAGGAGCCGAAAGGCCATAAAAGAGCCTCCTCCGCTGCCGAAGCTCCCGCCATCATCATTGTCCCCAGATCGCTTGGCCGACGCCTGCAGTGCTGAGACCATTGCCCACACCGTGGCTACGTTCACCACTAGCCCAATTCCGAACATGGTTTTCCCACCTTTCTCCAGATACGGCTTCGCTCGGCGCCACCGATTCCGCCAACGCGACGCACGGCTGGAGCGTGCCACTGCCGCTCGCACATTGGGGGCAAATCCGAAGGCAACCTCGCCATCGGCGTCCACTTCCATTCGGGTGTCCTTGTCAGCGGCGAGCAGTGAAGTGAGCAGCACGAGCCCTGCCTTTGCTTCTTCGAGCGAAACGCCAGCTAGGGAAGCCACGTCAGCCGCAGTAGCACGGCCGCGCGTAGGGGCGCGTTCGAGGGCGTCAAGAATGCGCTCGTCTGGCAACTTGCTTGCTACATCGGGGACCTTGAGAGCTGCTACTCGTCCTAGGCTTCGGAAATTAGTAGTGGTCGTCGAGAGGCGGCCCGAAGACTGAGGCGAGAAAGCTAAACAACTATGCGCTAACAGGCCTACAAGAAGAGCTGGTGCTAGAACTCGTGACAAACTCATCCTGTAGTTTCAGGGCACCGGCAAAAGCCCCTCTTATCAGGATTTCCTCCGATTGTCTAAGAAGAACTTCACCACAAAGCTATGCTCATGTGCTTAAGGTGCTGACGTGCCTTGGATTTCCAACGAGAGCAAAACCAATTTTAAAAAGTGGAGAACCCGCTGGGACGGGATTGATTGGTTGGGTCCGCGACTTTCCGAATTTCTGCTGCTCGAGCCAACAAGTCGAAAAGTCGAGAAAAAGCAGAATCATCTATCATCCAGTCATCCCGTCATCCCAGTCCTGCGAACCTGGGACCTGGGAATGAATGATCAAATGAAACGCGAAACGCGAACCTGCCAACAAGCTTTAGTCGCCACGTCGCCACTCGATAGTAATTAGTTGATAATAGTACAATTTGTCCACTACAACTTTTTAGAAAACAACGCGCATCCACTGATCTAGTCTGTCGCTCGTAAATTCACAGACGATGACTAGGCCAACGATGAAAAATGAGTGGTCTGTGACATTCCGCGATCGTGCCTTTGTTACTTTTAAGCCCGCGGGTAAGTCAGTAGCCCAGGGAGCTACTTTGCTAGTAAATGCTCTGTATTCGGGACATGTGCTCTCGGGGTCCACTGGAAGTGTCGTCGATCCCTCTAGTGCGACTTCCGCCCTAGATGGTGTCGTGAAGGCTTTGAGCAACGAGACTCCGGATGCAGACGTAGGCTCGTTCGAGGCCATTCTAGAAAAGCTTTGGACCAACCTTGCAGCTATGAGCCCTGGTGGTGCTACCGGCCTCACCGTAACGGCTCAGGTGCATCATTCTTTCATGATGGTGAATTCATCTCTCGTTCGTGTTTTTCCTTTAGCTTTAGACTGCTCCAGTATTCCTCCTTCTGCATGGTTCGCGAGAGTGTTTTATTTTTTTTTGGTGCGCATCTTGCATGGTGCCTGCAGGCAAGTGACATTCTAAGCCTCAAACTAGCTGGTGCCTTCCCTGCAGCTGCAGCTGCTTCAAGGCATAGCTCAACGGGCGCGTCGTGGCAGTGGACTATGGCGCTCAAGCACCAAATCTGCAGCGGTCGGTCGTTAAATGCCGAACCATCCGGAGTTTACCAGAACCTGACAGGCTCCTCATGGGCAGTTACCGCGGAGCTAACGGGAGGGAGTGGACGAGGGCCTTTGCTCGTGGACCATGCTCAAGCAGCTGACCTGCTGGCTACCGTGTGTGCGCAGTTTGACCTGAGCACCTTGGCGAGCCATCCCGACTTTGCTGCTGTGCATGCAACCAACACTACGCCATGCGAGTTCGTGGCTCGAGCTGTATGGCGCGGTCTAGCAGAGGGCTTGCTGCAGCTGCTGCCCACTTCTACTTCCAATGAGGATGGTGCCGCCATGGCAGCAGCAAGTGCGCCTATCAAAGTGACGGTGCACGAGTCCCAGGACGCTTGCGTGGAGTACGAGCAGACTCTGGCTGCGCATGTGGCGGAGGCCCACGCTGCTAAAACAGCAGAGGAAGCCATTCAAGCCGAAGCAGCGGCAGACGCTACCGTGGCAGCCGCGGCCTGCGCTGCTGCAGCTGCTGCGAACGAAGGCAACAACAACGGCAGTGCGTCGTCGTCGATGACGGCAGCAGCCAAGGGCACGGCCTCTGCACTGGCGGCGCACGCCACGGAATCCTGCGCCGCGTCGACAGCAGCTGCACAGGCCAGTGTCGACGCTTCTGTCGAAGCTCAACGGCTCAATGCGAGCGAATGCTGGCGATTGGCAGTACATGGATGCACCTTAGCGCCGTCTTCAGTTTCGTTCCCAACAAGCAACTCCACCACGGCTAATTCTCTCGGTACAGTTGTCCCTAACGACTAAGCTGCAAAGAGACAATGATCGAGTACAGTCCGCATGCACAATGTCAATGCAACATGTTTGTTTTGCAATTATTTGTCTAAGTAGGCTTGTACCGTAATCTGATCTTCGTCTCTATTCTGTTCTTTCCAGGTGCCCCACTTGTGGTGGATGCGTTTTTCGAAAGCAGCGGCCTTCAGACACCTGACAGTGGGAGTGGACGAATGGACGCTTCAACTTTGGCGGGTTTAGTGCATGAAGTGTGCAGCGCTGTGCACCAACGCCTCAACGACAGCAGCGGTGGTGAGAAGGGTGTGGTTCGTCTTCCGAGCATGTCGCCAGCTGCAGCGCACGAGCTTTGGCGGCAGCTGGTGGCGCATTTGCCGCCAACGGTCCGAGCCCAGTGCCGTGCCCTGAAGGTGGTGCTCCGGAACCCTTCTTCCCTGGCCATGCCGCAGGTGGCGTACGCAGCGCCGTTGTGGCCGGACGCAACGAATCAGCAAGAAGAAGGTCAAGGTGAAGGCAAAGGAGGACGTGTACCCTATGGTCTGCCGCCGGGAAGCCCGCGAGGTCTAGCGGTGCTGCCTGACGCGCATGCAGCCCTAGCCCTGGCCGCCCGAGCCGAGGCTCGACAAGCAGCCAAGAACAAATCACCAACCTCGTCGCCGTCATCATCGGTTCCACAGGTTGGCAAGGCTCGAGCTGTGTTTGAATCCTTGCCTACCCAGTCGCCTGCGCTCACCGCAGCGGCCGGCCGTGCGGCCAAGCGCGCTGCCGATGCTGCAAACTGCAGCGGCCGGATTCCAGTGCTGCTAATCGACCTCGACAACTGCGCGTTTACCTCGCCCCTCCTCAACGCGGGCAGCGGGTGCGCCATTGCCCGGGGCGTGCACGCGCACGGCGCGCACACTTACGGTTTAAACCCCGCGGAGTGCGACGCGCTGCACGCGAGCCACGGCGACTGCATTGCTGGCCTTCACAAGCTGGGCCTCCTGGGCAAACCGAAAGGGGGTGTCACGGAGGCCATTGCTGCGTCTAGCCTCGTTGCTGTGGGCGGGTCCACCACCTCTGTTGGATCCGCTGGTGCTGGTGGTGTAAATGCTGGTGCAAACTTTGCTTCAGGCGGACCTTTGCCGCCGCCCCCTGCGCTCGCTTCCGGGCTCGCGAGTCTCGGTCGGATGGTCACCGGCGTGGAGTGGAGCGATTCCGACGATTCTGACACTCCGTCATCCTCATCGCCGCAGGCCCACCAACAAGAACTAGACGAGTCCGCGAAAATCGCCGCCTTGTTCGAGGCCAAAGCCGCGCAGGCCCTGTACGAAGCGCCCGACGGGTTTCAGGGCACCTATGAGCAAGTGCTGGCCCACGAGAAGCTGCACCTGGGCCTGAGCGCCATGTCGGCGGACCTCGGCGGAGAAGTGGCCATTGGCGCCAAGAACAGCGCCAAGAAGAAGAAGGCGCAAGGCCAAGGCCAAGGTGTAGACTCGGAAGGAGTCTTGTCGCCTATTGAACTCGCGGGGGCACGGGCCTATTATCAAGCCGTGTTTGGCGGCCTCAATCTCGATGAACTCCTTCCATCCTCTACAAGTTCTTCTTCTTCTTCTTCAGTTGTCACTGGAGGCGTCGCCACAGCGCCGGGCGAGGCAGGGGCGCCCACGGGCATCTTAGGGCAGCACGACACCCAGCTCGCCGCCTTGCTCGCCAATTTGCCGTGCCCCAAAGTCCTTGCCTCCAACTCCCCGCAGTCCCTCTATGTCAACCCTGTCCTCCACAAGCTCGGCCTGAGCCCCGACCAAGTGGGCTGGGCGTCGGTGCTCACGCCCGAAACCTGGCTCGGGCGCCTGGACCAAAATGACAACGACGACGATCACAACAACAGTTCGGGCAGCAGCGACCAATCGCCACGGCGGCTCTTCACAAAAGGGTCTCCTGCTTTCTGGCTGGCTTCGGGCCTACTGGAGCAGTACCCTCCCGAGCTGTACCAACTGGTACTGTTCGACGATTCGGTTGTGAACCTGGAAGCGGCTGCGGCAGTTGGGATCACACCGTACCTCGTGCACGCAAAAAAGCGCCCCCTGTACGATGCTTTGCTGGAGGCCCTTCAAGTGCTGCCGCCGCGAGCGCCGCCAGCTGCGACCATGCTTGCAAGTGGCAGCAGCAACAGCAGCGATGTCGACGATGATGATGACCAAAGCGAAGCCACCGCTTATTTGACGGCCAAAGCAGCGGCTGAAGACGCCAGTTTCTCCGAAGAGGTTGCCGCGAGCCTCGTGCAGCACCTCACCGAGCTTCACGCCTCTCTTCGATTTGCCAGCGGTGGCAACGGCCATGAAAGCGAGTTGGATGCGTCATTACCTGCCGGAGCACACACGGTAAGCACTCTGCCGTCTTGGGCACAGGCGGCAAAAAAAGACAACAACAACAACAACACTAGCGGTAACGAGGAGCCAGTACTGCGAGTTGCTGACTGGGGTGCGGGCTGCTTAAGCATGCTGCCTCGCATTTGTGCGCTCGCTTACAGGGCGGGCTTTCGTGTGGTCGACTACGTCGCGGTGGAGCCTCAGGCAGCTCTGCTCGCGAGTGGCTTTGCCAAGCTTGAGAAGGAGCAAGGGTTGAAGGTTGAAGAAGATACTTCTGCCAACTGCGAGATTGCAGATGGTCAAGCGGCAGCAACAGCAGTGGCACGCGGCGTACGGGTTGGCCAAATGACCGCTCCTGCTTCAGCACATGGCGATGGCGAGAACAGTGGTGCAAACGGCAATGATTGCTCGGTGCAGGTGCGGGTGGTGGGGATAGCCGAAACGGTCGAGAAAGTGAGCGTGGATAGACTTGCAAAAGCTCTGAACTGGCGCCCTCGACACGGCGGACTAAAAGGTTATATCGATTCTTCCACCTCCTTCTTAACTTCCACCTCTGCGCCCGCCGATTTGGTGGTCGCTTGCAGCTTTGCAGACCTCTTGGAACCTTCCAGGCTGGCGGCTCTGGTGACGGCGCGCGCGCCGGGCGCTCTGTTGTACTTGCCCATTACTTTTGCCGGCCGCACTCAGTTTGAGCCTGCTAACGGGGCTGCAGTAGCAGCGGCAGCAGCAGATGGAGGAGGTGAAGACAGTGACGGCGCAGCTTGTTGTGTGCCCATGGGACCGCCCAGTGTAGGCCTCGCTCTTTTGCCTGCAGCTGGCAGTAGCGATGGTGTAGGCGATGGCATAATGAGTGATGATGGCCGGGTGGGGCGAGTGCCGCCGGACAGCGAAGTTGAGAACCTGTACCACGCGCACTTGATGCACACCGAAGGGCAGCACATCTACACCCTAGCCCTGTTGGCAGCTCTCGCAGGCGCGGGGAGCACGCTCCTAGCGCAAGGCGCTTCCGACTGGCGGTTAGACCCTTCGAATGCCGCGCAAAAGCCCATGTGGGACGCCATGCTCCGGTTCCTGTGCCGCGCCACTGCGCCCCAGCTCTTCCAACGAGGCTGGTCCCCCGCACAGTGGGCGCTGTCCAAGCACGGGGGCTGCCCTCCTGGAGTGATGCCCGATGGAGGGCTGGGCCGCAGCACTGGTAGCAACAGCAGTGGTACATCAAGTTCCCGGCCCATGCCGTGGGTGGTGGTCGCCAATCAGGACTTGCTCTTTCGCGTGCCCAATTCGCGGGTGTGGCAGAAGCCGCGATATGAAGTCATGGTGAGCTACGACCTCTCCTGCAGTCTGCCCAGTGCGCGTTAGGGTATATCTTAAGAGCTGCGCCCGTCCTAGCTTAATATACGTGTATTCACCACTTGGTACTTCTGTCTTGCTTGTGAACAATAAAAGGAAATGGTGGCGCCGCGCACAGTCGCCGTGAAAGTGAGGGCCCGCTCGACTCCCGGGCCAGGCCGAGGCATGGTGGAAGTGGCCTCGGTGCGGTCCATGATCAGCAACGGGACCGAGCTCAAGTTTTGGCGGGGCGACTTTGGTGGCGACGACGAAGACGACGACGAAGGCCTGGATGCGACCATTGAGGTGATAAGAAAGAGCGGGCGTCGTTTGAGATGTGCTTGTTTTTTTTTTGCTGTGTCTACTACCACACGGATGCTTTTCTTGTTTTAGTAGTCAGTGGGCTTACTCATAGATCTGATATTTGTGTTCATAATCTAATATTGAATCACCAGGGCCTTGCCGAGCAGAAAATGCAGTATCCCCTCGAGTACGGCTATTCCATGGTTGGGCGGCCAGTGGCTTTTGGCGAAGGGGTCGATCCAGCTGATTGGCTCTTGCCGGATTCCAATAGCAGCAGCAATGGTGATCTAGCAAGCAAAACAACAGCCGCAGCCGTGGGCCCAGCGCCGTTGGTGTTTTGCTTCCACCCGCACGCGTCGTCCTGCGAAGTGGCTGCCTCTGGGTTGATGCCCGTGCCCCCCGGTATTGCCGCCAGCGATGCCGTATTTCTACCGGCGGTGGAAACGGCCCTTTCCATCGTGCACGACGCGCACCCCCGGGTGGGGGAACGGGTGGCGGTGTTTGGGCAGGGCCTGGTCGGGCTCCTGGTCACCACCATCTTGGGCCGCTCGGGCTTTCACGTGATTGCGGTAGATGGTCGCGCCGACCGACGACGCTTAGCACTGCAGTGTGGCGCCTCTGAAGCAGTTTCACCCCCGAGTGGCGCAAGTGCTTCCAAGCAGGTGGCGCTGCAGCGGTGCGTGGACATTGCTGTGGAAGTGAGCGGAAACCCCAAGGCCCTGCAAGCTGCTCTGAACGCCACCATGAAAGGGGGCAAGGTACGCTTGAGAATATTTCAAATAATAATTGTCAATCGCAAATGCGGTCGAAAATATGTTTTCTAGGCAAAATTCGCACACTCTGATGCAGCTAAAAGTGCTCCTTTTCTAAGTAATATCTTACATTATTGTTGCGCCATGCTCAAAGGTGGTGGTCGCATCGTGGTACAGCAGCAAGACCCCGGTTGAGCTCAACCTCGGCACAGCTTTCCACCGCAGCCACGTCACCCTCGTAGCGAGCCAGGTCTCAGAATTGCCGCACGCGTTTGGGATGGGCACCTGGTCCAAGCACCGGCGTTTCGAGCACGCGTGGCAGTTGGTGCGCCAGCTTCAGCCGAGCCGCCTACTGTCGCCTCGGCTCCGGTCGCCGCTTCACAACATTGGCAGCGCTTACGAAAGGCTGGACCGAGGTCATGTTGTGACCGCGCTGGTGGTGTACGCAGAGCCCGATGAAGAGGACGCTGAGGAGAAGGCTGATGGGAGCACTCGCAGCCGCCTTTGAGAGCTCGAAGTCGAAGTCCTTGCCTCCATTTTGCTTCCCTCGTGTTCTGTTGACCGCTAACGGCAACTGGCAACTAGACGGCACTCCGAACTCGTGACCGCAACCCAGCCACAACCCGCGTACTTTCCCTCACGACGTCTCCCGGAATAGAAATAATAGGCAAGAACCCGCCTTCATTATCGCGACTGGCGGCTAATTCCATTCCAGTTTTATGTATTAAGTAATTAGTAAGCAAACCGTTACGCAGTTTCAATGCTCGCTGGTCTTTAATTTAGGGGGTACTGCTGATATCACCCCCACCCCCGGGTTCTAGGTTCTCGTTAGGGTTCTCGGTTTAGAACCGCCATATTCTTCACCAACACCAACTCAAATCAGGACATACATATACGCACAATAGTCGCTTTTGCCGGCCTCAGGCTTCTCCATATTGATCCCTAAGCTGGTTGCTTTATAGCACTGCGCTATCAATTCCAGCAGGCACGATAAAGGCTTCGGAATCAATAGAGGCGGCATCAATAGAGGTTCCCTCGGAAGCGTCGGAGATACCGCGAGCTAAGTTTTCCATCTCTGATTGGCTGAAAGATTCCAACGGGAACACCTTGGAATTGGAAGGGTTCTTCTTTTGCAGTGGGAAGCCCTTCGTTTTCGTCGGGGTCGCGCCCTTTTGGGTCGCGGCCGAGGACTGCTCACTTGAGAAGGCCGCACGACGAGGAAAGCTCACACCAGGTGCCGGTGTTTTATTGTTCGCAGGAACTACTTCCTTGAGCTCCTCTTTGGGCAGCGGTAGCGGGGACTGTTTGAGCGGCTCGAGTTGTGGTGGCACTGAGAAGCTGTTCTTTGGCGCGAGCTGGTTCGCAGAAGTGTTCTCCTTTGGCTCGTTGCTGTTGTTAGTATTCTTTTTCGACGACTGGTGCTTCTCATTGTACTTTTTCGGCGAGTCTTGGTTGTGGTGCGTCGTAGGGCTGCTCGGTGGGTTACCGTGAAAATCGTGATGATGCCCTGGCAAGTGCATGTGAGTATGCGCGGCGTGCACAAACGACCCAGCTATGGACGTCGCCCCTATAGCAGCTAAGTGGCCTAACGAATGCCCGAAATCGGCGACGACGTGTAGCAACGACTCGTCATCGGAGGGACGGTGTTCGTGCCCACTTCCTGAAGAGTGGCGCTTTTCTTTCGCCCACTTTTGCATGTTGCGAGCTTCCGCAATCATGGCCCGCAGACCAGCCGCTTCGTCCTGAAGGGCCTGAGACCGTGTCTCCAGGTCAGTGGCTGACAGCTCAGCGGGCTGCTTTGGGTCTGGTTTTGAAGCAGCAGCAGCAGCAGCAGCAACGCCGGTGGCTGGTTTCTTCGAGTGGTGCGCACTCGACGACTGTGCTGAGGGTTCGCCGAGACCTCCTTGCGTAAGCACTGTACCAGCACCTGGAGCAGAGGGCTTGCCCTTCTGCTCGTCGTTCGACTTCAATGGCAGTGGCTCGTCAGCTGTGTCAGCAGCAGCTGCTGCGGTGCCGTGAGGCAAAGGTGCTACTTTGTTCGTCGGGAGAAACGAAAACGTCGCAGCACCTGGTGCCACTAACCCACCTAAAGTCCCGCGAGCACCGGTGGGGCTGGGCGTTGGCGCGCGCTCTTCATCGTCAAAGGACGGCCCGAAGACGTACTCTCTGCCATGTATCTCCAGGTTGCGCAAGCCGTCGGAGCTGCCTAAGCTGTGCTGCCGGGCTCGTTCTTTTTCCACGGCATCTGCTGGGAGGTCGAAAGCTGTCAATAGGCCAGCGCGGCGAGCTTTGAATAGATACCGCACGATTGTCACCAGTTCTCCAAAATTCAAGTCGCCGCTGTCATCTTCGTCGAAAAAAAAGACCAGTGCTTCCACTTCGTGGGAATCAATATCCATCCGCAAGTGATGGGCTGTCAATACACGAACCAAGAAAACATATAAATAACAGAAATGAATGAGGTTTTAAAAAAAAATAATGTTGAAAAGATGCAAAATCCCCCCCTCAAAAAAAGAAAAAAAAAGAAGACGAGCGAATGTACCTGCAATATAGTTTATCAGCAGTGTCACCTGAAATGAGATGAACAAGAAAAAACAACATTTGAGTTTAAAAAAACGATTATGAATTAATCAACAATGCCTTCATAGTCGAGATGGAAGAAAATTATTGCCGCTACTGTATGCAACTATGGCCTACCTCATTCAAGTCCAGAGTGCCACCGTGGTCGACATCAACCAGCGAAAAAGCGTTTTCCAAGAGTTCAATCCGGATTGGCGTGAAGAAGTCGGGCATGTCATTTTGAGCCTGTAATGTGGTGAAATGCCGTGTGCAGTGAGCGACAGTGAGCAAAAAAAAAGCTGCAAGGGTGAGACCTACTTCTTACGAATCAGTCGAAGTAATATGATGAAAATAGGTACGTCTTTGCAATGACAACACTAAACTTCATCCTCTTCCACAGCAGTGAGACAGAAAGTTGGCACGTAAGGCAATTTACATCAGCGATGAGCCGCGCAGACTCGGCAGCATTATCGCTGTCCACTTCACTGCGGCGAAACGACTCTTCGAAAGAGATCGCAACGATGCCAATCAGCATAGTTGGCAAGATGAGTCCCCCGAAGACGACGACAAAAATGAAATAGAACGCGGCTGCGAAGCCCAGACCTTCAGGATCAGGATTACATGCATATTTATCTTCTTTGGGGCCCTTGGGCATAGGAGAAGTCTGCGACTCCCAATTTGCGCACCCAAACATTTGCTGCCGATAGATCATTTCCCATCCATCCATCGTCTCAATCTGGTAAGTTGAGAAAAGAGCGTCGAGGACGGAGCCTGCAAATACAAATTGTGGGTTACAGAAAAAGTAGGGGCACATGATATCTTTTGTGACAAATCTTGGGTTCACCATTGGTGGTTAAGCTTACCGTAATGAAATTTATCCAAATCTTGAAAGAGCAGGATGCCCAAGCAAGCTAAAATGTAATTAAACACAGTCATGAGAACAATGATCCATCCGACGCTTGCGAAGCCCTGGATAAGGGACTCGACAATCGACCGAAGACGGGGAAGCGCTTTAACCAGTCGAAAGACCCTCAACAACCTCAGCAGACGAAGGATTGTGAGGCCTTCGAGATTAAGGCCAACAACATCGAGCCAGCCGTTGAGGACAATAACAAAATCAAACCTAGAAGAGAGTATTAAGAAAAAAACGTTCGTCAAGAAAAACAGCCGATTGCGTAATTAAAGAGCAAAAAGGCAAAATTCCTCTTTACGCACTTGTTCCATGAGTCATTGAAGTATACCAAAGGTTCGTGTTCTAATGCCAGCACTTTCACGAAAACTTCAAATGTAAAGACTATAAGACATGTATAGTCCGCTGCAACTAATAGGTTCTGTGGCCCAACGCCGTCCGTCATGAACCCAATCACCACGCCAGCTACCATTATGCACGCTGTTATGAGTACTTGAAACCACGAAGAAGCTTCCACGCGGCGGCAAATTAGGGCTGTTTGCCGAAATGCTTCGTGGAAAATGTCATCGTGCGCAACCGTACGGGCACGCCGAGGTGACGCCGAAAATGCTGCATCAATAGCGAGTGTTACTGTGTTTGAGTCCAAGAGCGCGGCCTCAGCTTCGTGCAAACCCTCTTCATATTCTTTCCTGGAGGTCTCAAGCTTCAAGTTATCGTACGAATCAAACATGCCCATGGTAATCACGCCAATAAAGAGGCTCATAATCATGAACGCGGTTACGATGGTGAAGGAAGTGAAGTACAGGAAGGTGAACACGGGCTGCGCCTGCGGGTGCGTGCACTCGAACGCCATCAAAGGTCCAGTAAAAGTCTCAACGGTGCCCCGCTCCCAGCCCGCGACTTCAGGGTCAACCACGTTGTAGTCGCCGTAAATTGCCAAGTCGCAGCCGTACCAATTGGTGTACGCTAGGGCTGCCCACGCCGTCAAGGTTGAGGCTTGGAAGAGACTCATCATCTGCACAAGGTTGGTTTGGAGAGGGGCAAAAATATATTAAAAGAAACCAGAAGATGGAATTAAGATAGACGTTTCTGTTGAATGCAAATGGAGTTACGCCAAAGGGATACTACGAAGTCTTACGCACCGCGATGGACACTGTGCCAAAATTTGCGGGGTCATTGGAACCAAAGGTTTGCACGCCAAGCACCGCAAAAAGGTAGATCACTAAAAGAAGCAATACCACGATGTATCCTACTGAATTAAGGCCCGCTATCAGGCCTTCAACGATTACCTGGTGCATGCATAAAGGCAAAAGGCGTAAGGAAGGGTGCTCGTCGAGAGTAAAACGAAAAGGTTTCAAACCTTGAGCTCAGGGATATTCTTCACGATCGTGAGGAGGCGAACAAGGCGAGCTAAGCGCAACGTCTTAATGGCGCCGGCTGAATTTTGGCCGAGGAGTGCTACGCTCAAAAACACAAGCAAAAAGTCGAAGCAATTAAACCATCCTTCGCCTTTCGGTGCCGTAAAGTAATGCAACGGATGTGGCCCATAGGCAACGATTTTCAGTAGTGCCTCCAAAATAAACACATAAAATGTTATGGCTGTCACAACGTCGACGGCTGTCACCACGCCAGGCTGATTTTGATTCGCTGGATTCAGCGATAGACCAGTAGTCACGCCTACTGCAAGGATATTGAGCACAATGAAACTCTCGAAATACGGTGTCGATGTGACGCGCTCGTGCAAAAACCACGCGCCGCGCAGGTAAGCATGCTGCAGCCGCACGAGCAAAGGATGCTCATTTTGACCAGACGGAGGATCATTGAGCGGGAGAGGAGGGCGCCTCGTGAATCTTTCGCGAATTTCATTGGCTAATTCATCATCTGACGCCATGCTACCGACACGGTTCTCATCAGAGGCCATCGATTCAATCATGCTCATGAAAGGCGAGTGCTGGTGCTTCTTCTTACGCGATTCTTTGGCACGCCGGTACGCGACTTGCATAGCCAACATCTTTCAATCCTTCGGCAGCCTTATGCCTCCTACGTTCCCAAGTATGTAATCTTGAAGAGCTAAAAACTCTATACTAGCTCCTATCTGCCTCGATTAAGGAGATCTGCACCACATCCCGAGTTCAATGAGGACCACGCCAGAATTACCTATAGACTATTAGCCGACTTATACGACATCAAAATGCGAGAGCCCACGCGCTGCCGCTTAGTGACCGACGAGGTTGACCGGGCACCCCCCTTGAAAAGAAGTAGTTGCACTGTACCGTACCGCGTTGAGCGTTGAGCGGCACCTCGCTAGGGCCAGAGTTGAAACAGGAAAATCGAGGAGAAACGAAACACCCACTTTTTAGGGGTTGATTCTCATGATACTCAAAAGTAGAAACGAAACAGAAAAGTAGCTTGATAAATATGTTTCGTTTCTCATGAAACAAGCCAGGTCGCTACTGGGAATGTTTCTGTTTCAATGGCTGAAACGAAACGCCAAAATTCTTAATGTTTCTGACACAGGCCCCAAATATCTCACGTTTCTGCTTTTCCGGGGAGCGGTCTTATACCATGTGCAACCCCAACTACAGCGAAATTGGTAAATCTCTCCTCTAAGAGAGATACGTGAAATCTCCATTACTGAAGTTGCGAGTGTTCAATTAATTGACTTTCATACTCTCATAATTGTCTGGCGTTATTTTTATTGACAGTCGCCCTTTCTCCACGAACTCCGTTTTAAGTACAATCACGATCGACCTTGTACAACTTCACTCAGTGCGCCTGCTGAATGATCATGCACTTAGTGACGACCCTGCCATCATTCCTTTCATATTTCTAGATGTGGCAGGTTTTGTGTCATGTCAACTTCAGCTCAATCTACCGGCGCTTAATGAATTATGTAATGCGGGAATATAATTGGGTTATTTTGCCGCGGCCACTGCACAGTAACACACAGTGATCTCTTAAGCGAGCGTCGACTGGACAGTCAAACACTGTAATTGCGGCATGCATCCACTTTGCATTGAAATCGTTCAAAAGGCTTTGAGGAGCTGACTTCTCTCATGTTCCATTTATTCATGACAATTCCCTCATGCTGCATTCATTGCGATAGGACAGTTGCTCCGGTAAATTTTGGCCTTGTGACAACACAGCTATCCTGACGCTGACGTTCGGTAGGAAAATTCAGATTGATCATTGGCTAAGACTTTAGAGTTGTTCTGCAAAGGTGAATAGTAGTCCTATTCAATACAACACAGTACTAGAGGTCGCGCTGGAGGCTCTTGAGATATGCGGGTGCGATACTTGACTTGATCTTCGCCTCATATCTTCAAGGACGTTACAAAAACAGAGCAACAATCCCGGGGGATGGGATCTGATTGATTAATTAATAAAATGGTGCACGGGGTTGCAGGTGGATTCCGCTAATTCGCGCTATGCAACTGGCGTCATTGCAACAAATGGAATTATTCCTTACAGGTCGCACTGTACATACTTAGTAGTAGTAGTAGTAGTAGTAGTAGTAGTATATGAATTTTGTAAATTTCCGCCATCTCGTCAGAGAGTGTAGCCTGGATGGTTACGCGGGGGACAGACCAACTGAAGGTCCGATGCTCAAACCCACCTGACTTTTTGCATTTGATCCGTATCCGAGCATTCTTTTTTTCATCTTTAATTAATAATATGGTATGATCTCACTTTGTAATTATCTCCTCTCTGCCGTCGCTGTCTCTCACTAAATTTCACTGGAGTTGGTGTCGGTGCGCATGAACTACTTGGTCTTTGTGCGCGTGAACCAGTTGCGGTGGCCCTCGGTTGGGATGAGCGCACTGAACTCGGGTAAAGCATTCATGCCTTCACAGTACGAGTCCAAAAGAGTCGGGTGTTCGGGGGTAAATATAGTTAATATCGTTCTGAATAATTGCATTGAGATGGGCGATTCGTATACTTGAACTTCTCAGATACTAAGTACTTGGTTGCTCACTCGTCGTCCGTTACGGGCTCTTCTCTCGCGCTCGGCTCTCAGGATGTGGAAGAATTGGTTACTCTGGATTGCGATCGAGCAAGCGTGCTTACATAGTCAACCGCTTGTCTAAATGTGCGTTACTCTATCGCTCGCTAATTCCGGTCCCTCAGGGCCTGTATGAAAATGAATCCAACACAAACCCCCAATTTTAAGCTCAAGGAGAAGCTCAAGTGGAAATTGCTCATTCAATCAGTTTTGAAATTAGACTCAAGTTTTTGCTGCAGTATGCTTGCTTCTCTACTGAAAAGAGAGCGCTTTGTATAAGTGCATTTAGCTTCGTCACGCGTCATGGAAATTAATTTGTGTTGTGGCGTTAGTACCTGTAGTACCATTTCTTTCTCCATCGCGCATCTGGAGAATCACAAATTTCAAATATTCTCAATAAACTTGCGTGGTCCAGATTATGATGTAATCACCACATCTGCCATCTCGCTTCGCTTTCGTCTGTAGATAGACATCATTTTGCAGCTCGGTAATGCCAACATGCTCAAGAGCTGTCGGGCTGTCGGGTCACATTTACTATGCCCTTACGGGTTAATTTTGCCCTTACGGGGTGTGCGAAGTGCTACAGAAATCATTTCTAGAAAATCCTGGCATGCGTGCCTGATTAGCTTATTTTCAAGGGCACATTTTTCTCCTAATTTACACTGCTTTGCTTTGTTTTCTGTCTGTTAGCTCTGCTAAGGGTTCTCGGTCCGTGTTATCATTCAACTTGGAGCTGATAACATAACATAACATGCTCTAGCTAGAACTGTCAACTCAAGTTTACTACACCCCTACGGGGTGAATATGCCCCTACGGGGTGTGTTCATCCTTGCTTCCTAAGTAGTATGCTTGCACTTAGTACTCCAACTACCTCGTCAAAATGATTCAGACCTCCATAATGGGTCGTGTAAACTCCTTCTATTTCAGTCAAAGTGGGCACCCGATTCGTATTATCATGCAATTTAGAGCTCCCATTATGCATACGAGTCGTCGAATCACGATCAATGCGCCCCTGCGGGGATTGCAAACTCAAGAAGGGGTTCTTATATTGCTCACACGTATTACGCCGGACAAGCTCGCGCGATTGAATCAAATATCCGCTATGCGCAATGCGTCATGCATGAGCATACAAGAAAAGAAGGTTGAAGCAGCATTTCACTGCATACATGGCACACGTTGCTCCATTTGTGATAGCAAACCAGCAAACAACCACCACCTCTGCATAGACCTCCCAACCGCAATATAGCGGCGGTGCCAAGACCACCTGACGGAGCCAACACTAGCGCTCGTTGTGCAGAGAGGC
>Ga0307930_1001637_pt1 | contig 17653 bp, 17 predicted proteins | sample OrgLakmetageno46_FD_203161 | JGI IMG/M metagenome (GOLD analysis project Ga0307930, IMG submission 203161) | Saline water microbial communities from Organic Lake, Antarctica - #46 | ecosystem: Environmental > Aquatic > Non-marine Saline and Alkaline > Saline | place: Antarctica: Organic Lake...
CCCTTTCAGGACACTCAAACAGATCGTTATCCTCGGCTGCGGCATGATTGGCACCGGCTGGGCCGCCTACTTTCTGTCCAAGAGGATCGAAGTGGTAGCGTTCGCGCAAGAATCTAAAGCCCGGGACATCTTCCCCGAGCTTGTCCGGCTTGCCATGCAGTCCATGCCAGCGATACCAGATATAATAGCTCCGTCCGCACAGATTCTGATGTATCAAAGCCAGGCGAGTGCAGCAGTAAAAGCCGATCTGGTTATTGAGAACGCCCCTGAGAACGTCGAGCTAAAGCGCGAGCTCATTAGCCGCCTCCAGTCGCAAGCGTCGTCCACGGCGATTATCGCCAGCAGCACGTACTCCCTGAAAAATTCGGATATTGTCGTCAAAGCCATCGATCCAGCCCGCGTGGTGGTTGCCCATCCGTTCAATCCGCCTTACTTGATCCCGCTGGTCGAACGCCTGAGTTTTTACTACCAGGCGATCGGTAAACAGCCGGTGGTCATGAATAAGGAAATGATCGGGCATGTGGCCAATAGCCTTACGGCGGCGCTCTGGCGAGAGGCACTTTACCTGCTGCAGGAAAGCGCTGCATCAGCGACCGATATCAATACGGCGGTGACTGCCGGCCCAGGACTGCGCTGGGCCAGCCTTGGCGAACCCCGCATGGATCGGGCATTGACCGAGCAGATCGTCGCCGAGGTCGAGGTGGCCGCAGCTTGGAAGAACTTGCCCATTACCGGGATGAGTTGCTGGTTGTCCTCGCGGCTCGCCTGAAAACTGATCATCTTTAGCCTCGGGACCGTCCCACCAGAGGCTAAGCATCACCACAAACATAGGGACATTCGAGGAGAAAATTATGAAAGCATTAAAAACTATAAGTAAGCTTTCTTTACGCGCTGCCATAGGGGTCGCTGCGTTCACCATCGCCATTGGTTCGGCACAAGCCCAGCCGAAGGAACTCAGTATTCTCAGCGGATCACCAGGCGGCACTTGGTATCCGGTAACCGCGGGCATCGCTGAAATATTCAGCAAAAACGGCACCCGAACCAATGCCGAAGTGGGTGCGGGTTTAGCCAACATGGCGCGTATTAGCGCTGGCCAATCCCAGCTAGCAGTCACCACCTCAACGGTGCCTCCTATCGCCCGCAATGGCATTGCGCCCTTCAAGGAAAAAATTACCGACGTTCGTGGGTTAGCCGTCTTGTTTCCAAACTTCCAGCACGTCGGGGTAACCCGGAAATCAGGTGCCAAGTCCATAAAAGATCTAGCCGGAATGGAGGTGAATTGCATGGCAATTGGCAACTCGACCCATGCTGCCTTTGTTGACCTTCTGAAAACAGCAGACTTGACGGAAGAAGATCTTAAGTGCGCCCGCGGCAGCCACACTTTTGCGTCCAATGCGATTAAGGACGGCAATCTTGAAGGCTTCACCCTTTTATCAGGTTACCCGAACGGCACCTTTACAGAACTTTTCCACGCTAAGGAAATGCGGTTACTGCCGATGACCGACGCTGAAGTAAAAACGATGCAGGAAGGCAACCCAGGCTACGCCGCTGCAGAGATACCAGCTGGCAGCTACCCGGGACAGACTGAAGCTATTCCAACGGTGCGTTCAGATCTGATTATGATTGCCCATGAGGACATGTCTGACGATGACGCCTACTGGGTTGTAAAGACCATGCTTGAAAACCTTGATGCCATACGGTCCATACACTCAGTGATGCGTCCTATTACGCCAGAATACATGGCGGCGATAACAGGCATCGAAATGCATCCTGGGGCGATCCGCGCTTTCGAGGAAGCTGGATTTTTAACAGCCATTAAATAAGAACCAACCAAATAAAAACAGGTTCCAAAGCAAACATAAAAAGGCAGGTCACCATGACACTGGACAAGCTGACTGGCGGATTGCCACTGGCAAGACTGATCTCGATTGTGGCCATCGCCATGTCGGTTTATCACTTGGTGACGGCGTACTTCGGCACACCGATTGCCGAGGTACACCTACCAGTGCACCTCGGGTTTGCTTTGGTCATTATTTTCTGGGTTTATCGGTCAGCAGGCACAGGAGCCTGGCGTTATCTAAACGCGCTTCGTGACCTGACCCTGACTGCTATGGCAGTTGGAGGTTGCGGCTTTCTCGCGCTCAATGCTGATGAAGTGCAACAACGCATGCTCTACTTTGATCCACTAACAACTGAACAGCTGGTTTACGGCTGTGTGTTGATCCTGGCCGTTCTGGAAGCGGCACGAAGGGTGATTGGCTGGCCGCTTGTGTTCCTCGGAGTTGGTGCACTTGGCTATGCGCTCTTCGGCAACTATTTACCTTCTCCATTTTGGCATCGTGGCTACTCACTTCAGGCTGTGATCGAGACAACCTATTTAACCCAAGACGGGCTATGGACATCTCCGTTACGGGTGACTGCGTCCTACGTGTTTCTCTTCGTGCTTTTTGGCGCTTTTCTGGTGGCATCTGGCGCAGGCGTTTTCTTCACCGATCTGGCCCGAAGTCTGACAGGCAAGTTCACTGGAGGGGCGGCAAAAACAGCAGTGGTTTCCAGTGCCTTAATGGGCTCGCTTTCTGGAAGCTCCGCCGGAAACGTCGTGGTAACGGGTTCTTTCACCATCCCAGCCATGCGCAAGGCCGGCTTCCCCGGGCGCTTTTCCGCTGGAGTGGAAGCCGTCGCTTCATCTGGGGGCCAGTTCATGCCTCCGGTTATGGGCTCCGCAGCTTTTATAATGGCGGAATTTATTGGCATTCCCTATATTGAGATTGCTCAGGCAGCGATTATTCCCGCTATTTTGTATTTCATATCCGTTTTAGCCATGGTTCATTTTGAGGCCCGTCGACTTGGCCTGAAGCCTGAAGGCGGCAGCGAGTCAGCCTTACGGGTGATCAAGCAGCGTGGTTATCTGCTGCTATCCGTCGTGGTTATGTTGGCGACCCTGTCCTCCGGCTACTCGCCGTCGCTGGCCGCTCTTTATGCCCTCGGCACCCTAGTGGTGACCCAACTTTTATTTGAGCCTGCGATACGGTCCGAGTTTGTTGGCAATTGCCTCAAAGCCATGGATGAGGCTCCTCGCATCATTGGTCAAATCACCATCGCCAGTGCGATCGGCGGCATCATCGTGGGCGTTGTCACCCAGACGGGCCTCGGTCTCAGAATGAGTTCTATCGTACTCGATTTTTCCCAAGGCTTCCTGCCTTTATTGCTGGTGCTGACTATGCTCTGCGGGATAATTTTGGGCATGGGGATGCCGACACCGGCCGCTTATATAATTCTTGCAGTCCTGTTAGCGCCGGGCTTAGTCGAGGTGGGCGTTCCACTCCTGGCTGCGCATCTCTTTGTCATGTATTGCGCCGGCATATCGGCGATAACGCCACCGGTCGCCCTGGCCTCTTATGCAGCGGCCGCCATTGCCAATGCTGATCCCTGGAAGACCAGTCTCACCGCACTACGCCTGGGCCTGGCCAGCTTTATTATTCCTTACATGTTTGTATTTGGTCCAGCGATTCTCGGCATAGGTGAGACCTCGCAAATGATCTTTGACAGCCTGGCGGCTCTAGTGGGCGTGATGACCCTGGCTGCGGCGCTTATTGGCTGGTTCCTCATTACTTTGAACCTGATGGTGCGACTGGTTCTTTTGACTGGGGCCATTTTGTTGATCATGCCGGGTCTAACCGGCGATATAGCCGGTGCCACCTTGATTATCATCGCGGTCGCATACTGCTGGAACAAGGCGCGCCGAACGGCAGCCCTTGAGGCTCAGCAGACGCAAGACTGAGACTCTGAGGCTTTGTGCCCTCCGCGCTCGGCACCTGCATCCTTTAATTGCCGTTAAAAACATCACAGTTGAAGAAAAAGGAACGCACTATGATTTCAAGGTTGGAATTACCGGATGTATCAGGATTCACACCGGAGCAAGCCGGAATCTATGAGTCCATTAAACGTTCGCGGGGGAATTTAGATGGGCCTTTTCTAGCTTGGTTGTATAGCCCGAAAATGGCCAGACCCGCCGAACAGTTGGGCGCCTTCTGTCGTTATGGAACGCTTTTGTCCCTGCAGGAATCAGAGCTTCTCATCCTCTGCGTCGCCGCGCACCATCATTGTGATGGCGAGCAAAAGATCCATGAGCCGATTGCACTTCAGTCTGGTATTTCGGACGCTAACATTGCGCTTATCCGGAACCATGAGGCGCCTCGTTTTGATGGTCATCGCCTTACTCTGTTGAGTAAATTGGCGACTCAGCTCCTGCGGACCAATCGCATCAATGCGGCGTTGTTTGCCGAAGCGGAAGCGGTCCTGGGACATCAGACACTGGTTGAGACTGTCGGGGTGATTGGCTACTACGCCTTGGTTGCACATACCCTTAATGCTTTTGAAATGGACATGGCTACTTGACCGAGACAACCGAAAGTTCACTGAGAGTGTTTATTTTCAGAATCGAAGGTGGCGGAGGTCAGCGCAATGAGCACAAGTCCACTGCACTAGCCATCTTGGGCGATGGATGTAAAACTTTTGTTTGCGGGGCTGCAGTAAAATAGTTTACGGGCCCACCACCGCGCAACAGATGCTGCGCAATATAATTCCAGTTACTTTATCGAGCACCACCCACGTTTCAGCCTTTCACTCAAATGACACCGGGCTTTCTGCAGCGCGAGGTACTGGCAGGCCCCTGTATTCTAGACGCTTGGTTGGCTACAGAAAGCTGGTGACCAACAGAAAATTGTCATCGGAAAATGGTGGCACGCACCAAACTGTTGATCCTCGATGATCACAATCTGTGGAATTGATGCCGTCTCCGAGCGAGGATACGCTGGTGCAGACTAGCACCGGGCAGTACGTGAAGGATTTAGGTGCTCTTGGTATGCTCAGCAATCGAGCTAATGCCGAAGGTGTGATTAAAGCAGTGAGGGTACAGTATAATGTCATTCACTTACAATGGTTTGCCGTCTCGTGTCATCTTTGGCCAGGGTACTCTATCTCGGGTGGCCAAAGAGGTTGAGGCGCTGGGTTGTCACCGCGTACTAGTGCTTTCTACACCCGGGCAAGAAGGCCGGGCGCGCGAGGTGCTGAGCCAACTCGGCCATCTGGGTGCGGAGGTCTTCGCGGGAGCGAGGATGCATACTCCGGTGAAGACTACAGAGGAAGCTATGTACGTATTGGCATCGCTAGATGCCGACGGCGTCGTTGCGATCGGGGGAGGCTCCACCATCGGGCTTGGCAAAGCGATTGCCCTGCGCACCGACCTGCCACAGATTGCGATCCCGACCACCTACGCCGGTTCGGAGATGACGCCGATCCTTGGCGAGACGAAGGATGGTATCAAGACCACCCAGCGAACCGTCAAGGTGTTGCCTGAGACGGTCATTTACGACGTTAACCTGACGCTTGGGCTACCTATCGGCATGTCGGGCATCAGTGGCATAAACGCCATCGCACACGCCGTTGAGGCGCTGTACGCCAAAGATCGCAATCCGATTGTTTCTTGGATGGCAGAAGAGGGCATTGCGGCCCTGGCGCGCAGTCTGCCGAAGATTGCTGCCACGCCCACCGACGTGGCCGCTCGCGCTGACGCGCTCTATGGCGCCTGGCTTTGCGGTGCATGCCTCGGCGCGGTCGAAATGTCGCTTCATCACAAGCTCTGCCACACCCTTGGTGGTTCCTTCGACCTGCCACATGCCGAGACCCACGCTGTCGTGCTGCCCCATGTTGTGGCATATAACGCCGAGGCCGCACCGGAAGCGATGATGCGCATCGCTCGGGCGTTGGTTGCGAACGATGCTGCAGGGGGGCTTTATGATCTGGCGAAAGCCTTAGGAGCGCCGCTTACCCTGCGTGATATCGGCCTAAAGGAGAAGGACATTGATCGAGCGATGGCGATCGCTACGGCCAATCCCTATTGGAATCCTCGCAAAATTGAAGCGAATGGCATCCGGCGATTGTTAAACAATGCCTATACCGGCCTGCGCCCAAAGGCCATGGAATATATCGACAGATGAAGACCTTGCTTACCAACGTCATCGTGTTGACCCTTAACCAGTTGGCCCTGAAAGCCCTGGATCATGCCTGGGAACAACGTGGGCAAGCCCTCAAAGGGTGTGTTCCATTCAGATCAAGGCCGTCAGTGTGGCAGTCGTAAATTCTGGCAGCGATTCTGGCGATATCGCATGGAGTAAAGCGTAGGCCGCAGGGATACGAATTCAGCTCATTGATGAAAAGGCTGTTCCAGAGCTTAAAAATTAAGTGGATACCAGCCTTGAACTGTCGCAGTCTACCAGATGCGAAAAAATGCCGGAGTCTATTCTGGTGGACTACTACAACCAACAATGGCCTCCACGCCCTAATGGATCTATTTTTGCCAGCGCGGCTTCCTTCAGAGCCGTATGAAAATGAAGGTAAGCTTGGGTGGTCTCGACCGACTCGTGCCCCAGCCACAATGTTACCCGCTATTCTCTAATCAAAACCGCCAATGCCAACCGCTTGTACGCCCAGGCTTATATCCAGCGTGTCCTGTAGCACATTGCGAAAGCGCGGATGCTGAAGAAACTGGAGCGGGCTTCAAATAAGCAACACATTTCGACTGCGGGCAGAGGCGTCTATTTGTTAGTGTTAACATAGATTTGGCCTGTGGCTGCTGGGGTAACTACTACGTCTTCCTAGATATACAAGTGGTGTTTCTAAATAGAGTGCGATGAACCCATTTTATCGGATTTCCATCGGCAACTTGCGCAAAGATTTATGGCTGATTTAGCGTGGGCAAGAGGCCTAATTTTACTCATCTTTACGCCCCAAAATTTTGTTTTCAGTCACGTTATTAGATGCGTGCAAGCAGCCCAGAAATATCCATTTTCTGCACATCAGTGTCAAGTGCCTGCCGGATGGTGTCTGGTTGTCTTGAGTCTGCTGATTAAAGCAAAAAAGCCCGTGATGAGCGGTGTTTACCGATCATCACGGGCTTCAAATGAGCTTTTTAGATTGTTTTAGATGTCTGTTCGTCAGTTTTTTCTAGTCAAGAAGCTGTCTCATTAGAACGCGGCCAAACTGTTCCGGGTCTTCTACGGAAGGAACGTGTCCGATACGATCGAGAATGATAGGCGTGTCGGCACTAGCGTATTGGGCCAATGCTTGCAGGATTTCCGGCGGTGTGGCGATATCATCAGAACCACCTAATAGGGTAAGTGGCGTTGTTCGTTTTGACAATTTCTCGCGGAAGTCACAGGTTCCTAACATCTCACACAGTAAGGCGTAGCTGCGGTTGTCGCCGCGCCCCATGATAACGCTCCAGCCTTCAACTAGTGCAGGTTGTTGGCTGCAAGCTTTTGCGCCAAACCAGCGCATAGTGATCGTCGTGGCCATGGTTGGCAGGCCTTTTTGCATCACATCGGCGGAGCGCGCATTCCAAGCAACACTGGTTCCGATAACTGCACCAGTGTTGGTGAGGACGGCCGAAGTCACATGGTGCGGATGGTTGGCGATCAGTTGTTGGCCAATAACGCCGCCGATAGACGTGCCAACAAAATGAAAGCTGCTGGCGCCAGCAATTTGGGCCAGAGCCAGTGCTTCTTGGGCCAGATCCTCGGGCGTGATTTGGCTTGGGCTGGCAGGCCAAGCTGAGCTCGCCCCGTGTCCTGGCAAGTCCCAGGTCAGTATGCGAAATTTACCAAGCAAGTCTGGTATAACATCGTCCCAAACCCCCTGGGTCATACCCAGCGGGTGCGCCATCAACAGCAGTGGGTTTTCGCTTTTACCCAGCAAGCGGTAACAGACAATGCGTCCATTGTGTTTTAAAAATGCCATATATGCTCCGTGATGACGGCCGAATTAAACCCGTTCGATGAGTGTCGCAATACCCTGGCCCACACCTACGCACATTGTGCAAAGCGCATAGCGGCCTTGTGTGCGCTGAAGTTGGTGGGCGGCCGTCAGCAGCAGCCTAGCTCCGGACATCCCCAGGGGATGGCCTAGAGCGATAGCGCCGCCGTTTGGGTTTACACGGGGATCATCGTCGGCGATGTCCAGTTCCCGAAGCACGGCGAGGCCTTGCGCAGCGAAGGCTTCATTAAGCTCAATCACATCAACATCATCAATGCTGATGCCCTGTTTTGCCAAAAGTTTGCGCACAGCAGGAACCGGACCCATGCCCATAATGCGCGGATCGACACCTGCTGAAGCCATACCAAGAATTTTCGCCATGGGCTCAAGGCCATGGGCGGCAACGGCGGCTTCGCTTGCTATCAGCATAGCCGCGGCGCCATCGTTAACGCCAGATGCATTACCGGCAGTAACGCTACCGCCCTTGCGAAAGGGCGTGGACAAGGCCGCAAGTTTTTCTAAAGTTGTGACTCGCGGATGCTCGTCGATGTCGAACACCAGCGCTTCTTGCTTGCGTCGCGGAATGCTGATGGCAACAATTTCTTCAGCAAAGTAGCCCTGTTTTTGTGCCTCCGCTGTTTTCTGCTGCGAGCGGAAGGCAAATAGGTCCTGATCTTCGCGCGTCACACTGAACTGTTCTGCTACGTTCTCAGCCGTTTGCGGCATTGCGTCGGTGCCGTACTGGCGCTGCATCAGCGGGTTAACGAAGCGCCAGCCGATGGTGGTGTCTTCAATGCTTTGGTTCCGTGCAAATGCAGAATCGGCTTTGCCCATTACATAGGGTGCACGAGACATGGATTCCACGCCGCCTGCCAGCACCAAATCCATTTCACCAGCGCGGATAGCACGGAAGGCGGTGCCCACGGCGTCCATACCTGAGCCACAGAGCCGGTTCACTGTGATGCCGGCGACCGATGTGGGTAAGCCGGCGAGCAAGGCCGACATTCTTGCCACATTACGGTTGTCTTCGCCGGCCTGGTTGGCACAGCCCATGATGACTTCATCAATGGCCGCCGGGTCTAGGCCAGGGGCCTGTTCGAGTATAGCTTTGAAAACAGTAGCGGCCAGATCGTCGGGTCGCACACTGGCGAGTGTCCCACCGAAGCGACCTATAGCTGAGCGGCGCGGGTGGCACAGAAATACGTTAGTCATGCTGTTCTCTCATTGTTATTTGGCATGGTGCGCATGGGTACGAGCTTTCAGGTCCCGCAGGATCTCCAGTTCTTTGGCCGTTGGTTCCGGCGTCGTTTCAGTGTTGTCCGCGAAACGAATATCCCAGCCGGTGGCGTCAACAACATCTTGCCGGGTAACCGACGGATGAAGGGAGGTTACCACCAGTTCTTTGGTTTCCGGGTCTGGCTTTAGAATGCACAGATCGGTAATGACAATAGTCGGGCCTTTGCCGATGTTGGGCACGTTGTCGCGAGCCTTGCCGTCGCGACCAAAGCCAACGGATGTCACGAAGTCGACATCTTTTACAAATGTGCGGTTGGAGTGTTTCACCGTAACGAACACTTCTTTCGCGTGTGTTGCGATTTCTGGTGCGCCGCCTCCGCCAGGCAGTCGAACCTTGGGCGCCTGGTAGTCGCCTATAAGTGTAGTGTTCAAGTTAGCAAAGCGGTCGATTTGGGCGGTACCCAGAAAGCCGACGCTAACGTGTCCGCCCTGAAGCCAGTAACGGAACATTTCCGGCACCGATACGGTGGTAAGCGCTGACTCGCACAACTCGCCGTCACCGATCGAGAGAGGAAGAACATCGGGTTTGGTCTGCAGCGTGCCGGATTCGTAGATTAAAGTTACGTCCGGAGCGTGCGTCAGCCTTGCCAGGTTGGCGGCTTCGCTAGGCACTCCGATGCCGACAAAACAGGTCATACCGTTGTTCAGCGCACGAGCGGCGGTGACGCTCATCATTTCTGATGCGGTAAATTCAAGGCTCATCACGCAGCTCCTTGTTCAAAAATATTGTCGTTTAGCCAGGCAGAGAAGGTGTCGCGATCACGGGCAATGGTGTCCCATTCCTTATAAAAAGCGTTGTCGCGGTCGTAATAACCCAGCGCGTAGGAGGGGCTGGCGCCTTTGGGCGCTTCCACGATAGCGGTGATGGCCCATGATGGGATAACGCATGCATTAACCCCGACCCCCAGGTCATCCACAATTTCTTCAACAGTCACGATGCTGCGCTTGGCGGCTAAAACCACTTCCTTCTGAATGCCAATAATGCCTTCGACCAACACGTTGCCCTGACGGTCGGCACGCTGGGCGTGAATTACCGCCACATCCGGACGAATGGTGGGCACGGCTGCCAGGCGCTCGCCGGTGAACGGACATTCGATGAATTTGATCTGATCATTCACTTTTGGTAAGTCGCTGCCAATGTAGCCACGCATAATCGCCAGCGGCAAGCCGGCAGCACCTGCTTCATAGGCGCAAGCCATAGCAGCATGGCTGTGTTCCAGAATTTCCAGTTTGTTCGGCCAGCCTTTTTCCACTGCGTCTCGTAGGCGGTGGAGTGAACCAACGCCGGGATTACCACCCCAAGAGAAGATCAATTTTTTGGCGCAGCCGGCGCCAATCATCTGGTCGTATATCAGGTCTGGGGTCATGCGGATAAGTGTTAGGTCACGTTTGCCTTGGCGGATGACCTCGTGACCCGCTGCGAAAGGGATCAGATGTGTGAAACCTTCCATGCAGACCGTATTGCCGTCGCTGATGTGACGACTCACGGCCTCTTGTAGGGAGAGAAATTCAGCCATGACAGTGCCTCCAGTACGAGTTTAAAAGTTTGCGATGCGAATACATGTTTTATATGCGAACATAATGGCGTGGAGATTTTGTCGCCGTCAAGTACAAATTTCATCAAATGGCGAATCGTGCGGATGTTCGGTCACCGAACTAGCTGCTAACATGTGGGTTTACCGTCTGTTGAGTGATTAAGGGATAAAAATGAACGATCAGATTCTCAAACCCAGTGACAGGGACTATGTTGGCGCGCTTGCATCCGGGCTTGACGTTTTACAGGCATTCGATGCAGAGCATCGCCGTATGACCCTGAGCGAGGTAGCAACCTGCGCCAAAATGGACCGAGCCAAAGCGCGGCGTTTGCTGCTAACTCTTCATGCCCTGGGATTTGTCAAGCGAAGCGCCAGGCAGTTTGAGCTGACCCCGCGGGTACTGCAGCTTGGCTATGCTTACCAGGCATCGAACCAGTACCGGATTGTTATCCAGCAGCAACTTGAAGCTATTACCGAAGAGCTGGGAGAGTCATCATCGCTGGCGATGCTGGACGCTGACGATGTGGTTTATGTGGTCCGTTCGGCTGCGCCGCACCGGTTAATGGCTATTACGCTTTCGGTTGGTACTCGCTTGCCGGCGGCCTACACCTCCATGGGGCGCGTGCTGCTGGCACAGCTGTCTGAAGTAGAGGTGTCAGCTTTCCTTGAGCGAGTAGAATTAGAGGTGTTTACAGCTTTCTCGATAACCAGTCCGGCGGCCCTGAAACAGGAAATTGACAGAGTTCGCGAGAATGGTTACTCCATCGTAGATCAGGAGCTGGATTCAGGGCTTCGCTCAGTCGCGGTGCCCGTCTTCTCGGGAACTGGTGAGCTAGTCGGAGCTATTAATATCAGCACCAATGCAGCGCGAGTGGACATGGAAACGTTGAAGGGCGTTTACCTGCGTCGACTGCAGGAGGCGGCGGCCTCTGTAGCACGGACAACAAAGTGAGATCGTCTCCGTTGGATCAGGGATACCACCCGGTAAAACGGTTATCCACTAGCTCATCCAGAGTGGTGTTTGCCAATCGAATCGCAGCGTTTGGGACTTCTTTTCTGCGCAAAGTAATCACCGGCACGGTAATATTGTCATCTTCTAGGGCATGTATGCAGTCTACTCCATCTAATTGGAGACGTCGGACTTTTGCCGGCACAAGAGTTAAGCCCATGTTCGAGGCCACTAGAGATAGAGCAGTCTGCAGATCATTGACTTGTAGCTTCACATTGATGCGTTGGCCGCGTCGGTGGAACAGGCCCGGGGCATTGTCGGAAAAGTTGGGGCTGAGCGTGGCAGGGAAAGTAATCATCGGCCATTTTGATAGCTCCTTTATGGAGGGCGGATGGTGAAGTAGTGCGCTACCGGAAGGTGCGGCGGAAATCAGGGGCTCGTCGAATAGAAATTCCTGTTCTACGTCTGGATCCTCTATGTGAACCCTTCCAAAACCGATATCGATCTTGACGGCTTTTAGAGCATCAATCTGTTCCTGGGTCTTTCGTTTGTGAAGGGTGATTTCCGGGAGTGTTACAACCATATGCATCACCATAGTAGTCGTGAGGGGCTTACACCCTCACAAGTGTTTATATGCCGATACGTAAACATTGCCCGAGTGCGTCAAGATGCTCTGAATGAAGTCTTTGCCGCGCATCCAGAACGGTTCAGCCGAGGACGACCTCTCGCCTAACTACCGCCACAAGAGGTGACTATCAACCCAATACCGGACGATGCCGATTGATCGTGATCCCGAAAGTTATCGAATTTCTGGACGTCTCAAAATTAGCCGCAATACTGCCATTATTGATCGCACAGGATTCATTATTGTGATGAGCCAGTAATAGGTGGTTCAAGTTTTTGCAACAACGCATATAAGTTACGTCAACGTCTCGCTCGACGTTAAGCTCCCACAGTAAAGTCGTTATGCTGGGCATATAGTACGAACCTCACGAAGCAATCAATTTACCTAGCCGACCGTGACACCGCCACAGACAAAAAGGGTCTGACCGGTGATGAAGCCACTACGCTCATCACAATAGAAACTTACAGCTTGAGCCACATCTTCGGGCTGGCCCATGCGCTGTAGTGGAATATTGTCGATGATGCGGCGTGCGCGCTCAGAATCGGGGGAGTTATTTTGCCAGAAAGCGCTGGTAGCAATAGGCCCAGGAGCAACGCAGTTAACCGTAATGCCATGCTCTGCAAGCTCCAACGCCCAGGTTCTGGCCATAGATTGTAATGCCCCCTTAGTGGCGCTGTAGATAGTGCGCGCCTCTTTGCCCAGCACCACGCGGCTGGTATTCAGTACGATGCGCCCCATACCATTTGCCTTCATACTGGGCAGCAATGCCTGAGTGCAAACCAGCGCCGAGCGCACATTCAGATGCATTAACTTGTCGAAATCTTCAAGCTGCACCTCCTCCAATAGTGCCGGAGCGACAATTCCCACATTATTTACCAGCCTAGACACCGAGCGAAATTTAGCAATTTCAAACATCACCTTACGGGTAGCATCGGCATCGGAAAGATCAACTTGGCGCGCATCCGCTCGTAAAGATTCCGCTTCAGGCTTGACAATATCCACCACGATAACGCGATAGCCATCCTGCTGAAGACGCAATGAAATGGCTTGGCCTATGTTTCTAGCCCCTCCAGTAACAACAGCGCAGTCCTGCTGCGTACGTTTACTTTGAGCAGATTCTTGACTCATTCAAATATCCTTAGCGTGTTTATGTCTACTGAATATGCACCTGACATAAAACACACCTCGCTGGTAAATCACAGCGAAGTGCATGGGAGCTCTTTTTTTTTACACGTCGTTATCGCGCACTGAAGAAGGGTGGCGGCAGAGTGGCTTAACCTGAATATCCATGTAAGGAAATAGGGGCAGGCCGCTAATAATACTTTGAAGCTCCTCGTTGTCATTAACGTCGAATATACTGACATTGGCGTAGCTGCCCGCAACCCGCCACAGATGTCGCCACTTGCCCTGCTGTTGTAGCTCCTGAGAGTAGGCTTTCTCTTTTGCCTTAATATTAGCTAATTGCTCAGCCGGCATTTCCGGTGGCAGCTTTACGATCATTTCAACATGAAACAGCATTGTGCTTCTCCATCATGTTTGCGTTATAGAGTGTTTTTCCGGTTCAAATAGGCTTGCCGCCAGCGCATAATTTTAACCTCGACGAACAGCTCCGCCTGATAAAACGGATCGGCGTTAATAAAACGCTCGGCTTCCTCTCGACTGTCTAAATCCAACAGATAGATGCCGCCCGAAGCCGTTTCGCCATCATCAGAAAGCTTGGCTCCACAAGCCAGCAATATCTCAAGGTGTGTGTCGAGGTAGTCCAAATGAGCTTGGCGCACCTCCAGGCGCAGGGCCTGAAGGTTGGGTTTGTCGAAAGTTTCGATCAGAAATGGCATGTGAAAGCCTTTTGTGAACATGCATGGTCAAGCACTAAGGTAGCCCCAAATCGTTACGACGCTGCCGAAGATGACCCCCAGATAAATCAGGATCAGCAGCATGTAGCCCATCACATCCCGTAACTTCAAACCGGAGATAGCTAATACTGGAAGGATCCAAAACGGTTGTATCATGTTGGTCCACTGGTCGCCAATTTGCACTGCAAGGGCTGTGGCTGCCTGTGAAGCGCCAAGCTCTGCGGCGGCCTGCACCATAACCGGGCCTTGCACCGCCCACTGACCGCCGCCGGACGGGGCTAACAGGTTAATGATACCGCCACTAATAAATGACCAGATAGGTAGAGTTTGTGCGCTGGAAATCCCAACGAACATATTCGCAAACGAAACGACCAAGCCCGAACTTACCAGAATTCCCATTATCCCGGCATAAAAAGGATATTGCACAATGATACCGGAGACGATGCGAATGCCGTCTGCAAGTGCGGCCAAGAAGTTGGCCGGCGAGGCGAACAGCAAGATGCCCAAAAACAGGAAAGCAAAGTTGATGCTATTGAGGTTCAGCGAACCGCCGTCCACAGAGTACAAAGCAAGGTACAGCATGCCCAGCACGCCAATACCGATACCTACAAATTTGCTACGATTTAAACTCTCGGCAATGGTAATTTCTTCGCCTTTGGCAAGAGGAGTGGTGGTAGGTGTGACGACGGAGCTACGATCAATTTCAACAACATCTTCCGCTTTCTTAGGGTGTAGCCAGGCATTGAAAAAGGGCAAGGTGAGAAGAATCAGAGCGCTAGTGCCTAGTAGGATGGGCGAAAAAATTGTCTCGCTCAAAGGTATCAATCCGATGGCATTCTGAAGAAAATGCCCTTCTGTCGCGATCAGCAGAGGCACGCTACCGGACAGGCCAATACCATATAGAGAAAAGCCCGAATACGCAGCGGCAATGACCAGGGGGTAATGCAATCCTTTCACGTTAAGCGCCAGCTTTTGGGCAACGATCCCACCGATGACTAGGCCGAAACCCCAGTTTAACCAGCTGCCAATACCGCCGACTAGAGTAGCGACCACAATAGCCATGAACGGTGTTTTCACACGCGTAGCAATACGGTTGAGTGCGCCATCTACAAGGGGTGTCCTAGCCAGAATATAGCCAGCCAGAAGGATTACTGTCATCTGCATGCTGAACGCCAGCAAGCTCCAGAAACCGTCGCCCCAATAACGTACTGCATCGAATGGGCTAGTGCCCTGCATGAGTACCGCTAATATCATTGTGAGAGCGGTTAAAAGGATGGCGATGACCAACGGGTCGGGCATGTAGCGGTTAACGAGCCGGGTAAAGAAATTTGCAAGCGCATTCATTGATGGCGGCCTTTATTGTTGGAATGTTTGTAATTGTATATAATGTACGCTATACGAACATAAGTCCGCGGAACCGAACAATAATTAACCCTTGAACAACGCCGTTCAATGCTACTTTAGTCTAATCCCACTTAAGATAAGGTCAAGACCGTGGCAAAAAGGAAGAAAAGCTGATGAGCGAAAATGCGATACAAGCTGTAGTGGTAGGTGCTGGCACCATGGGCACCACTTTAGCCAAGTTGATGGCAGTTCAGGGCGTTAAGGTCATCTTGGTAGACGTCAGTCCAGACGTACTTGAAACTAGCCGCCTGTCCATAGGGGAAAACGCGGCTGGCGTTTGCTTTACCACGAAATTACAGGCAGCGCAGAGTCCAGATTTTGTCATAGAGTGTGTGACCGAAAATACTGCAGTTAAGCAGAAGGTCGTGGCACAGATCGAGTCCAGCGTGCCTGACACCACCATCATTATGACCAATACCTCGGGTATCCCGATCGACGACATCGGGCGCACCATGCGCGTACCGCAACGATTTTTAGGCGCTCACTTCTTTAACCCGGCAGACATCATCCCCGCTGTAGAGGTAATTCCCGGTAGCCAAACAGATGCTTCGGTCGTGGAGACAGCGTGCAGTTGGCTGAAGCAATTGGGAAAGCGCCCGGCGGTAATAAAGATTGGCGTACCCGGCTTCGTCGCCAACCGCATCCAGCACGCGATGATGCGTGAATGCCTATCCCTGCTAGAAAAAGGCGTTGTAGAAGCCAGAGCATTAGATGATATCGTTCAATATTCCATCGGTGTACGCATGGCGCTGAATGGCCCGTTACGCCAACGAGACCTCAATGGGCTAGATACCCACCTTAACATCGCCCGTTACCTCTATCCGGATCTTGACGCGCGCGATAAGCCAGCGGCCCTCCTTGAAGATTACGTTGCCCAGGGGCGCCTGGGTGCCAAAACCGGACAAGGCTTCTACTCCTGGAGCGAGGAGTCGCGGGCGCAACACCAGGCACAAGAGCGGAAAGATCTGCAAAACATCATTAAAATCACCATGCAACACGTTAGCCGAGAAGACTCATGAGCCAACCACGATGGAAAAAACGCCCTGAAGGTAGCAACTGGGGAGATTTCGGCCCTGACGATCAGTTAGGGCGAGTCAACCTAATTGGTTCTGAACAGGTACTTAAAGGAGTCAGGGAAGTTCATGAAGGAGTGACGTTCTGTCTGTCGCTACCCCTAGACATTCCCGGCGGCCAGGTGCTGAACCCCCGTCGTTCGCCGCCGAAACTATCTCCAACTGCGCTCGGTGATGACCAATACATCAACTTTTCCCTAGCTAATAATAATTCTTCGCTGCAGGACGTCATTAGTGACGATAGAGTGGAAATCTCCTTGCAGTACTCCACCCAATGGGATTCTCTCGCCCACGTGGGGGCTCTGTTCGATGGTGATGACGATGGGGAGTTAGAGAGTCGCTATTATAATGGCTATTTGGCTGGAAAGGACGTCCTCGACTTGAGCAAGGAACCCACCCAACAGCACGACTCATATGCTCAAAAACTTGGCATCGAAACGCTGGCAGCGCACGGTATGCAGGGCCGGGGCGTATTGATAGATCTGGTACGAGTTTTCGGAGCGGGAAGGACACTCGTCGGACATGTGCAGTTGATGCAGGCGATGGCGCAACTAAATGTTGTTGTTGAACAAGGAGACATGCTGGTTTTGCGTACAGGATTCGCCGAGGCGTTGCTGGATATGCAAGGCTCGCCAAATCCCGATGTGCTCAAAAACACCGGAGCGGTGCTTGATGGTAATGATTCCGCTCTGCTGGAGTGGATAACGCAAAGTGGTGTTTCAGCAATCTGCGCCGATAACTATGCGGTAGAGAATACTGACAGCGAACTGGAACCTGACTGCTGCTATAAGCTCCCTTTACATCATCACTGTATCTTCAAGCTTGGATTGCCGCTGGCGGAACTGTGGTATCTGAAAGACCTCGCAGAGTGGCTGCATAGCCGAGAGCGCAATCGCTTCTTACTTACTGCTCCGCCACTGCGTCTGCCAGGGGCAATAGGCTCGCCGGTAACTCCGATTGCAACCGTATGAGCCAGAAGAAAACCTATCTGTTCCGCTTAGCTTCCTGCTGTGCACTAAGGCCATTCGATACTGGATCAGCCTGCAGGTTAGCCGGCAAATATCGAGAAATATAATGGTGCGGTCCTCGCCCGTATTCTAGTA
>Ga0307930_1001638_pt1 | contig 17647 bp, 16 predicted proteins | sample OrgLakmetageno46_FD_203161 | JGI IMG/M metagenome (GOLD analysis project Ga0307930, IMG submission 203161) | Saline water microbial communities from Organic Lake, Antarctica - #46 | ecosystem: Environmental > Aquatic > Non-marine Saline and Alkaline > Saline | place: Antarctica: Organic Lake...
TCCCTCAGGCGATCCAGAAGAATAGTCGCCCATCCCCGAGCAACATCGTGACCCCATTTGCATGCAAGCTTCTGTCTGAACAAGGCTTCGGCTTCCGAAAAGCCAGTGCTGTAGAATGCCGTGTGTTTGCGAGCCATTTCCCGAGCGACGAGGTCCAAAATGAGGCTGAGATCAGAGGAAGCACCCCCGTATCGGCCAATGACTGGGGCAAGAACACGACAAACCCGTGGCCGTACTCATTGAGTTCGCTCTCTATTGGGCCTCTCCGATCTTTCTGCGACCCGTGCAGCTCTGAGTCGAGTTTTCTCGTACGATCGTGGTATTCTTTGTTGACAGCTTTTTGCCTTTTCTCCAGAGTTGCCCCGGGAATAGTAGAGGTGTTGTCGTCGTGTGAAAAGCCTTGTAGCGCCATGAAGTCCACAATGTGGTTTGCACCGTCTAAGTCAAAATCGGCACCATTGCCACCTGATAAATGAGAGGCTCTTATCACAAGATCTGGTATGATTTTGTTTGTTTTCTCGAGTGAAGAGCCGCTCGGGTTTTCAGGAAGTTTTCGCCGGAAGATGTTCTTGGTGCCTTGTCCATTAGTAGATCCGGTGGACTTGAAAGGAACACCGGCGTCGTGTAAGCCAACTTCAACGTTGCCCAGGATCGTGTTGTGGTTGGGAGATGTGCCTCCACCAGGGGCGTAATGTGAATTCAGTAAGTTGTTGGCATGCAAGTCTACTTTTCCTCTGATAACGCCTTTGATAATGATATGCTGGTTCACAGACTTGCGAGTTTCCGGAGGAGGTAGTCCCATGTAAACGCTAACGTGCTCTTTCCATTTTGCTGGCTTGAAGAGCACGCCCTGCACCGGGAGGCCCGTCAAGAGGTTGGTGGCGAACTCATTGTACAGAATTTCAAGGAGAGCTTTACGACGGGGGTCATCATAGGGTAATTCTATAACGCGACGGAGAATGCTGGCATTCATCAGTACATTCCTTTCGTTCATGATCACTTTTTGAACCTTCTTGGCCCCTAAACCACCGAAGGCCTCGACAGACGTGTCAAAGATGGGAGGAGGGGGGGTGGGGGGAGTCGGAGCTTACACTTGGTTCAGGTGGGTTCTTGTGACAAAGGGCTTCGAAGATGTCTTTGTGTTTAAAGTACTCAGCCTTGAAATCAGAAGCGATAAGGCTTCCCGACTGAAGGAATGTTGAATAGCGCGTAGAATCATTGTCGGCATCGAAAGAGTTCTTGCCGAGAATGTTTACTAGATTAGGGAAGAAGCCTTTTGTCTTTGAGCCACCAGGGCCGGTGGAGTCAAGCATCAAAGGAAGGTAGTTGCAGAGACAGCTGAGGAAGTGGGGGCGGTGGCTCAGGGGGCGGATTGAAACACCACCTGTACGCCCCCGAAGCAGAGCTTTATCGTGACTGAGAGACGGGTCAGGGGCATTAAAGCCTATATGCCCTGGAGATCGCCAAGGCAAAGATTGAAGGCCTCGCGCATAGCCTTATCGACTGTGCTGGCAAACTCAACCGTATCAGAGGCAGGGTGCACTTTCATGATGTATTCACCTAGGGCTTAATGCTCCCCAAATATACAAAGAAATGCCACTGTGGTATATAGCAACATAAAAATGTAACCTTCAGATCAAGTCTGACTGGGCTGAGTGTCCATTTGCGTAATGCAATTGTAATAATTTTCTCTCGCGGTGTCCTTCAGCCATCAGGCATCAGGAGTTTGGGAATGGAGTGAGCCAGCTGTCTCCACTTCGACCTGTCCTTGGCAATGGCGATCCACTCACCGAGTTCCTTCGAAATGCCCTTACTTTTGAGCGCGTTCTTCAACGTCCTGCCCCAAGTCATCTGTGGACAACCAATCGGTTCTTTGCACTGGGGGAATATAATCTAATCTAATCTAATCTAATCTAATCTAATCATTATTTGAGACAGGGCTGGAGGGGCCGGAATTTAAAGGCTAACAAGAGGCAATTATGGCTATACAGCGCAACCTAAACGTAAGGAGCATATCAGGCGCATAAGCATGAGTGGCAATTATTTTTATCCGGGCGAAACTCTTCGTTGATCGCGGTGCGGCGGACCCCCAGCCGCACCGAGCTGCGGTTGTTTTGCGAGATATCTGCGTATCCGTATCTGTAGCACAGGATGCCACCAATCATTTATACATTCACAAACCCGAATCAAGGACACATCGAGAGGCGGGTGGACGAGTGCACGAGTCTCCACCCCGTCAATATTCTATCCAAGAAGACCAGCAGCCAACAAGCGACTTTCGTGACCGACTTCGATATGAGAAAAATGGATGTTTAGATTGCGCCTTCCTTCGATGGACTCAATCACTCAAACTTGCAATTATTGCATACAGTAGTTCCACATTAGTATCTTGTTGATACTGAATTGAAAGGTGGCGCATACAAGTTGAAGAATACGAGAAGGGAGGCATAAATATTTCTGTTCCTTCCTTCTTGTTGGTATGAATGATAATCGAAAGAGCATTTTCGAGGGCGGGATTTACTCAATACCTGGGATGTTCACGATGCAAAACATTTCAGGAATGCTTACACAGGCCGCTAAATATCTCAAAGCTTTTGTAATCACGGCGCTCATTGTCAATATCAGTGCCTACGATGAGACTTTTGAGTGTACCTTTGACCTTGGGCTGTGCAATTTTACCAGCTCTGTCGATTATTCTTGGAAGCGCCGCACGGGGTCAACACCTAGCAGCCCCACAGGTCCTAGCAGCGACCACACCACCGGGGATGGCTATTATATGTATGTAGAAGCATCTTCACCAAACTTTCCTTTGAAAGGACCCTTTGAACTCGAGGCCTCGTTAGGCAGCGTGGAAGCCAGTTCCATTATCTTTTGGTATAGCATGTACGGCCAGTCTATGGGCTCCCTTGCTCTTCAAACGTACTCGACCAACTCTGGATGGGTGGAGCAGTGGAGCAAATCTGGAGATCAGGGAGAAGATTGGCAGATAGCCATTGTAGCAATTGACACCGTAGACACTTTCAAAGTTAAGTTCGTGGCGTACACCGGATGGGATTACTCAGGTGATGTGGCAATCGACGATGTTAACATCACACTGCGCATGACACCCTCGCCAACCCAGACAACTTCACCATCGAATTCGCCGTCTCCAACGGCTATACCTTCTTTAGAACCGACGGTCGCGCCATCGAGAACACCGTCGCCAACGCTGGCACCTTCGCCAGGACAAACTAATGCCCCAACAACATATTTGACGTCCACTGCTTCGCAAATTCAAAACGCTCTTGAAGCGAGTGGTAATACGATTTTGGTGGGCTCTGACATTACATTGTCCAGTGCACTTGTTATTTCAAATGTTACAGCGGTACGTATCTTTGGGAACGCATACGAAGTCACTGGTGGAGGAAAGATGCGCTGCTTCAATGTCCTTAATGCCGATATTTTGATTTTGAACCTTATCGTATCGAATGGATTTTCTTATGGGTATGGCGGCGGAATGTATATCAATGGATACTCCCAAGTCAACTTGCTCGGCTGTTCTTTCTTGCAAAACGAGGCTCACTTAGTATCTGGTGGGGCTATTTTTGCTGACGGTGCACAAGATCCTTATTCTGATTTGGCTGAATCTGGGAAGTATATGACGGTCACTATCCGTAACTGCAACTTTACCGGAAATTTGGGCGCATTTGGAGGGGCAATCAGATTCAACTTTCAGGTTCATCATGCATTGAAGAATATTTTATTTGCTTACTATATCCTTACAAATTTACTGTTTTTTCCTTCTAGATGTCTGTAACGATGGAAAATTGTACAATATCGGAAAACAAGGCGTCGTCGAGTCCCTCTGCGACCACTGGTGGTGGTGTGGTAGCAAGTAATGGAGTCAACTTGACGATGCTTGATTGTACAATTTCCCATAACTATGCCATAAAGGAAGGAGGAGGTCTCGCTTTTTACGGCGCAAATGTCCACATGGAGCGATGTTTGATCACGGAAAATCGTGCTCTGTTCGGGGGTGGTCTAATCGCCGATTCGTCATCTTATCTTAGCTGCACCGAGACTTCGTTCCTATATAACGATGCAGTTCGGGGAGCAGGTGCTTACATTGGAGGTAGCTTAAGTGTACTATATTTTGATCATTGCAACATTGCTCATAACGTGGCATCCGAGGGTTCTGGCGCTGGTTTGTACATCTCTGCTGGTATAGTATCAATCGTGTCAAGCACTGTATTCAATAATACTGGGAGTGGAGCATACTTTACTCTGAAATCGGGGGCAGCAGACGGGTAATTGTATTGTATTAGCATGAAGCTCTTGACATTTATTTCGTTTACGCGTTGCATTTGCGTTTCTCGTGTCCTTTACGTAGATGCTCGGCCATTGGAGGCTGTTTCTATTCGCCTAATTACCCAAGTGACTACAACGCTTTTTCTGCATGCGAATATGAAACTCAAGGAAACGGAACTTTAAATGTAATTACTTTTAACACGGAAGAGAATTATGACTACCTTTTGCTCAATGACAAGAAATACAACGGGCGAGAAGGTCCAGAATGCGTGGATGTGATTGACAAAGAAATCATCAAATTTTCCGCCGACATTTATACCGAATCCAGCGGTTTCGAAATCTGTTTCAGTGAAACTTCTTCTGGAGGTGGGCTCTATGTCATTGGAGGGACAGTTTATTTGAACAACGTTACTATAGCCAGCAACACCGTCTCCCACCGTGGCGGTGGACTGTATGTGGATAGCGGGAATGTTTACTTAGAAGCATGTGTTCTTGAGAATAATATGGCCGCATCTGGAAATGAAGTCCACTTTATCTCCGGGGAATTCAAAGCAAGCGATCTAAGCGTGGTTGGAAATGGTGTACTTGTCGAAGGAGCCAGTGCGCACTCTGGAATTGAGTGCTCGTCAGCCTGTAAGCATGGTACTTGGGGCAACTGTACATTACTCTTAGGCACGGAAAATTGCTTTGCCAACTGTCACTGCGACAAGTGCCCAGCAGGCGCTACTTCGAACGCGGTTGGGGCAACCTCGCAAAGTGTGTGTACTCAGTGCGGCGCTGGTCAAGTGCCGGACAGCACTGGCACGAGTTGTTCATCTTGTCCTCCTGGAACTTTTACAACCGACAGCTTAACCGATGAGAGCGGTGGCGTAAGTCGCCAGGTTGCACTTGGAGCCACGTCCTGCAATGCCTGTCCAAGAGGACGCTTCGCGGCGCATTCAAGTGCACTAGTGTGCCAAAGATGTGCAACAGGCCGGAGTAGCTCATTGGGATCATCAAATTGCACTCTATGTGACGCAAACTATTACGCGATCGACTCCAACTGCTACGAATGTACGGCGCGCCTTCAGTGTTTATCAACACCAGGACGTAAACTTCCTGGCCCTCAGAAAGGCTACTGGGCGGATTTGTATGGTATAAACATGAATAGCGGTGATACCGACGTTCCTGATATCGATTTATACGAGTGTCCTCGAGCTACTTGTGTTGGTGTTGATCCGAACAATTCGAGCTGCTGGGGTTTGTCGAGTAAACGAAAATTCTTGCAGTGCGTGGCAGAGGAGATGTGCTTGACTGGATCAGAGGGGCCTTTGTGTGGTGGCTGCCAAGTGGGCTACACTTACTCACCAACCGACGCTGCTTGTTCATCTTGTGCTACTCATGTACGCCGTGCAGCTTTTGCGGTGGCTGCACTGGTCATTTTGACTGTGGCCGCATGCTTAATATACTTTAAATACATCACGATTCCTGAGCGTTTGAAAAAAAACTTCGTCATAGGCTCTCTCTCCAAGGTGGATACGGGAACCTTGCGCGTTGCGTACTCAACATATCAGATCACCAGCTCAATTGCATGGACAACAGGTTTTGCTTTTCCACAATCATTTGCAAGAATGCTTCAAATGTTGTCCATTTTTTCGCTAGATTTCTTGAATTTCCGTTGCGTCCCAAATTCGAGTGCATTTACAACAGTCATCGCGTGGTCAATTGTTCCTATCGTTCTTGAAGTACTTTGCCTTCTGTTGTGCTTCATTCGAAGGGCTCGGGCGCGTACACGTCTAGAAAGCAAAGAGGTCCTTCGCCAGCACAGCGAATTCTTTTTTGTGATGACGTATGCTGTCATGCCACCGATATGTCGCTTTCAATTTGAGGCGTTGGACTGCATCGATGTCGCTGGAAACAAGTACCTTCGTTCGGATACGACTGTCGACTGTAACAGCGCTAGATACGCGGCATTCAAAGTTCTCGATATAATTCTGATTCTTAGTTGGATGTCAGTGCCGCTAATTTGGTTATTGATACTGTACCGAAAACGCCACCGACTCAACCCATCAAATGCAGTGGATATGTCTCACGCTTTACGCTTACAGCGAGCGGATAAAGGACTGAACGCATCAGCTTTCCTCTGGATGGAATATCAGCCCACGTATTACTACTGGGAAGCTGTTGAAATCTATCGACGTGTTCTTTTTGTGGGTCTTGTTCCTCTTGTTTCGTCGGTCTCATCTCGTAGAGCAGCCTTCGGATTGTTAGCTGCCATATGCAGCGCAGTTTGCTTTCGTGAGATTGAGCCATTTCGCCGTCACACAAACAACGTGCTCTCTCACGTTGCACAGTATGTTATTATGTTGAATTACGGCGCGGCACTTTGCATCAGTACGGGTGTGTCTGACAATCTGAACCCCTTGGTATTTGGTCTCATCTTAGTCGCAGTCAACTTGATTGTGGTAGGGTTAGCTCTGTATTTGGGCGCAATGCGTTACAACAAGGAAATGAATTCAAACCAATGGTGGCGTCGGGACTTGAACACCCAAGAAATAGCTGTGGTGCACGCAGTGATGCAGGGTCGTACTGCTCGGCAATCCGAGATTGTCACGGAATCGGCAGGTCTAGATGATCTTGGAATTGCCATGGTGAAGACATTACAATCGAAGGGGCCGAACAATGCACCTTCATTGAATGCAGAAGGCAAAGATATAAGCAAAAATATGAGAATGTCTGCTGAGGGGAAAGTGGACAGCTTCGAAATCTTACAGCGCTATCTGAAGAACGTAGAGGATGTCGTTGTGACCAAGCGAGTGGGTGCAGGCGCATATGGCGAAGTTTTCTTCGGCACCGTTCTCGGCCGTCCAGTGGCGATTAAGACAATGCTGAAGGTCTTTCAAGCGTCATTTTATACTCAAATTACGTCTTACGTCTTATGTTCTATCACTTTACTATATATTTTTACTCTTCTTCTTCAGGTGACAGAAGATAATGCTAAAGCATTTCGGGCTGAAATATTACTCACAGCGACGCTAAAGCACCCAAACATTGTGGGTTTCGTGGGTGCATGTTGGTCGCGGGAATTGGTCGCTCTGCTGTTAGAATGGGTGCCTAAAGGCTCTCTTGAAAGCTTATTGAGCCAAACGGTTGTGAACTTGGCATGGAACGATCCGCTGCTCCGGCTAGCTTCTGATGTTGCACGAGGGATGGCCTATCTCCACAGCCGCTCTTACTTTGATGAATTAACACGGACGATGAAGAACTGCATTCTCCATCGGTATCCCTGTCATACTTATTTTGATTTCTAAACCCATAGAATTTACTTGCCTGCTTTTCTGCCATGTAAATTTTTGAAATTCCACTTAAAACCTGAAAGATTCGTGCTTGATTTTGCATTCCAAGGGACCTGAAACCGGACAATGTATTGGTGACCGAGTTTTTGTCGAGTAAAATTTCGGACTTCGGTACTTCGCGCTCCAAGGCGCAATCATATCAAGACGTAGCCATGACTGCCGTGGGGACGCCTTTGTTTTGCGCTCCCGAAGTCCTCAACGGCGAAATTTACGACGAAAAAGTATGTGAATCTTGTATTCATTAAAGATATTATTAACGTCATTCAATCACTCCCTATTCTCCTGGAAGGTGGACGTGTACAGCTTTGGCATGGTTTTGCTTGCGATGTGCGTCGAGCAGCCGTTGCTCGAGTACCTTTCGGCACGCTGGTAAGCAGTACGCCCTTAAAGTGGATTATGAATTCATTGTTAGTGTAGTAGGTAGATCTGAATGTGTTGGTTTTTGTTTTGCACTTTAAGTGTTTAAGCTGTCCTACTTTTGTGTTAAAGGTGCGTGGACTTCGACAAGAAGCAGGCTCCAAAGCAGACAATGCGGCTAATCAGGAAGATTGCCGAAGGGTGGCGAACCTTTACTGCCGTGCCCCAAGCACCCCCAAAGCTCAATGCACTGCTCGTGCAGTGCCTCGAAGTGAAGTCTGAAGACCGTCTAACTTTTGAGCAAATTCTTTCAGAGCTGAGTGGTCTCATCAAAGACGAAATTGAGGACGGCAACTTCGACCGTCAGCCAGTTGGCAGCTGTGACGATTCCGCATCTCTCGATGCCAACGACAGCGGTGTGGATGTCGAAGATAACAGTGAAAGCGACGGCTTCTTTGACAGTGCTAACCCCGCCGACAAGACCCGCCTTAGGGCTGCTTCATTGATACAACAACAAGCTGGCACATCTGAACCAAATGAACCACCGGTTGAATTGTTGCCTCATTTGACTTCGCAGGGAGGGATTGATGAAACTGAGGCTAATGCTGGCGCTGAGTTTATGCGCAATCCAATGAATTCTGTTGCAACTCGTGGCACTGACGACTCACGCCTTTCGCAACGGTTTTCGCAGGGTGGGCGGCATTCTGAGTATGGGAACTATCGTGGCGATTTGGCGACGTGCACGGAGGTGTAAGCTACCACGAAAGCGTTAGTTTCCTTTGGAGTTTATGATGGATATATACCAGATACCAGTCTATACTGCTGACTGCACTTGTAGCGCGCAAGAACGTTCCGATATTCTTATCCAGTTGTTGAAATGACAGAAGTAGAGCGCGGGCGTTTGCGATAAATGGTAAACCCCCGTTCATGAAGTATTATAAACAGGCCATATATTCCCCATCTCAAACGAATGGCGAATGGCGAACGGATATCCGAATAGACTTCTTATACCCCACATCCCCCACGCCCCACGTCCCAAAGACAAGGAGATAAGAACTCGAACTAATACAAACCCAAATGGCACAGAAGCCAATGCTGCGGGCAGAAGTGGGTATGCGCGTACGTTGCGCAAACAATGCAAGTGCGGAATGATTCAGGAGGGAGAGGGGCATTGGCCAAATTCCTCGAAAAATTTGCAAAAAGCGAGGAATTTGTGGGTGTTGCGCACTCCACTGAACAATAAAGAGGAAGGCGCGCGAGCAAGGAAGCTCGTGACATGCGGAACACGAGGTCCACTCGGCAGAGGTCAAAGTGTGCCTTTCAGCGTGCAAGGCGCCTATTGTTCTGCCCCTGAGCCATAAGAGGCTTTGACGGGACAGGAACTCCTTCCTCGTCCGCGGACTGGCAGTGAATAGAAAAGCCCCCCCTCAAAATACAAACAGCAACATGCAAGCGGGCCGCTTGTGGCCTAGCGGTCCCTCCCTATCATAGAGCTAAACCCATATATCTTCCATCAAACGCCACGGACGCTAGTCGTGGTCGTCCTCCAGCGTTTTTCGAAGCCCTCGCAAGGCCCTCCGCCGTAAGAGCAAGTCGGCTGCGTATACCCCGAAGAGTAGGAGAAAGATGCGCCTGCTTAGATTTTTACTACTACGGCGACTACGGCGCTTATAAAGCAGGTCGATTACGGAGATGGCGGATAATTCGGTAATTTCAATACCTTGATCTTTACAAGAAGTTCGTAAGGATGCTAGCGGGTCTCGAAGGAATCTTCCTGCAGTATATTTGGGAACACACTATGGTATTGCTGCTGCACTAGTGTGCTGCTAGTGCTAATTAAGACTGGATGATAAGAGGTAAACAATCGCACCATGAAGCAACGTGAGGGTGGGGTGGGTAGGTGTAGGTGGGTTTTGGCGTCCGGCCGAAAAAAAGGTCATTTTCCGCTCACTCCAGAGGGGGGATCGGCCATTCTCGTATACAGAGCACCCAACGGACAACCCCATCACCCCTGGGGGGGGGGTTGCTTAGTATTGAAATAGGGACTACCCACCACCAGACAAGGGTGGAGGGTCGGAATCGGAACACCTCAGGAAAATGGCCCTCTCATTGGTTAAATGTTATTTTGCTCACCTCCTGATGGATGTGACAAATAAAATCGTCGGCGATCTGTACACCGAACCTTTTTCGCGGAAAACCGGTGCAGGAGGCGAATGAAATAGCTGGACCTGCCGCTGTTATCTCCAGCACCTTATACTGAGTTAAGAAGGCACTTAAATTTCATCAATCATCCGTGATCTGAACACATTTCGAATTTTCGTACTTTTTGATACAGGCCCCGAAGGGCCGGAATTAGAAGGCTGGCACTTTTTACCTCGAGGGAGACCGGCATTAGCACTGGGCAGGGAACAATTCAAGCGGCATTGATGGATTCCACGCGTTCGGCATTGAAACCGGGCTGGGGTTTCATATAGGCCGGAGCAGCCTTATGTATTGAGCAGCTGTTTGTAAGTAATTAAGTACTGAGTAAGTATAGTACAGTAGTACATCTCAGTACGCGAACGACAAGCTAGCACCATTTTTGAAAAGTGAGAGGAATCGATCTGAAGCACTGAAGCTGCTGAATCAAGGTTTTCTGTTGTGCATCCGGGAAAGAACCAGCAAACCAAGAAAATCTTGATAATCAAGAATCGAGGTTTTTTCATTCCGGGAAAGAACGGCTCTTAGTATCTAATAGATCAACGTAGAGTTGATGTTTTATGCGACCACGACCAAAAAGTGCCTACCAAAGAAAAATCTCTGTCCGTCACATCACATTTTTATCTGGGTACGTATGTTCTGACGCGTTACGTGTGTTCTGACACGTTGTCACTGATATCAACCATGTTCTGACACCTCGTCACGTCACTGAAATCAACTACGTTGATCGTGGCGTGGCGGCGCGCACGCCGCTGCAGTCGTTCTGTAGAGTACAGTAGAGTAGATAGTCGTTAGCCCATTCTGGGTTTCGTTATCATCTCGTCATTCTTTTGTGGAGGAATAGTATAGCTGAATGCCTTCGTAGAATGCGGCAAAGTGCCAATATCGTGGCGCTCCTGCTGACCTCAGCACATGCTGGTTTCTTTCCGACGCTTTTGTCTAGCAGGCCTCCGTCGACTAGCGACTTTGTATGTTACTTGAGCGACAGTCTGCCAGAAGAAAGACCCTCTACACGGAGAATTAGCCAAGCAAGACTAGCACGTCGCATCGGATTAGGAATGGCGAGTGCCATCCTCGTCGACTTAGTTATGGAATCATTTTCAGGACGAGAAAATTCAGGAAGTCTTGCTTCAGTCAGGGAAGACGATGAAGACGAAGGTACTGCCACCGTTGCTAGCGAGGCAGAGAGTATCGAGGAACAGTATAACTTCGACACGCACGGTGCCGTTGACGAGGCCTTCGTAGATGCATGTGACGGCGATGTCAAACAAGCTGAAGCAAGATGGGTAGCAACGTGCACTTGGCGCTCAGTCGAAGGCATCAGCTCTATTCTACAAGAGCCTCAACCACATTATCACGCCATCAAATCGCATTATCCGCATTTTTTCCACAAGGTATCGGAATAGGCATTATTTGCAACAATCTGCGCCTTAATTTCGTGCTTGTAAGCTCTGCGAAGCCATGCAAAAAGGCAGTCAATTATCTTTCATAAGTAGTTTGACATAACCTGGTATCTACATCATCATCTGAATCCTTTTGACTTTGTTCCTGTCAGAGATCTCGAAGTGGCAATTTGGTGTACTACGAGCGGCCTGGCTTGTCTACCTTAAAACATCTCTTGAACTCCAAGGAAGTATCCATTGAAAACGTCGTGCGACATTACATTTTTTTCATGGAATACGCGAACCAGGTTCTAAACCGCGGGAACTCTGATGGGCAGTTTGTGTCAATTTGGGACCTGAGCGGTGTTGGTCCTGGAGACCTTGTGGGTGACATGAAGAATTTAATGCGGCGCGTGTTACAAGTGACGCAAGACCACTATCCCGAGCGCACAGAAGTGATTTTTATCGTCAATGCACCGCGATGGTTCAGTGCTATGTGGGCCGCCATCAAGCCATTCGTGGCGACGGCAACCACTGAAAAGGTGCGCGTCCTCGGGGGCGCTGCATTACAGGGGGAATTGTTCGAATACGTGGCTCCCGAAAACGTTCCCGTGGCCTTTGGAGGCTCGGATCGCACTCCACTAGGGGGCGCTGAGGAAGAGGTAGCCCTGGCGGCGGCAGCAGAGCAAGTGACTCCGAAGGATTCAAGACGGCGCAACAACCGAAAGCCTCGCAAGACGTCGGCTGACGTAGAGGCCCAAGTTCAAGGCAAGGCGAAGGGACTGGCCTCGGCACAAGCCCGGATCCGCAACCAAGAAAATTCCTACGTCACGATGCCATTTTAGTTATATAAGTGCCCGAACTGCAGTCTTCCTAGTTATATTTCTGTCGAATTCATAAGGTACATGGTATACTGGTACAGCAGCGGTCCGAAACACTCAGGACCCAGGCACCATGCAAAGGTGCGATCTGCAGTAGCGGCCCGAATGGAGGAAGGGTGGCGATTCCCGTTTCCGCAGAATTCCCGCGCGACGCACGAGGGCTAAGAAAAATGCTTCACGTGGTATCTAAGAAAAATTTCCACGCGGAATTCTCGTGCCGTATATATATATATATATATATATATATATGTATATAAGTACGGCATAACCTTCAAATATACGGGATGGATCAACAAAGAGCAAGCAAGCATCGTATTGATGAGTCCTTCAAAACAAGTGAGTTTGACTGGATAGAGAGTCCTTTTGTGTGGACGCTGCTTTTGGTGTTTATAAATGGTTTCTTTGTCGTGCTCGTGCTCGCTGCTGGTGCGCACACCTTCCTCCGTCCCGCTTTCTCTCCTTTCATAGATCCCCCCTCATTGGCTCAGTGCTTCAATTCGGCTGCAGTCTTCGAGACCGTTTTTTCTTCCTATCTCCCTTACTTACCACCGGAGTCGCCAATGCTGCCGGCGGGGTCTTCGATTCGCAAGGCGGGTCTGAGAGCTATCTACTACAGCTGCAGCGTAGATGTCAACTAGAGCGTTTTTTTTTGAAGAAAAAACGCTTCGTAGATGCCCATCTATAGTTATAATTATTGTGACGGAATTCACATCTGATTGGTACAAAATTTCCCTTTCATCCTAATCTACGTAGACGCCAATGCCGATTGCCGATGACCAACAAACAACAAAGCAACTTCACCAGTAGCTTATAGCCCTCAGCCAGGAATTTATTGATACTGCCCTAGAGGTAGGCAATGGCACATGATCACATGGCGCATGGCACTGGGATTAATCACCAAATATCACTTTTACTATCACTTAATATTGCGATGTTCGATACACCAGCACTCGTATTGAGATTCCTTATGAGGTCTTAAGATGTTTCATTGAAGTAATTCATTCTTATTCAAAATAGAACAGAGATCCAAAGTAAGGGGGTCCTCGTGCGTTGCTGCACAATCACGATTCACAGTCGTGATCCGTTCCGGTTACATTACACAGCACCAAGGCGCTTCTCATGTCTTTGAGGATTTTAAGGTAGATCGCAGACTACTATCTAGACAAGATCGATGCAATTTGGATCCGGCCTCTCTTCTTCAATCTGCGATGTGCCTGATATTTCAGGAATCTCTTCGCGTCGTCTCTGACGGATATTTCTTTGTCGCTGACATTTCTCTCCACATAGGCGACATGGAGTACACAATAAGCTGATTGGAAAGAAGATACAGATGATGCAATATATGTAGCAGGCGGAGGGCTCGTGACTTTCTGCCTTCTGATCCGCACTTTTGTTGTCATTTCTGCACATGGCGCCTTCCACAAACTTGAATGCGACCTCGTTGTCTACTAAGACTAACTTGTTTGAACCCAAGCCTCCTGTCTGCGCTTCGTCGACTCCGACCGTGCTTCAGGCCTCTATGAATGTGCCCCGCACACGTGGACGAATAAAACCTTCAATAAAGATTCACAGTATCATATATATGACGAAGAACCATGGGTTTGTCATGAAAATCAAGAAAGAGTTTTCAGAAAGATCACAGCGTACCTGACCAGCAGGCCAATATATTACATCATCATTAGAACATTAGGGTATAAATCAAAGTACAGTAAAAGTCTCGTAGGCTCTTCGCTTTAAGCAACCTTTCAACAACTTGCCGAGCGAAGCCTATTACCTGCCGAGGAGCGCACGAGAGCAGCGACCAACTACAGTTATACTACTCTATCTTCTACAATCTCTAAGTTCAGTTTTACTTGCAGCTTGCAGCTGATGAGAAAGAAGATTGCAAGAAAAAGTGAGAAAAAGAAAAAGATACTCCTGTACTGCTCCTGTACGACGAAATATTTTTCGAAGCTGGGAAAAGTTCTGACGACCAGACGAGACGACCAGACGAGACGATGACGCGACGCCGCGACGCCTGCACTACTTCGCTCCTGTAGTAGCTCTAGAGCTAAGTAGACAGAGTGGTCTACTGCACTACGACTGCACTTAGACGGGAGAAGGGTACCCTTGGCCAGAGGTCGGATAATTGGGCGCTCCGATGTTGACTTGATCAGATCCTGCGCCATATTTTTACCATGTAGTGTGCATTACTTCAGCAATTCACGCCGTAGATAATTTAGCAGGCCACGGGTTAGAGGCTAGGCAGTTTAGCTGAAGTGTGATGGCTTTACGTGGGCGATTGCCATTTTTGGTTCTGGTTTTTATGCCCCTTGTTCCCCCAACGGACGCAGGACCGCTCGTAAAAGCGGCTGAGATTATGGGCTTCCTAGATAAGAAACCACCGAGAAATGACTTGGACTCTTCCTTTCGAGCTCTCTTAGATATGCCAGACTCAAACGGCGATAGGTCTTCGAAATATCAAACTAGTCTTCAATCTCGCCGCCGTCTCCTTGGGCTAGGCTTGGCATGGGCGTGTGCTGTTGAGCTCATCGTTGGCCTATTCGATTCCTCAGACCACACCATAGATGCTCACTTGTCAGCTTCACCGTCAAACGAACGTCCAAAAAAACATCAACGTCGCGCCTCTTCGGACGCTCGTGATGCTAGCTCTATTCGTGAAGACCCAAGCACTGCTCGTGCTATGAGTTCCACGCCTCCTACTGGCCATATACTGCATGCTCAGGTATCTGCACCAAGAGCAGCCGAGGATGCAGTAAAGCAGTACCCTTGCACCGTTGATCAGGTTCGAACGCCTTGCTATGCCGTTGATCTAAGAATTGCCAAAGCAAACGCTGATCGGATGCAGGCAACTGCTTCCAAGCTCGGGGTCTCGCTGCGCCCTCACGTGAAGACCCATAAGACCGTGGAAGTTGCGCTTTTGCAGACGGGTGGGCAACGGAGCGGCATTTGCGCGTCTTCCATAGCTGAAGTCGACTTCTTTGCGTCGCGTGGCTTCAAAGATATCTTGTACGCGTGCCCGCTCACTCCAGACAAGGTACCCATGTGCGCTCGTTTGGCCGACCAGCTAGACGGTAGCCTAATCGTGTGCGTCGACAGCGACGCTCAACTCGACGCAATTTTGGCGCACCCGCCTATCGGATGGCCAAAAGCGCACAGTGACGACCCTTTCGCATTGAGCAGTGGTGACGTAGGCAGCGGGAGCCATCCTGCTTCTCGTAAGTTTCAGTCAAGAGAAGTACGAGGGTGTGGTCGGCCCTGGCGTGTGGTCTTGATGGTAGACTGTGGCTATCGTCGCGAAGGCCTAGACCCTTTTGTGGCCGAAGAGCGCTTGAAACTGGCTCGTCTCGCTGCCAAAGTTGCAGGCTGCGAATGGACCAAGTTGCACGGCGTTTACACTCATGGTGAGAGTGGGTATGAATAAGAGATTGATAGAGAACAGGAATGGGTTGGTAAGTGCGAAGGAGTGTGAGTGGAATATGCGTATGCAGGAAAGCGAATAGGCACGCGTGTTTTGAGTGTCAGAATGGTCAACCTTTCGACGCATCCTCACTTTTGTTTCTGTGATTATGCATACCGAATCACTTAATATTCTTTATCCTTCTGTCGTCGGCATTTTGTTCAGGTGGGCACGCCTACGACCCGCCACCTATCAGCCACGTCGACGACATCTCATTGTCCCCCGAAGCTTGGGTGCAACACGTTGCCGCAGCGGAAAGGGATGCCTGCGCGGAAGCTGCCAAGGTTGTACGAGACGCTTTACGATTGCGCTCCAATAGTGGCACTAGTGGCGGTGATAGTAATGGAATGTTGGGGGGTGGACCTAGTCATCATCAAGGCGTGAGCGCCGCAGCTGACGCGGAGCGACTGAGCGTGTCCATAGGCTCCACCCCTACTTGCTGTTTGCCACCTTCTGACGGTTACCGCAACGTTGGCGTCACAGAGATGCACCCAGGCAACTACGCCTTTTTTGACGCCGCTCAGGTGTGGTGACCTAGCACACTAGATCATGATAAAGACGATTGCTGCTGTTGCAGTGCAGTAAGTTTACTTTTGGGCTTATGTGTGTGTGTGTGCATATGCAGTAGTTGTTGACACGGCCATTTGCTAATGAGTGTTGATTTGTTTCACACTTGCCAACCTTCCATCACGATGTATTCCGTAAGTCCTCTTTCCTATATGTACGCTTACAACTTTTTTTACTTCGTTGTTCCTCCTACTAGGTCGCTTTAGGAGCTTGCCGAGCAGACGACGTGGCTGTGCGCATATTAACGCGCGTGGTCGGCCACTACCCCAAGAGCAACACTCTACAGGTGGATATGGGCTGGACGGCGCAGGGTGGAGGGCAGGGCAAAACCCTCCATTACGGGGCCTTCACCCACACCGCATGGTCTCCGAAACCCCGCGGTTCCGCCTCCTCGGGGGGTGGTCACGAGAATGGTGACCCCGCGGCAGGCCTGCAACTGCAGGGCATGTCACAGGAAATGGGCGAAGTGTCCACGGCCGATGGGAGCCCCATCGATTTTGAGGCGTTTCCAGTGGGCACGGTGCTAGCGTTTGTGCCATACCACAGCTGTGCCGCTGGCCACTGTCACCCGTCACTGTTGGTGCTCGAAGATGGACTTGTTTTGCGTGAACTCGAGGTCGCAAAAGGATGGTAATAGCAAGAGACGATTGGAATGCAGCTTCCAGCTTCCTGAAGGCCGCCGCCCATTGGGACACGCAGATTGCGCTTGCAGCTTTGCGGGTTGCGGTGTTATAGGACTTCTTAGGTGCACGGGCATCGGGTAAATTTTGAAATTTCTATCATTGTTCCTAAGCTTCAAAGCTGCCGCCATATCGCCGACGTGCAGAGGACCTTCGCCTAGACATGTCGCTTGTCGCTCTGTTGTGTGTCAGTATTGAATTCAAAAACAGGAAAGGAATGGAGTCGTGGCCTGTGGCCTGACTTCCGACTGCCTGTCGACTTAAGACACACCAACTTTACTTGTACTTTTAATTCCCACTTCGGCGATTCCTTAGAAATTCCTTAAATTCCTTGGTCCTTAGCGCTTGGCCCTCGTCAGTCAGCTGTCAACAGTCAACAGGCCCTCAAACTCAAACTCGTTCAACTAGACCCCCCGGACAGGGTATACAGGGGGGTTCGTGGATGTAGTTTTTGAATTGAGCTAAAAAGTACGAGTACGGTAAATATTTGTTCGATTCG
>Ga0307930_1001641_pt1 | contig 17636 bp, 14 predicted proteins | sample OrgLakmetageno46_FD_203161 | JGI IMG/M metagenome (GOLD analysis project Ga0307930, IMG submission 203161) | Saline water microbial communities from Organic Lake, Antarctica - #46 | ecosystem: Environmental > Aquatic > Non-marine Saline and Alkaline > Saline | place: Antarctica: Organic Lake...
GGCGATGCTATTCAAGCCGTAAGGGAAGCAGCTGAAAAGTTACCCAACGATTATGGCATCGATTTTTCAGGAATTACCAGAGAAGAAGTTAATGTGGCTGGCCAATCGGTGATCGTGTTTTTATTGAGTGTATTGTTTGCTTATTTCTTTTTGGCTGCCCAATACGAAAGTTATTTGCTTCCCTTTGTCGTGATTTTATCTTTGCCAACAGGAGTCGCTGGCGCTTATTTGGTTACCTATTTATTTGGTTTAGAAAACAATATTTACTTCCAAATTGCATTGGTTATGCTAGTCGGATTATTGGCCAAAAATGCCATTTTAATTGTGGAGTTTGCTATTCAACGCAGACGGCAAGGCTACAGCATTGTACGCTCATCCTTAGATGCGGCCAATACTAGATTGCGACCAATTTTAATGACCTCTCTTGCTTTTGTCCTTGGCTTATTACCTTTGGTTTTAGCTACGGGTGTAGGCGCAAAAGGAAATCAATCTATTGGAACGGGAGCCGCTGGCGGATTACTTATCGGAACGATATTCGGCATTTTTATCATCCCTATTTTCTTTAGTATCTTTCAATTTCTACAAGAAAAAATTACTGGAAAACCACAAATTACTAAACCAACCGAATAATGAAGAATTGGAAAACCTACAGTTCATTTTTAGTGTTTTTGAGCTTTATCGGGCTTATGCAATCTTGTTTTGTGGCAAAAGACTATGAAACGCCAGAAGATTTTACTCCAAATGAAAAGTTATTCAGAACAGACGAAGTTCAGCAAGATTCAACTTCTATAGTAGATTTTTCTTGGCGGGAAGTATTTACCGATTCTATTTTGCAAGAACACATTGAAACAGCATTGGAAGCCAACATCGATATTCGCATTGCGTTGCAGCAAATTGCCATTGCCAATTCTTTTGCCAAAGAGGGTAAAGCAGGATACTTTCCTAGCTTGGAACTAAGTGGTGGTATTAACTATCAAAATTTAGCGCCAAACTCTCAGTTTGGTAATTTCTTTAATTCGTTAACACAATACGAATCTTCGGTTACACTTTCTTGGGAAGCAGATGTGTGGGGAAAAATAAGAAGCAATCGCAGAGCCACACAAGCCGAATTTTTCCAAAGTATTGCAGGACATCAAGTGGTAAAAACTAGATTGATTGCCGATTTAGCTACTGCCTACTTTCAACTTTTATCTTTAGATGAACGTATTTCCATTACCGAAAAAACAATTTCCACTCGCGAGAAAAGTTTAGCCACAACAGAAGCTTTAAAAGATGCTGGTCAATTGAGCGCGGTTGCGGTAAAACAAACCGAAGCCCAACTCTACACCGCAAAAGCTATTTTAATCGATTTAAAAAATGAATTGCGCATTGCAGAAAACACCTTGTCCATTTTAAAAGGGGAAGAACCACAAACTCAAATGCGAACTTCGCTTCAAAAACAAGAAGTCAACCAAGAAATGAAGGCAGGCGTTCCATTGAATTTACTGAGCAACCGTCCTGATGTATTGCAAGCCGAAGCTGCTTTCAGAAATGCATTTGAGTTGACCAATGTTGCTCGAACCAATTTTTATCCTTCCTTTAATTTAACCTCAAGTGTAGGTTTACAAAGTTTAAGTTGGAGCGATTTTTTTAGTTTGAATTCTGTTTTTTCCAATGTATTGGGAAATTTCACTCAGCCCTTATTCAACCGAAGAGCTATAAAAACCCAATTGGAAGTGAGTGAGTCGCAACAGGAAATTGCGGCACTTCAATTTCAACAAACGCTATTAACAGCAGGAAAAGAAGTTTCAGATGCCTTGTATATTTATGAAATGCTTTCTGAAAAAGTAGAAGTAAAAGAAAAGGAATTTGAAGCTTATCAACTCGCCTTTGAGTATTCAGAAGAATTGCTCAAAAACGGATTGGCTAATTATTTGGAAGTCTTAAACTCACAAGAAAATGTACTCAACACCGAATTGGACTTGGTAAATAATCAACAAGCTTTATTTCAAAGTAGCATTGATTTATATCGTGCTTTGGGTGGTGGTTGGCGATAAAGTTGACTAATTAATTTCCATTTTAAGTTTTGTTTTTATAATGTCATTTCCAAAATAAAGAAAAAATAAACTTATCAATAAACAAGGTATTAATCCTGTTGTAAATCCTATGGGAAGCCCTAGTACAACCACAGCAGCTAACAAATAAACTACATAACCAAAACCAAATTTAAGCACACGTTCATTACTACTCATTGTATGTGTAAAATTGACGATAAACAACGGAATTAAAATACTGACTATAACGCCACCGAACAAACTGTTGGTATTTGCTTCAGAATCCAAAGTTAGAAACCCAATAATTCCCATCAAGATTATATTGAAGACTGCAAGAAAAATTCCCTGAACAATTTTAGTAAATACACTTTTGGTTTTTGTTGAATTTGTATCAACCATAAAATCTTCCAAATCAATTTCTAAAACATCACAAATAAGGCTAAGTGTTTTTCCCCTTGGTTCATTTTCTGAGTTCTCTATCCGCTGAATAGTTCTCAAGTTTAATGAAGCTTTTTCAGCAAGCTCATCTTGAGTAAGTCCTTTCAATTTTCGTGTTTCACGAATTTTATCACCTATTTCGTTCATATATATTCTTTTAAGAGGCTTTAAAAATATAAATTCTGAATATTATTTTTAGTAGATTTCAACGGATTTATTTACGACACTTGCTTTGTCATAAAAATGTCGTCAAGCTAATATTCAAATTTCTACATTGTATAAGTAAACTAGGATTCGAATAAAACACTTAAAATTTTAGTGACTAATTAGTTTCAAAAAATCATATGATTATTGTAAATAAGTAATCTATTATCATTCATTTGCGTATGATTTTCACGCAGAGAACGCTAAGCATTTCGCAAAACACACAAATTTATATCTCTCTAATAATAAACACTTTGCGTTTCTTTGCTTTATTTTCTTTGCGAACTTTGCGTAAAATAAAATTATGATTATCAATGTTCTAAACATACTGATTAGTTACAATTTTATTCTATCAGTAAACTTTTAAAGCATTAGTGAAAATTAGTGTTATTCGTGGTAAATACATTTTTAATTTTTACTCACCCAGCAGACTTTCATCAAACAACTTTAAAATACGTTTGTACTCATCTTTCCAACTGCTGGGTTGTGTAAATCCGTGACTTTCGATGGGATAAATCGCCATTTCCCAATCGTCTTTTTGCAATTCGATTAAGCGTTGATAAAGGCGAACTACATCTTGAAAATGTACATTGGTATCAATCATTCCATGGGCAATGAGTAGATTTCCCTGCAATCCTTCCGCAAAATAAATTGGACTGGATTTTCGGTAGGCTTCTGGGTCGTTAGTGGGTTCGTTTAAAATATTGCTGGTGTAGCCATGGTTGTAGTGCGCCCAATCCGTAACCGAACGCAAAGCAGCTCCAGCAGCAAAAGTTTCCGCTTCATTAAACATCGCCATTAAGGTGATAAAGCCGCCATAGCTTCCGCCGTAAATACCTACTTTTTTTGGATTTATTCCGTGGTTTTCTACTAAAAACTGAACTGCATCCACTTGGTCGCTTAAGTCTTTTCCACCCATGTGGCGATAAATTCCAGTTCGCCAATCGGCTCCATAACCCGCACTTCCTCGGTAATCTACATCAATAACCGTGTAGCCCAAATCGGTGAGCAAATTATGAAACATATATTCCCTAAAATACCTAGACCACCATTGGTGTGCATTTTGTAAATAACCTGCTCCATGCACAAAAACAACGGCCGCATCATTTTTTACTTCTGAAGAGGGTGCGTACAATCGAGCATGTACTTGTGCTCCATCGGAAGCTTCAAAAGTGACGAATTCTGGTGTTTTCCACGGATAAGCTGTAAATTCTTCTGAAGCTGCATCGGTAATTTGTTTGGCTTTTGCTTTAGCCGAATTTTTCTGAAGATACAATTCCCAAGGTTGATTTGCAGTAGAATGTAAAATTGCCAACTGCTTTTCATCAGGTGAAAGGGTAACTAAATTGCTTCCTTTCATGGAAGTAAGTTGTTGTTTTTTAGTTCCATCTATCTTCATTTTATAAAAATGGCGTTCCCCTGAATGAACTTCAGAAGAACTGAAATACCAAGACTTCCCATCCTTAGACAGCAAAGGGTCAAAAACTTCAAACTTGCCAGAAGTCAAGGCTTTTTTGGTGTTAGTTTTAAAGTTATAGCTATACAAATGCGAGTAACCAGTCTCCTCTGATTGGAAATACATTTCATCAGTATTCGGAATAAAACCCCAAGTAGCAGAATTGGCATAGGCGTTAATACCTGGACCACCAAGCCAAGCTTCGTTGTATTGATGGTCAAGTATTTCAAGTGATTTTGTTTCTGGATTAATCATGCAAATCCAGCGGTGTTTATTGTCGTTTGAACGAATATCTACCACTGCAAAACCTCCTTGATCTGAAAATTTTACTTCTGAAAATTGAAGGCTTCTTTCCCAATCGTTCCAATCTTTGTCGGGATAATCTTTGGTGAATTCGGGTAATTTATTCAAATCAGGTAAGGTTGAAGCATCAAATTGAAATACGGTATCTTTTACTAAATCGTACACATACAATTCTTCCACAGCAGGTTTTACACCCACTTTTGAGCGTGCAGATAAATCTTCCGTATAACCTGATTCATCTACGTAATTGGGAACAATGGTCGATTTGCTTTTGCTAGGCAATCGAAGTGAAAAATAGACTTGTTCTAAATTTGGAGAAAGCTGCATATAACGAAGTTGTTTCTCTTCTTGGTAAAAAGTAAACGCTTCATTATCTGTTTGCCGTTGTTTCTTTCTGGCTTCGGAAGCTTCTTTTCTGGCTTTTACTTCGGCTAATAATTCAAGATTTTCTGTTTCAACCCAAGCTTCATTTTCATTTTTTTCTTTTTTTGAATTAGAAGGTGTATTGCCTTTTTTGAAATTGGTGAGTTTCTTCAACGTCATGTTTTCCGAATCTAATAAAAATAAGTTGCCACTGCTTTCAAAACTGATTTGCTTATCGGAAATAAATTCAGCATTGCGAATACGTGAATTCAATGCTAAGATGGTTTCGGTTTCATTTTTAGCGATGTGATGTATTTTTAATTGATGCCCATCGGTAACTAATTTCTGTTTTTTGTCTTTGGAATAAGAAGCATATTCTGAACGAGTCTCTGCTTTTTCATGTCTCGCAATTTTTTGAAGCTTTTCAAAATATTTTCCACTAAGCATAAAAATAGAATCATCATCAGGTTGGCTATTTCGATCTTGAAAATAAATTTTGTCCCCTTGTTCGTTCCATTGTATATTTTCTGGTGAAACCCCCATCCAACTAGGATGTTGCATGATTTGCTCGATGCTTAAATTTGAGATTTGGGCAAAAGAAATTGCATTTAAAAATAAAAAAACGAATAGGTTTATTCCAAATTTATACTTCATAAGTCTGTTTTAAAATATTAGTTGTGTTATCTGTATTCTTTTTTTGCCACGAATGACGAATATTAATCGATAGATCCCCCGAAACTCTGGGTCGGAGATTAATACCCATTTGACCATGAAAAGTCGCTATATAACGCACTCATTTTCCTTTTAATTTCCTTGTTCATAATTTCCATAGACATACTATGCAAATCAATCACAGCGTCATTAAAAGAAAAAGCAATTTTGTTTTCTTAACGACTTTTCAAAATCAAAATGGTATAAGAGGAAATTTTGAAAACCTAAAGTTTTCATCTACTAAAAATAAAGCTTTTTCCGCTTGATACCTCGAAGGCTCTGTCTTGAGGTAGTTCATTTAATAAAATTCGTGCATTCGTGGTAATTTGTATCAAACTACTAAAGAGAAAGTCTACCGCTCCAATGCATCTAAATCTTCCTGAGAGAGATTGACCACATCTACCTGAACCAATCTATACAACAAATGTTGCCAGTTACTATGTTGGCTGATTATTTTTTTCATACCTCGAATACCTTTTTCTTTATCTGAAGATTGCATCATGGCTAAAGCTTTCCAAAATTGAATTTCGATGTTGTTAGGCTGTAGCTTTTCGGCTTTCTGGTATAAGCCCAAGGCTTTTGTAAAATTCTTTTTTTCTAGTGCAACATCTGCCTCGTTCATAAATTCATAAGCACGATGAACTTGCAGAAGACGCTCTAGTTCAGCTAGTGGATATGCTGCATCATCTACCCGTAAATCTATTTTTTTTACTGCTTGATGTTGTCCTTTTTCAATTTTTCCATCTACAACCACCAAGGCTGCTGACTGCATACCTCGAATATCTCCACCGGCATCTTGAGCTGCTTTTAAGGTGACTAAAACTCGTTCTGCCAAGGGTAAATCCATATTGGTTTGATAAGCTTTTGCCATGGCTGGCACAACTTTATCATTCGCCATCATGTTGGCTTGAACTGAAAAATGCTTCCCAGCAAAATGTGAAGCTTCAGCAATACACTGCTGTCCAGTAAAAGCAAAAACTTCACCAAGATTATTCATAATAGCTACTTGCCGAAAGGCTTCACCTTCATCCTTATTTCTTACTTCTTCAAAAGCAGTTATTGGTCTTGCTCCTTTTTCTAATAGCTCAAGTCCTTTAACTCCGTAGTCTATATTCACAAAAGACTGGGTGGCTACTACGCCTACACCAGCTTTTACCCAAGGTACTACTTTACCTACAGCAAACCAATGGCTTTGAACACCTACTGCCATTTCACCTGTCTTTTCATCAAATGCTACAATGGAATATGTATGTGCAAAATCATCTTGGATGGGCACTTTTTGAGCCTTAGTGAATTGACAAACAAAGGCTGAAAAAATCAGTGTATATAGGATTTTTTTCATGTGTTTAATTTTCATAATAAGCATTAATTGTGGCTTAAAGTTTCATTTCAGGAACATCATCTGGAACTACCATCTCTCCTTCTGTAGCTTGCATAATTTCAGCTACGCTTACTCCGGGAGCTCGTTCTATTAATTTGAATTTACCTTCAACTACTTCTAAAACAGCTAAATTGGTTACAATTTTAGTAACGCATTTTACACCAGTTAAGGGAAGTGAACAAGCCTTAAGTAGTTTGGAATCTCCTGCTTTATTGGTGTGCATCATAGCCACAATAATATTTTCAGCAGAACCTACTAAATCCATTGCACCACCCATACCTTTTACCATTTTTCCTGGTATTTTCCAGTTGGCAATATCTCCTTCTTGCGAAACTTCCATAGCGCCTAAAATGGTTAAATCTACATGCTGTCCACGAATCATCCCAAAACTCATAGAAGAATCAAAAAAACTAGCTCCTGGTCTTGCGGTGATGGTCTGTTTTCCAGCATTAATCAAGTCTGGGTCTACTTCGCTTTCTAGTGGAAAAGGCCCCATTCCTAAAATTCCATTTTCACTTTGAAACTCAATTTCTATATCGTCTCTAACAAAATTGGCCACTAAGGTTGGTATGCCAATTCCTAAATTTACATAATAGCCATCCTTAACTTCCTTGGCTATGCGTTGTGCTATTCCGTTTTTATCTAACATTTTTTTTAGTTTGAAAGTTTTTCAATTTACCAATGAACCAATTTATCAGTGTATCAATTTATCAATGAACCAATGTATCAATGTATCAATGAACCAATTTATCAATGAACCAATGTATCAATTTATCAACGTGTCAATTTATCAGTGTGTTAATTTATTATTGTTTCAGTTTATCAAAGTATTAATTTATAAATTTTTTCTGGATTTGATTGACGTACTTAATATTTTGTATAGTATAAGTCCTAATTCATTAGTTTTTTCAGTTAATTCTAGCTCGCCGTCAGGGTAAAATTTTGATTTTGTACACAATACTAACCAATATTTAGTTTCTTCTAACTCTTTAGTGGCTATTTTTATTTTATGAATAAAGTCTGCTTTACTTTCCGCCTTCTGAGCTTCGTGAATATTAGCTCCTATACTTGTACCAGCTTTTAATAGTTGATTTGAAATAACAAATTTTCTATTCTTTTCAAGTTGCTCACAATATTCAATTATCAATAATGCTAACTCTATTGATTTATCAATTGCATAATTTTTCATGACACGATAGTTTAAATCATCAGCATTTACAATGTAAATAATCTAAAGTTTTCAAGAATTTGAACTGTTTCATTAGTCCAATTTTCTATTGTTAAATTAATCGGTTTTCAAATCAACTAATTCTCAACTTAATAATTCGTTTCATTTTCTACATTGTATTGATACATTGTATAATTGTTTCATTATTTTCTAACCGTCCTTTGCTCAATTCGTTTTTCATAATTTTTTCCTTGGTAAATGCGTTGTACAAAAATGCCTGGAATATGAACAAAGTTGGGGTCTAGCTCACCCGGTTTTACCAATTCTTCCACTTCTACAACCGTTATTTTGGCAGCACCACACATATTTGGATTGAAATTTCTAGCTGTGCCTTTAAAAATTAAATTTCCAGCCTCATCTCCTTTCCATGCTTTTACAAAAGCAAAGTCTGCTTTAAAGGCATGTTCCATAATGTGGGGTTTTCCATCAAAATCGCGTACTTCTTTTCCTTCGGCAACCTCGGTTCCATAACCAGCAGGAGTAAAAAAAGCGGGGATTCCGTTTTGTGCAGCTCTACATCGTTCTGCTAAAGTTCCTTGTGGAATTAAATCTACCTCCAGTTCTCCACTGAGCATTTGTCTTTCAAATTCTGCATTTTCTCCTACATAGGAAGATATCATTTTTTTGATTTGTTTTTTTTGAAGCAATAAACCCAAACCAAAATCATCTACCCCAGCATTGTTTGAAATGCAAGTGACGTCTTTTACGTTTAATCTCACCAATTCTGCTATGCTATTTTCTGCAATTCCGCTTAATCCAAAACCGCCTAGCATGAAAGTCATTCCATCTTGAACTCCCTCCAAGGCTACTTGAACGTTTGCAACTACCTTTTTAATCATCTTTAAAAATTTTAGTGGAAAATACTTAAATTTTATGCTATCCACAAAAAAAACGAGGGAAAATTAGGAAGCTTTTAAAAGAAGAATTTATCTTGTGACGGTGTCATGACTTAATAAAGTGATTTAAACTTATTTCAGTATTAGGGAAAGAAAACACCATAAAACACTGCATCTGCTTTGATGTCCTTATTCCTGTTGAAGCATTTCTGGTGTAACCACTGTTCTAAATCCTACATGGTCTGAACTGGATTTTTCAGCGTTACCCATTCTTGCTGAAATCCGAAAGCTTGCACAATAGGAAGCATGACATAAAAATGAGCCCCCTTTTATGATGTGCTCAATTTCATAAGGATTATTGGGATTAAAGTGTTTTTTTGCGCCTTTTGGATTTTGAAGAATTTCGTTTTGGTCTAGATTTGCATAATATTTTACATTAAAGTAATCTTGCGTTATTTCCCATACATTCCCCAATAAATCGTAGAATCCTAAACTATTAGGTGGATAAGATTTTACACCGGCAGCATAATCAAAGCCATCTTTTGTAGCCAATTCTATAGGAAAAGTACCCTGCCATGTATTTGCATTTTCGTTTAAGTTTTCTGCATTATTCCCCCAAGTAAAAATGGCATCTTCCTGATTTCCTTGAGCGGCAGACTCCCATTCTGCTTCGGTAGGTAATCTTCGGTTTGCCCATTTGCAATAGGCCAATGCATCTTCGTATCCTATATGCACTACTGGGTGGTTTTCTTTGCCTTCTATATCAGAATCCGGCCCTTGAGGATGCCTCCAATTGGCTCCAATTTTCCATTCCCACCACTGATTGTAATTTTGAACATTATTTATGTTTTTTACATTGCGTTTAAAAATTAAACTACCAGGCTGCAAAATAGATTCATCTGGCTTTGGTGTGCCTGCTGGAAGTTCTTTTTTCATTTCCTCCCAATCTATTTCTCTTTCAGCTAATGTAATGTATTGGGTAGCTTCAACAAATTGAGAGAACTCTTGGTTGGTCACTTCAGTTGCATCCATAAAAAAACCATCTACATAAACTTGATGAGCAGGTTTTTCTGCCATCATAGCCATTTTATCATTAAGTTTTGCTCCTTTGGTAAAGGTTTTACTGGGCACCCAAATCATCCCTTTTGGAGTTTCAAGAGATGGAATTTCCTCTTTTTCTTTTGAAGTGGTTTCACAATTCCAAAATAAAAGTAGGACTAACACTATTAAACATCGAACTATAGCTGATTTCATCTATTTAAAATTTACCTATTCATGTTATGAATTTCTCACGTTTTGCTCCCATTTCCAGGAGGAAGCAATCATTTCTTTTAAACCTTGTTCTGCTTTCCACTTTAATTTTTTTTCAGCCAAATCAGTAGCAGCATAAAGTTTCGGCACATCACCTGGTCTTCTTTCGGTTACTTCATAATTGAGCTTAGATTGGGTTACTTCTTCAAAGGTATGAATAACTTCAAAAACAGAATAGCCGTTGCCTGTTCCTAAATTAAAAGTTTCAAAAGCCGTTTCATTTTGTTTATTCAGCAAACGTTTTACAGCTACAACATGCGCTTTTGCCAAATCTACTACATGAATGTAATCCCGAATGGGCGTTCCGTCTTTAGTTGGATAATCATCTCCGAAAACCATCAACTTTTCACGGATTCCAACTGCAGTTTGCGTAATGTAAGGCATTAAATTATTAGGAATCCCACTGGGCAATTCACCGATTAATCCAGATTGGTGGGCTCCAATAGGGTTAAAATATCGCAAGGAAATAGCCGAAAATTTCGGATTTGCTTTGATGACATCATCGAGGATTTCTTCCGCTATTTTCTTGGTATTTCCGTAAGGAGAAAAAGGTCTTTGGGTGGGCTCATTTTCTGTAATGGGCAAATTTTCTGGTGTTCCATACACCGTTGCTGAAGAAGAAAATATAAAGTTGGAAATGTCATTTTGCTGCAAAGCTTGAAGCATATTTACCAACGAAAACAAGTTGTTTTGGTAATACATTAAAGGTTTTTGAACAGACTCCCCAACTGCCTTATGTGCTGCGAAATGAATTACTGCTTTAGCATCTTTATGCAATTGTAAAACTGAATTAGTCTGCTTTTCATCTGCTAAATTTACTTCTACAAAATCAGGCATCACTCCAGTAATTTTTTCAACTCGGTTTAGTGTTTCTTTAGAAGAGTTGGACAAATCATCTAAAATCAATACTTCAAAACCATTTTCAATTAGTTCTATTGCGGTATGTGAGCCAATATAGCCACAACCCCCTGTTACAATTATTTTATCAGACATTATTTATAATTTAAATTCAAGTTACAATTGTACAATTTTGTTTTTAAATATCCTACTAGTACCTACTAGTTTGTTGTATTGAAAAATATTTCTATATTTGCCTCATGAGTTTAGTGCATCTTAACAAAAGGTCTAGCGTGCCAAAATACCGGCAAATTGTTTCTTCAATAGAAGAAGCTATACTTGTTGGCAATTTAAAAAAAGGAGATCGACTTCCCTCGCTAAATAGTATTAAAAATCAACATTCGGTTTCTAGAGACACGGTTCTAGTCGCTTTTAATGAACTGAAAAGTCGCGGTATTATTGCTTCCATAGTTGGTAAAGGCTATTATGTAACCAGTGAAGATGTGGCAATTTCGCATAAGGTTTTTGTGTTGTTTGATGAGTTAAACGCCTTCAAAGAAGATTTGTACAATTCCATCATTCAGCATTTAGGCGAGCACATTCAAGTAGATGTGTATTTTCATCATTTCAATGAAAAGTTTTTTTCTCAAATCATCAACGAAAACCTTGGAGCTTATAGTTATTACGTAATTATGCCCGCCAATTTAGAGCATACGGAAATAGCTATTTCTCAGCTTCAAAAGGACAAAGTGTTTATTCTAGACCAAGTACATCCTGAACACCACGAATTTCCGGCAGTATATCAACATTTTGAAAAAGATGTTTTTGAAGGGCTTTCTCAAATAAAAAATAAACTAAAAACCTACAAAAAGTTCAATTTGGTTTTTTCAGAAAAAAAGCAACCTAAAGGAATTCTAGACGGATTTTTAAAATTTTGTAAAACAGAACTATTACCTTACGAAATATTAGAAACTATGGAAGCAGAACACCTTCAACAAAAGGAAGCTTACTTTGTTTTAGAAGACAAGCCGCTTATTCAAATTATAAAGCTTATGAAATTGAAAAAATATAAATTGGTAAAAGATATTGGATTGATTTCTTATAATGACTCCCTTCTAAAGGAAGTTTTGGAAGGCGGAATAACAACCATTTCAACCGACTTTAAATTAATGGGGAAACAAGTTGCAGAAATGATTAAACAGAATAAACCAAAAAGAATTGCTAATAAAAGTCAATTAAGGCTAAGAAAATCGATTTAAGATGAAGGCAAAGCAAAACATACAACCAAACGAAAAAGGTGAACTTAGCTTAGCTAGTCCCAATGGAAAAATTAAGGCCGATTTTTCCCTAAATGAAGGAGGAAGACTGAAGTCTCTTTTTTATGAAAACCGGCCTGTTATACAAGATTTAGAAAATACTACTTACCAAGAAGATTATGCGTCTGCTGTTTTGTTTCCTTTTGCAAACCGCATTTGTGATGGCAAATATTCATTTCAAGAAGAAAACTATCAGCTAGATTGTAACGAAAAAGAAAAGAACAATGCCATTCATGGATTAATTCACGATAAAGCTTTTCAACTAGCTAACAGCCAATTTGAAAAAGAAAAAAATTCAGTTACTTTAAGTTATACAGAGGAAAATCCTCCAAAAGGTTTCCCTTTTTTGTTTGCTATAGAATTGACATACACACTAAGAAATAATGGTCTTGACCTTGCTATAAAAGCAGAAAACAAAAGCGCTAATAATTTTCCTTTTACCATGGGTTGGCATCCCTATTTTGTAGTTAAAAAACTAGCCGATTGCGTGTTGGAGTTTGATAGTTTGAAAAAAGTCTTATTTAATCAAGAGTTAATTACCATAGGAATGGCCCACAGCTTTGCGCCAAATCCCTTTCGAATAGATCAAGATTATTTAGATGATTGTTTTGTGCTCCACGACAAAAGAGTTCGTTTTAAAACTCCAACTTATCATATTGAATTTAATAATAGTGAGCATTCTAAGTATTTGCAGCTGTATTTGCCTCCAAATGAAAACCGAATAGCTATTGAACCTATGACTGGAATTTCAGATAGTTTTAATAATAAAAAAGGCGTCAAAATTTTGAAGCCAAATGAAGTATTTATAGAAAAATGGAATTTAAATTTTTTAAACTAAATTCAACGCAAATTTATATAACCCAACTAATCCTATACCTATGTCCTCAAAATTTGAATTATTAGATTACATTATCTTCGTTGTATACGCTATACTTATTCTAGGTATTGGGCTTTGGGTGTCTCGGGATAAGAAAGGACATCAAAAAAATGCTGAAGATTACTTTTTGGCTAGTAAATCCTTGCCTTGGTGGGCTATTGGTGCTTCTTTAATTGCTGCAAATATTTCAGCAGAACAATTTATAGGAATGTCTGGTTCTGGTTTTGCATCAGGTTTAGCCATTGCTTCTTATGAGTGGATGGCCGCAATTACCTTAATTATTGTCGGAAAGTATTTCTTACCCATCTTCATTAAAACAGAAATTTATACCATTCCAGAATTTGTAGAAAAACGCTTTTCAACTAACTTAAAAACAATTTTAGCAGTATTTTGGATAGCACTATATGTGTTTGTAAACTTAGCTTCCGTACTCTATCTTGGCGCATTGGCATTAGAAACTATTATGGGTTTCCCAATGATCTACGGCATTATTGGATTGGCTTTATTTGCCGCAGCCTATTCGCTTTATGGTGGATTATCTGCAGTGGCATGGACAGATGTAATTCAGGTTGTGTTTCTTGTATTGGGCGGTGTAGTTACTACCTATTTAGCATTGAATACTGTTTCTGGAGGAGAAGGAATTATAGAAGGCTTTAGAACCATTTACGAACGCGTTCCCGACCGATTTGAAATGATTTTGGACAAAACAAATCCGGAATACAACAACCTTCCGGGGCTTGGTGTTTTAATTGGTGGTTTATGGGTTGCGAATCTATATTATTGGGGTTTTAACCAATATATCATTCAACGAACTTTAGCTGCGAAATCACTTAAAGAAGCGCAAAAAGGAATTTTGTTTGCAGCATTTTTAAAAATGATCATTCCCTTAATTGTGGTTATTCCTGGTATTGCTGCATATGTAATTGTAAATGATCCTGAGCTATTAGCTAGACTTGGTGAATTGGGACAACAAAACTTACCTTCTACAGGAGAAGCAGACAAAGCCTACCCTTGGCTACTGCAACTTCTCCCAGTCGGGCTCAAAGGTTTAGCTTTTGCCGCACTTTGTGCTGCCATCGTTTCGTCTTTGGCTTCGATGCTTAATTCTACTTCTACCATATTTACAATGGATATTTATAAACCTTACATCAACAAAAAGGCAAGCGACAAAACTACCGTAAACGTAGGTAGGTTGTCTGGGGCAATCGCTTTATTAATTGCTTGTATTACCGCTCCATTACTTGGAGGAATTGACCAAGCCTTCCAGTTTATTCAGGAATATACAGGAGTAGTAAGCCCTGGAATTTTAGCGGTATTTTTATTGGGATTATTCTGGAAAAAAACAACCAATAAAGCAGCTATCATTGGCGTCTTATGTTCTATTCCTATCGCTATGTATTTTAAAATTGGTCCAAAAGGCTGGATAGATAGTGCCTTTTTTGTAGATGTTCCCTTTTTAGACCAAATGGGATATACCTTGGTACTAACCATGATTATTATAGCAATCACAAGTTTAATGCAGCACAATGGCAAAAATGATGAAAAAGGAATACCAATAAACAAACAAATGTTCAAGACCTCTCCGTTATTTAATATTGGCGCTTTTGCAATTATGATTTTACTTGTGGTATTGTATGCTATGTTTTGGAATTGATAAAATGAAAAATTGGCTGTGGATACTTTTATTTCAGCTTACTATTTTGTCAGTTTAAAATAGAATTTATTCAGTAAAAGGCCTGAGAAAAAGGTCAAACACAACATTGAAAATATTGCTTTTAGACAAACTACTTATTCACCTAAAATGAAAAAAAAACTATTAAAATACGTAAAAAAACAATTTAAAAAGAGCTTTAAAACGAAACCACTATTGGTTTTTTCGCCTGGCAGAATCAATCTGATTGGCGAACATACAGACTATAATGATGGCTACACTTTTCCTGCTGCTATTGACAAAGGCATTGCTTTGGCCATCTCGAAATCTGATAAAAATGAATCCGAAGCAATTGCTCTAGATAAAAATGAAAGCTACACCTTTCAACTAAAAGAAGTGGAACCTTTGAAAAATGGCGGTTGGCGAAATTACATTATAGGTGTAGTAGGTGAACTTCAAAAAACAGGTGTTGAACTTGGAAATTTTCAACTTGTTTTTTCTGGAAATATCCCTGGTGGAGCAGGAATGTCCTCCTCTGCTGCTTTGGAAAATAGCGTGGCTTTTGCTTTAAATGAGTTGTTTGAATTGGGCTTAAGTAAAAGTGAAATGATATTGATTTCGCAAAAAGCAGAGCATAATTATGCAAAAGTGAATTGTGGAATTATGGACCAATATGCCAGTATGTTTGGCGAGAAGAAAAGTGCTTTGTTAATGGACTGTAGAAGCATTACTTCGGAAGCATTTCAAATTGATTTTAAACCTTACAAATTAATTTTAATCAATACCAATGTAAAGCATGATTTATCTGAAAGTGCTTACAATGACAGAAGAGCCGTTTGCGAACGTGTTTCTGCAATGTTGAAAGTTAAAGCTTTGAGAGATGCTAGTGAACTAGACTTGATGCAGCTTAAAAAACACCTTAAAGAAGAAGATTTTCAAAAAGCTTTGTACATAATTCAAGAAAATAAACGCGTTCGGGCTTTTATGACTGCCGCAGAAAATGAAGACTTAAAAACCTTAGGGAAATTACTCTATCAATCTCATGATGGGTTGAGTAATCAATTTCAAGTTAGCTGTACAGAGTTGGATTTCTTAGTGAATTATGCCAAAAAATCTACCGCTGTTATCGGTTCCAGAATGATGGGAGGAGGATTTGGGGGTTGCACTATAAACTTGGTACACGAAGACAAATTGAAAGAATTTAAAAAAGAAGTACGAAATGCATTTAAAAATGAATTTAATAGAGATTGCTCTATTTATAAAGTAAAACTATCTAAAGGAACGCACTTAGTTGAATAAAAAACCACAGCACATGAATCCAGATTTACAAGATTATTCTCACAGAAGATTTAATATTTTAATAGGCGAATGGGTCTTGGTTTCTCCACACCGAACCAAAAGACCTTGGCAAGGAAAACAAGAAGATGTAGCCAACGAAGTCCGACCTTCCCACGACCCTGATTGTTATCTATGTGCAAGAAATACAAGAATTAATGGCGAAGTTAATCCAGATTATGAAGATGTTTTTGTATTTACTAATGATTTTGCTGCACTACAAGTAGACACAAAGGCTTTTACTATAAACGATGGCTTGCTAAAGGCGGAAAGTGAAAGCGGAATTTGTAGAGTGATTTGTTTTAGCCCAGATCATTCCAAAAGCCTTCCTGATATGAAGGTTGAGAATATTGCAAAAGTTGTAAAAACATGGCAACAGGAATACAAGAATTTAGGTGAAAATCCAAGTATAAACTATGTTCAAATTTTTGAAAATAAAGGAGCTATGATGGGCTGTAGCAATCCACATCCGCATGGGCAAATTTGGAGTCAGTCTACTATTCCGAATGAGGCTGCAAAAAAACATAAACGACAAAAAGACTATTTCCAAAAAAATAAAAGCAGTTTATTAGGCGATTATTTGAAACAAGAATTGAAATTACAAGAACGCATCATTTACGAAAATGAACACTTTGTTGTGCTATCCCCTTTCTGGGCAGTTTGGCCTTTTGAAGCGATGATTGCTCCTAAAAAACACTCTCAAAGCATTTTAGATTTATCTACTGAAGCTGCAATGGCTTATGCCGAAGCCATTTCGGTACTGACTAAAGCTTATGATAAATTGTTTAATTGTTCTTTTCCTTATTCTGCTGGAATTCACCAAGCACCAACTAACGGTGAAGCTAACGAACATTGGCACTGGCATATGAGTTTTTATCCACCGCTTCTACGCAGTGCAACGGTAAAGAAATTTATGGTAGGCTATGAAATGTTTGGAACCCCACAACGGGATATTACCGCTGAACAAGCTGTAAATCGATTACGGGATTGTCTACAATAGCAAAGCAATTTGTTGCTGTTTCAAGTGCTTCGATAAACTTAGTAGAAGTGTCGAGTAGTCTAATTGGAGTGTACTTAGGGTTTGCTGAAAAGGACTAATGTCTTTTAAATATGAGAGACAAAGTTTATGTTTGTGCTATAAAGTGCAAGGAGATATAGAGAAAACCTCAATTAATCGTGCATCTTTAGCTAGATATGTCTTAATGAAAGCAGTCTTTTGAACTAAAAATGAAAATAAATATTTACTAAATATAAGAAACATAATTTTGAAATGTAGTCCCGTTAGGGACTTAATATTGGTAAAGAATGGACTTTCACCAATGTTTAACTGTGCCTTTAGGCCTGCCTTTGCCGGCC
>Ga0307930_1001642_pt1 | contig 17619 bp, 14 predicted proteins | sample OrgLakmetageno46_FD_203161 | JGI IMG/M metagenome (GOLD analysis project Ga0307930, IMG submission 203161) | Saline water microbial communities from Organic Lake, Antarctica - #46 | ecosystem: Environmental > Aquatic > Non-marine Saline and Alkaline > Saline | place: Antarctica: Organic Lake...
TAGTCCACTTAGGACGATAACTACAGTTATCGTCCTAAGTGGACTACGACACGGGGTGAGAATTTAAAACCAAAGCAACCATAACCAGCCCTAATTTAAAAGGAAAGCAACCATAACCAGCCTTAACCTCGGTGATTTATAGTAATCTATATAATAATATATACATTGTTTATTATTACATTAGAGACGATGAGTGATATATTTATATGTTTAAATCTTATCATAAAAACACAACTAAGGAAAGCACGAAAGACAACTAAGAGATAAGCCGTCTATACAACCCCTAAGACGGCACCCCTTCCGAAGGAAGAAGGAAACTCCACATAAATTTATAGACATATATATGTATTTTTAAAAATAGGCGAATTTTGCCCTCCGTATTTGGTATTAAGAACCGGGAATAGGCAAAAAAGGCGAATTCTGCCCCTGTTTTTATGTCAAGCCTCCTATAGTGAAGTTTTTTTCATAGGGACCCATTTTACTGGGCAGGATTTGCCTTTTTTGCCTGTCTCTTATTTATACTGGTATTGATTGAGGGCAGGATTTGCCTTTCTCTTTTATTTGGTATTATTCTTTAGTATTACTATTATTATTCTTCTTGTTGGAAACTAAGAAAAGTATAGTAATAAGTAAGTATAACACATATGAGCAGAAATAAATTCATCACATATACATGTATGGCTAAAGGTTTCTCTATGGTTCATATTCTTATAATATAAAAGCCCATAGGGCAACCTCGGCGATAATTCCCTCTACTCATCATATAAATCTGTGTAAAAAATGATAAATCATATTTATATATTGAGTTATTATATATGTTAATGAATAATTGGAGCCAATCTATTGACAGTTTATTAGATAAAATTCGTTTGAATTGTATTCAGCTTACTAACAGACACATCAAGAACCATTTATATTATAAAGGAGCCAGTGCTTATTTTGAAATACCAACCATTATATTAAGCGTTTTCAGCGGTTCGTTCAGTGTTGGAAGCGACCCATTCATAAACCAAGAAAGCATTTCAGTTATAACATGTTCTATATCAATGGTTATTACAATTCTTACAAGTATAAAATTATATATGAAGATTACTGAGAATTCCAGTCAAGAACAAGAACTCGCAATATCCTTTAAATCATTAGCCTTGGACATATTCAAAACCTTATCTTTACCTAATGATGACAGAGGAACAGACGGCTTAGTATATCTTAACAAAGTATATAATAAATATGTTAATTTAGTTGAGAATTCTTCAATTCTAAACCAAATGAATAAAAAAGATAATCTATTAGTAATAGACCCTAAATTGTTAAATGTTGATGATGGTTCATCTATATCATCCAACAACAGCAACCCAATAAGAACAGAAGAAAATGATTTATAATGATAACGGCTTATCTTCTATCTTAAATCGATTATCAATTTTGTTATCTTTAGTCATATTGATATTATTGTTATCAAACAATAACTTTTTACTCTTAGCATCAGTAAAGAACAAGGACAGAATAAATTCATTTTTATAGATATCCGAAATTAAATCCAAGTCCTCGAACAAATCCAGAAATATAGAAGCATCATTTATAATATTCTTGGTTCTATATTTACTCACGCTTAAGAAGTAAATAAAAGCCAAACAGAAGAAACCACAAAGATTACTCATAAGAGATTGAATATTTTTCGATGTGTGTGCTATTTTGTATTGATTAGATTTTAACAAATTCCTTATTTCATTCGGTTCTTTCTCTCCATAACTATCGAAATAAAGCCCCCGTTTCATATCGTCAGTTATTAAAGCCACCCAATGACTACCTGCGTTTCGTTCATTCTTTTCATTGAATTCACTATTCAAATTTATAATATAACTGCATGAAGGTTCAATTTTCTTTAAAGTATTTTTATAAAAACATCCTTTGAAGTTTTTTATTCCCATTTTTTCAATAAGTTCTGAGATATCGAAATTTGACAACATCTTAATATAATATAATGTAAGATTTTATTTTATATTAAAATATGTCATATATTTATTTTAGAATTTACTTTATAAAGCAATGTCAGAGAATAAAAATTTGTCATTCATTGAACCCCCACACATTTCACACTCACCCCCAGACATTCTCATTCCTTTACCGTGTTTCGTCATATGTTTTTTTAATTCTTTCATATCCGGTCTCGGTTCTACAGCGGGTCTATATACAGCAGTTCTCATTTTTCCATCCCCAGCCATTCTAAGCCCCAAGCCAGTATATCCAGTCAATCTGCCAACATTAGAACCTTTTTTATTTCTCATATATTCAGAAATAGGTTTTCCATATTTATTTTTTCCGAGTTCTTCCGCTCCCCTATCATATACATCACCAATCGCCATACCAGCACTTTCACGAAGGGCTTTTCCTAAATCACTGTTCTTTACTTTTCTATTATATCCTTTTTTGATATCATCGAAAACTCCATCACCTCCAAATGCTCTTTTAAATTGTCCCATCGGTGATTGCCGTTCTTTCTGTTTATTGTATATGTCTAATCCTCTTTCTCCCAAATCCATACCGTCATTTATTGCTCCTTTAACAAACCCAAGCCACTTACCTGCCTTTTTATGTCTTGATATTTTCCCACTTTTATTACCAGCACCAGCAAATAGTCCTGTTCCTTCCATTTTGTTTTCATTTATTTCTGCTCCACTCATTGATATAACAGCCCCTTTTCCTCGTTCCAACTTCTTAACCATATTGTTATAAGTCATAGGGTCAATAATCATTCCTATTCCTTTCCCAAGCATAGAGGGCGAAATACGAATTCCGTGCCCGTTCCTTAGCTTACTTAATTGTCCAGGTGATAAATCCAGAGATACATTCATTTTTATATATTCTTACATTAGATTTTAATTTTAAAAGAATATTTATGTTAAATTTTATTTTATTTTATACATGTCTATTTAATCTATTTTATTAATATTTCCGCTTATGACATCAAGGCTAAAGGATTTTTCATAAATTGCGAATATCACATAATCCATAGCTAAAGCACTCGAATTTGTCCCCTTAATTTGCAAAGAACGGTAGGCGTTCTGTTGTTCCATTGGAACTCTTGAACAATTGACATAGTAATAAGGCTTTTTCAACCACGACTTATAATCAATCAATGAAGAACCCAAGCCCGGGCTTTGGTTCCCATTAACTCCGAATTCATTGAAGAATTCATTATTAAATGATTGATAAGTATATCTCGCGTCCGCGTGAAGAACATTAGAACCACCAACCAAAACATTAAAGTTGTTAATGTGTCCCATCAATTGAGGAAGCCCATCATCAAAAATATTAACATTGTTATTTCGTGTAGCCTGAAGAGGAACAATAAGAACTGCTTTAAGGTTAGAAATACCATTCGAAACCAAATGATTAAAACTTGTACCAGAAGCCACATTTTTAAGAGAGAATTGGTAGTAATCATGATAAGAAATATCCCTTAAATGATTTTGTGCATAGTTGCTTTCAATGTCCGGAAGCATTTGAACCGCTTGAACGTGTAGTTCAACTTGCTTACCAACACCACCCGTTGTCACCCCAGTAAAACCTGTTTGTGTTGCGTCATGGCAAGTATCACCAACATAAACAGAGGCTCTAAGAGTTCCAGCAGTTGCTGTATCAAAACCATCTGAAACATTATTAAGCATAAGAGGAAGAGTTCCGTTGTAGGCTCTAAATTGAGAACTTTGACCAGTCCAATCAGTAGCATCGTGAGTAGCAGTAGCTACACTATTATTCCAGAATATTTGGATTTTGAAATTTAAAGATTTACTTATAGGCATAACTTCAAATAATGGATGAATATCTTTAAGCATAATGGTTGCTTTCACGCTGTATTGTAAAACAGGCGAAGCGGTAGCACCCCCAACAACTTTTTTTGATAAGTGAGATACATATAATAACTTTAAATCATCTTTAGTTATTAGATTTTTTAGCGGAGATGTGGCAACTCCGACAAGGGTTTCGCTGTCTTCATCTAAAATGTATTTTAGTCTTTCACTCAAGCCAAGATTAAATCTTGAATTATTAGAGGTAGTATTAGCAGGGGCAAACTCACTATCAGCAGTAGAAAATCCAGCAATATCAGTAACATCAGGATAAAACCCTATAGTGCTCCATCGGTTTTGAGATGTCCAACTTTCAGAGGTCAATAGTCTAAAATGATTATATATATCAATAAGTTGATTTTGTTGTATCATCGATTGTCCGTTTAAATCTACAGTGATGGAATTAATCATAGATAAAAATGATTGTTTAAAAGAGACGGCTTTCATATAAGGCATAGCAGTTGAAATACCCGTTTGTGTAGCAGTATTAGAAGTCAAGGTAATCAATAAAGGAACGCTTAAATAGGCAGAGTTATAGTCTAAAAATTTCGAGTTGTTGCTTAATGAAGTAGTTTCAATAATGGAGGTTCCTTGGTCATATTGAGTTACGGTATCGTTAATATATAGCCATTCTCTTTTATTAAATACGCTATCATATTTCTTCTCTTGGGATTTCATAAGTTGGATGTGGTCAGATACGGCAGACATTATATTATATACTCAATAAATAGATTTTAAATTAAATATTATATTTTTTCTTAAATTTTATTTCAATTAAATGATATCTTACTGTTTGAAGACAATTTCTTTTTTTTAGTTAGTTCCTTAACTTTCATATCTTTCACTTTTTCAATCAATTCATTTAATCCTTTCCCTTGGATAGGCACAAAGTCTCCTTTATCTTCTTTATTCTCGGTTTGTTTTGTAATCATTGGTTTATACTTTTGATGTATGAACAACATTATATATTTATATGATTAGATAATTATTTAAAAAATGAATATTTTTTAAAAATATCTTTATACATAATATAATGGTTTCATATTCAAGTTCAGGCTATACTAATGATTTCTTTGATTTGTCAGGAATTTATTTTAATTCTACAAGTCAGGGCGGAGGTTCTTCATCAGTTGATTTAGATGAATTAGATAGAAGATATTTATTAAAAAGTGGCGGTGATATTTCTAATAATTTAATCATTAATGGGTCATTGGATGTTAAAACATCTCTTACACTTCCAAATATAGGAAATGTGGAGGTTGCTATTGAAGGAAAACAACCTACAATCAATGACGGTGATTTAACGATTGCTAAAACGGATGGATTACAGACGGCATTAGACGCTAAACAAGATACTATAAATGATGATGATTTAACTATTGCGAATACATTAGGATTACAGACAGCATTAAATGCTTTACAACCTACTATAAATGATGATGATTTAACTATTGCGAATACATTAGGATTACAGACAGCATTAGATGCTAAACAAGATACTATAAATGATGGCGATTTAACCATTGCTAAAACAAACGGATTACAGACGGCCTTAAATGCTTTACAACCTACAATCAATGATGGCGATTTAACCATTGCTAAAACAAATGGATTACAGGGGGCGTTAAATGCTTTACAACCAACAATTAATGATGGTGATTTAACGATTGCTAAAACGGATGGATTACAGGGGGCGTTAAATGCTAAACAAGACAATATAATTTCAACAACTGATTTAAGTTGTAATACATTAAATGCTACAACCATCACAGGCACAAGTTTAGTATATGGAACAACGGATGTTGAAACGGTAATAACTTCACTACAAAATAATAAACAAGACAATATAATTTCAACAACTGATTTAACAAGCAAATCACTAACAACAAATGATTTAATTATAAATGAGAGTTTGAATATTGATAATGTAATTACTTATGAAAAATATAAGCAGTTTGATACTTTGGTAATGAGAAGGCAAGATGAAAACGATACAAGAGTTCTTAACCCAAATGAAATACAAGTTTTTGTAAATAACGATAATATACTTTTTCCAAATCCTGCTGGTATGACGAGTTATTTTGCGGAATGGAGTGCTAAATCTACCCCAATTGCTTCCGCTAGTGGAGGAGGAACGGAGTTAGTATATAATAATATGATTCAATTCAATGATGAAAGTCTTAGTGCTGGTGGAGCAAATGCTTTAATAATAAAAAATATTACTCCTACATTTGTAGATGAAATCCAAGCAATCATTTTTTATCATAGAGCAAATGGTGGTTCAACAAGTTTAACAACAGGACTTATATTTGAACTTTATAATAGTGTAGATGACGCTGATTTACTCGTTCCATTAGCAGTAACTCCAATTATAACTACCGCTAATTATTTACACAGATTTGATTTTCCTGCTATAACTACTTATACGAATGGTTTTTTTGATACCGCATATCAATCAACAACACTAATACCTGATACAACAAAAACTGGTGTATCATTTTATGATATTACAACTTTAAACACATTAGACGAAGTAAATATTAAAGCTAATGTAGATATAAGCGGTGTTTTGACATGCGATACAATCACTCTTCCAATTATTGGAGATGTTGAAACAGCAATTCAAGGAAAACAAGCAACGATTGGAACTGACGATTTAGCGATTACTGATACAGCAGGATTACAGGCAGCGTTAGACGCAAAGCAAGACGAAATACAAGATGGAGGTTTAACCATAGCAAAAACATCAGGATTACAGACAGAATTAGATAATAAATACGATGATACTGGTGGTTCTATAACTGGAAGTGTAAATATAACAGGTGATTTAGTAGTTGGAACAACCAATATCATCACGGAAATAGCAACGAAACAAGATGAAATCACAGCAGGGACAAACATATCAATTATTGATGATGTAGTATCTTGCGATTTAGTAGGAAGCACAAATATAAGTATTACAGGTAATGTCATTTCATCCACTGGATTAGCAACCACGGCAGAATTAGGAACTAAACAAGATGAATTAACAGCAGGGACAAATATATCAATTGTAGGTAATGAAGTATCTTGTGATTTAGTAGGAAGCACAAATATAAGTATTACAGGTAATGTCATTTCATCCTCTGGATTAGCAACAACAACACAATTAGCAACGAAACAAGATGAAATCACAGCAGGGACAAACATATCAATTATAGATGATGTTGTATCATGTGATTTAACAGGAAGCACAAATATAGACATTACAGGTGGTGTTATTTCTACTACTGGATTACAAAATGAATTGACAGCAGGAACAAATATCAGTATTGTAGGTGATGTGGTTTCTTGTGATTTAACAGGAAGCACAAATATAGACATTACAGGTGGTGTTATATCTACAACTGGATTACAAGATGAAATCACAACATCAACAGATTTATCGTGTAATTCGTTAAATACCAATCAATTGATAGTCAATGGACTTCTTTTTGATACGATTGTCATTAGACGACCTAATGGGGTTAGCGGAGCATCCGGCCCATATAGTCATATAATAACCCTTCAAGAATTACAATGTTGGGTCAATAATATAAACATTTTGGCATCAAATGCCAGTATATTGGACGCATCGTTTGCTTTATGGAGTGATAAAATTGGAGGACGAGATAGTTTTAACTCATTAACTACACCAGACCAAATACACGATGATATTATAATTGAAGGAAGTGAACAAAATGGAGCGTGGAGCGACACAACAAATCAAAGTGATATTTCATTGATTATAAAAAATATACCCAAAACATCTATCAATAATATTCAATCTTTGGTTTTATATAACAGAACAACCCAACCTCTTAGGGCAGTAGGTTTAGCAATAGAATTATACTACTCATTGAACGACCCTAATTTAGAAACTCCATTAGCAACCACAGAGGAAAATACAACTGCGGAAGATGTCTATTGTTTTGACTTTCCTGCGATAGACACATATCCATCAGGCGATTTTTCTGATACGAACTCCATCACCCAAATTGCGAGTGAAACCCTTGCTTTGAAAGAAGTCGTCAGCGATATTGCGTATAGTGAAACCAATATTATTACTGAATTAGGGACGAAGCAACCAACCATAACAAGTGCTACTGATTTAACAAGTAATTCACTAACGACAAATAATTTGACAATTAATAATAGTTTAAGCGTAGATACTCGCAAATATTTCGATACTATTGTATTAAGACGACCTACTGGGATTACAGGTGAAGCAGGTGATTTTTATATTGCTTTAAGAGAACTTCAAGTCTGGATAGGAGGTTCTAATGTATTACAGAGTTCGGGTTTAACAAGTTTATTTGCGAATTGGGCGGTTGATAAAGAAGTAGATTTAGGAGCATTAGGCGGAGGTTCTCTTAATAAGACTTCTAAATTATATGATAATGTTATTAGTAATGAATATGATGCTCATTCAAAAGAAGATAATTCAACCGCAGATATTGCACTAATCATAAAAGGTTTGTCTCTAACCCTTATTGAAACTATACAAGCACTCGTTTTATACAATAGAACTGGAGAGTTTAATAATACAACAATTGGTCTTGCTATTGAACTTTATAACTCTACACAAGACCCTACCTTTACTGAAATATTAGCAACTACAAATGTAATTACTACCGCTGTTAATGTTTATCGGTTTGACTTTCCAGATATTGCTACTTATACTGGTTTTGCAACAGGTGAAAGTTTAACGAATATTATACTAGAAGAAGATGCTACAAGCGAAGTTGTTAGTGTTGTGGGAAGTCCTACTGAAATGGAAGGTGGTTTAAGTGTGGATACAATCACGACAACAGGAAACGCAACCATAGGTGGAAATCTAACCATTACAGGAAAATTAACAAATACAAATCAACCGTGTTTTAAAGCGGTTTCAGGTGTATCAGGTCAAGTTCCATCAGGTAATCCTATAAAGTATAATAATGAAATTATAGATAATGATAATGGATATATTACAACCACAGGTGAATATACAATTAAAACAGCAGGGAATTGGTTTTTTTATTATAGTTTCCAAAGTAATGGTGTAGCATTCAAAGTTCAACTACAACAAAATGGAGTAATTAGAGACCAAGTCAGCACAAACACAACACCAACCATAAACACAGATTTAGGGTGTAAGGGTATGGCAATTATTCCTTGTGTTTTGAATGATGTGATAAGGGTTTTTGTTTTTTCAGGGTCTATTAGATTGGAAAATGCTAGTCAATTTCATTCATTTGGTGGGTATTTGATTGGATAATATTTAATTACAATGAATAACTTTATAATGATTATGAGAATGATTATAAAATTACATAACTAACCAAATATTTATTTAATAGAAAAGATGAAATTTATTTCAGGGTCAATTAATTCAATAGGTCGAAAGGTTTTAGAACTCAATATTCTAAATGTCAAATGATTATAACTACCATTTCTCAATTTGGAATATATAGGATAAGCGGGTTTATCTACTATGAGATTTCCAATACCAACAGAAGGAGATATAGCATATAGAATACCTAAATTTGAGAATTCATTTTCTACTTGGTCGCATACAATCAAAATGGAATTATCAGGGGATACATTAGGAGCTACAGAACTATTAAAAGTCAATATGGAAGAACCAGCATCAGTTATGAAATCTTCGGCATAACCAAATATCGCATTTATACCAGCAGGAAGTGTAAGTCGAGGGTTCTTTTCCGTTCCTATAAAAGTAATGGAAGAAGTATAACCAGTAGGCAAGGAAGCAGGAACAGGATAGGTTAATATGTCAATAGAATAATTAGTATTACTAACTACAAAATCAATGAAAAAAATGGTTGAACCCGTTTCAGTGCTTGTCATAGTGTGATTATTTTGAGACATCACGAATTGGAAATAACTTCTGATATCTGTAATTTCATACAAACCTATAGGAAGAACTACATAATATTCAATGTCATCAATCCATATATAAGAAAATTTATTGTTTTGTGTAGTTATATTTCGCCAGGAGAAATACATAGAAGCAGAAGTCAATGATATATGTTTATCAATTAAATTAACTGTTCTATCAAAATCTAATTGAAAGGTTGAATTTGTGGTTGTATTGATTATGTTATTAGCATTTACTATAATACTGCTCATTATAATATATAATTATGAATACATTTTAATTTTAATATTATTTTTTTTCTTGGTATAATATATATATATGAATTATTATCAAAAAAATAGAGACATACGATTAACCTACCAGAAGCAATACTACCAAGAAAACAGACAAGAAATTATACAATATACTAAGAACTATTATTCAAACAATAAGGAAATTTTAAAACAAAAACGAAAAGAGAAATACAAAAATAAGAATGGAAAGAACCAGAAGACAAATGATGTTCTAAAAATGATGGTTATTACGAAAGATATTATATTAACATTTTAAACAACTAATAAATTTATATAAAAAAATATTAAATTCATTGTAAATTAAATATATATGTATAATATATACATGTTTCATAAAGCCAAAACAGAAACCGAAAGGCAGAAAATATTTGATGAATACCTTTTAGGCATTCTGAAGCAGAAGAAAGTTATAAAGACTAATAAGAAAATCATAGATGAAAGCGGGTTCTCATTTGACCCTAACGCAGACAACCAGCAATTAAAAGGGGCTTTTAACAATTATGTGGATACATTAGTTGTTAAGAATTATATGATTGAGCAATTACAAACCAGACTTAAAATTAGTAAATCTTTATCTACTCAATTTGTGAATAAATTAAATGGTAATCAAATTTTAATTTTGAGTAAGAACTTAAATGACTTTATTAAATATGTTGATGATAATCATAATAATATTAATGATTATATTTTAATGTCTTCCTTTAATAATTTACAGAAAGACTACAACATAACCCTACAGAAAGAAAAAAATAAAGAAGTAATAAGAGAAAACCAACAAGAAACAGGCGAGATTTTACAAGAAAGTATCCCAGCGGATGAATTAGAACCAGAGGCAGAAGAAGAAGAAGAAGAAGACGAAGAGGATGAACCAGATAAACCAGATGAACCAGATGATGACAGCGAAGAAAATAAATTTACTGATTTTTTAGATAAAACAGTTTTCAAAATCGTAGGGGTTCGAGGTTATGGACATGCAAGAATTAAAAAAGAATTGTTAGGAATAGTGTTAAAAAATGGTAATAATGAATATTATTCTCAGTTAATAACCCAAGAAATAAGGAATACCTATCTAAGAGAATTATTACCAGTCATTCGAGAACTCGAAACCCAAAAACAACAAAAGAGAGAAAGAATACTCCTTCAAGAAACTTTTAAAATTAGTTTCTTTGATAGTTTTTCAGATGACATTGTAGGAAAAAATAAGAAATTATTTACAGATGAAATAGTAGGCACAGGATATGGAATGAATAATAACCCATATATTAATATTGGTAAATATCTTGTTCATAAAAACTATTTGTTAGGTGGTAAATTACAAGTAAGAAGCCCAAACAAGAACCAGATATACGGCTTTAAAAGTCAAAACATAACCAACAACATTAAAGATATTCTTTTGAAACTGAATAAAAAAGAACCAATCACATTTAAAGATGTTGATAAACTAAACGAACAGGAAAAGAACCAATTATACATGATAGGTAAAAAATTGCATGTAAGCGAACTATTCGACATACCAAGCACATTAAAAAGCAATGAAGACAAACTAAAGGACGAGTTCTTTTTATTGCGTGGTTCATTGATGGCAGGAAACAATAACCCAGATTTACTAAGAAAATTTAAAATAGTATTGTTGAAAATGAAAAATAATAAATTGATATCCTTACAAGAATATAATGAAGTATTAAATATATTGTTAGAATTGGATATTTAAAAAATATAAATAAATTATAATTTCTTGTTTTATTATAATTACGATGCAGAATTTCTATGACAAGAAGGAAGTTAAAAAATATGTTGTGAAGACGGAAAATCCTAATTATGAATTACATCATTTCGACACACCATTTCGAAGCCTTGTAGTAGCACCCAGCGGGAGCGGAAAGAGTAATTTTATAACTAACTTAATCAGTCTTTTCTGCAAAGGAAAAGGGACCTATGACAGTATCTTTATATTTTGTAAATCAAAAGATGAACCACTATATCAGTTCTTAGGCGACAAGTCAAAAGGATTAATTGAGGTTCATGAAACGCTTGAAAAATTACCCGCCTTGAACGATTTGAAACCAAATGAGCAAACATTAATAATTTTCGATGATATGGTTAATGACCTTAAAAAACATCCAATTATATCAGAATACTTTATAAGAGGTAGAAAACGGGGTTGTTCGTTGATGTTTTTAAGTCAATCCTATTATGGAACACCGAAAATCATAAGGCAAAATGTAAATTATTGTGTCATATTAAAATTAGGAGGTAGTAGAGACATAAATAGCATTATGAGAGAATGTAGCGTAGGCATTAACAAAGACGATTTATTAAGTATGTATAAAGAGGCAACAAAAGATAAATTTGACTGTCTAATAATTAATTTAGACAAGAACGGGAACGAAAGATACAGGCATAACTTTTTAAATTATTTTACTGTAGAATAAATTTCTATGATATATATAAATGTTAGAATTTGTTGAAGAAATTAATGAAAGTAAGAGATTTAAGGCTTACTTTAGCGACGGCAAGACGGCAAGATTTGGACAAACGAACCCAAAAAAGGGAACATTTATCGACCATAAAGACAAAGAATTAAAAAAGAATTATATTAAGCGACACTTAAAGGATTTAGAAACGAATGATTATCGACGGGCTGGATACCTTAGCATGTTTCTATTATGGAATAAATCCACATTAAGAGAAAGTGTCAAAGACTTTAACAAAAGAATAAAAAATAATGATTGGAATATAAAATATTAGTTATAATACATAATGAAAGGCGGCAGTTTGAGACCGCAAGAAATACAAGATTTTCTCCAAGCAAGTTATGAAGAAAACGCACCTAAAAGCATTGATGGTTATGAATTAGATGAACAACTTTCAAATTTATATGGTAAAGTATATTTCAATGAGGATTTAAAAAAAGTTGTTTTAGCCTTTCGAGGAACAGGAATGGAAAACTTAGGCACGGACTGGATAAATAACTTAATTTTCCTTGTGTCAGACCCAGGATATAAATTAACTTCAAGATATCAAACGGCTTTAAAAATGTATACATCAGCAATGAAGAAATATAAAGGGTTTAAATTTGAATTGCTTGGACATTCACAATCAGGCGTAATAGTCAATAATCTATGTAGCAATAAAGTTAATAATTGTATATCACTTAACCCCGCATACAAAAACGCTTCCTTGAAAAATAATGAGTATATTATAAGAAGCACAGGCGATGTAGTAAGTAAATTAACCGCACCTAAAAAGGCTTTAAATTCTATTTTGTATCCCCAATGGACAAAAAAACATATGGTAAATATTGAAAACAAAACAGGAAACCCAATCACTGAGCACAAAGTAGATATTTTAGATAGGCTTAATCCCAATATGATTATAGGAAGAGGTGTAGGACATCAATTGTTAATAAAAAATGTTAGGTATAAAATATAACAATATTATATATATTTCTATGACATATATAAATGAGTATTTGGACAGATTTCATAAAGGCTTACGCCAAAGCACACCATATCACTTATGGGTGTGCTTTGTCTCAATATAAAGAAGGTTTAAAACAAGCATATCAAAAGTATAAAAGAGGCGAAGATTGGTTATTAGAGGATGACATTTTAGAAGTCAATGAAACTATAAACCAAAAGATAAAAAAAGAAAAAGAAAGCAAAGCACACAAGAAAAAAAGAGAGGAAGCCTTTGCTTCGTTGCGTGGTATAGCAGAGATAGCCTTTAAATTACCAGCACCCATAAAAGCACCTGAAAATGTGGAAAATGTCGCGGATAGAATAGAAGACAAAATTGAAGAATTAGGAAAAATAGGTGCTCAAAAAGGGGCAGTTCATTATTCTGGCGATGCTTTAGTTGCTTCGTTCAGTTATTTTGCTGTTTTAAAAAAGTTCAAGGGTGAATGTATTCCAATATTCAAACTCGAAGGACAATTACATATCTCTTTAAGGGTAAACACGATTAAAAAAAAAACAGAGATATTCTCTAATGAAAATTTATTAAATCAATTTGGTGAAGCATAGAAAAAATGTATTGATAGGGGCGTAAGTGTTATATGTATAGATTTAAGTTTAGAATTTGGAGCATCTTATTCTGGACACGCCAACATATTAATTTACAGACCTTTTGAAAGAACTGTTGAACGATTTGAACCACACGGAGCAACATATGGAAATAGTCAAAAAGAGGATAATTCTATCAATTCACAATTAGCAGAACTGTTTGAAGAAAAATTAAATTCTTACACAGATGGAGAAGTTAGGTTCGTTCCACCTAATGAAATCTGTCCAATGAAAAAGGGGTTTCAATCATTGGAAGGACAAATAAGAAAATTAAAGATAGAAGGCGGAGGATTTTGTGTTATGTGGTCTTTGTTTGTAATGGAAATGGTTTTAAACAATCCTAATAAATCAACATTACAAATCATAGAAAAAGTGATGGATATTACAAAGAAAGACCCTCAATATTTATCGAATATTATAAGAGGGTATGTTGTAGGTGTAGAGAAATTATTAGATGAAACATTAAAGTTTTTGAAAAAAAACGGATTTTCTTATTCGGCTTTAAAATCCAGAGCTACAAGGTCAAAAGTTATGGAAGATGTTAAAGATGATATGACAACTGCATTTATTTTAGACACTATTTTCGAAACAGAAAAAGAACAAAGAGAGAAAAAACAATATAAACCACTGCCTCCCAAAAAACAAAAAGAAAAGACGATTGAAGATAAATTATTTGAATTATTGATGAAAAAGACTAAAAATGAATTGAGGGACCTCTTGTTTACTTTGGGATTAAGAGTTGCGGGTAATCCAAAAACAAAAGATGAAATCGCCACCGCCCTGTCCAAATCGACTAAAATAAATCAACAAGAATTATTCAATAAATTATCGGCTTAAATTTTAACAAAAATGCAGACACTTTCAAAGTGAATTATCTGAACTAATTTTTGCTGCTAGTTCATTCTTCAAATGTTTTTTTGTTTTAATATGTTTATGTAAAAAGTCTTTCCTGATCATTGTATCACAACAAGGACAACATACCTTTTCACCTATCATTTTTAGAATTCTTTCTTTGTTATTTTTATAATATTCTGGATTGTATTTTGCTGAGTATTCCTTACAATACTCAGGGTTATTTTCCTTAAATTTTTGTGAATTTGAACCTCCTTTAAAGCATTTACCTTCACTTTTAAGTTTGTAGTAATGGTTTAAATTAGTTTCTTTCTTTTTATTTCTATATTCGTCATCATTATTATATTTCTCTTTTGCTTTTTTCGCTTTATATTCATTAAGTTTATCTTTATTTTTTTCAACATATTTCTGTTGGGCTCTTTTAGATGCTTCTGACATGTTCATTTACTATTATATATATAGTGAGATAATCTTTTAAGTCTTATATAGATAAATCAATTTTTTTTATAAATATATATGTATATATAAATGTTCTTCTATATTTTATATTTTGTTTCAACAAGAAGAAAGAATATAAATGTAATACATAACAAATAAAACAGAGTGGGCAAATCTCGCCCTCAAGTAATACCAGTATAAACAAGGAACGGGCAGAATGGGCGAATTTCGCCCCTAAAAATGGGTCCCTATGAAAAAAACTCTCTATAGGAGGCTTGACATAAAAACAGGGGCGAAATTCGCCCGTTTCGCCCGTTTCCAGTTCTCAATACCAAACAATGAGGGCGAAATTCGCCCACTTGTATTTTTTACTCGTCATCCTCTCCATAATCTTCTTCATTAGATGTCTTCAGTTTAAAACCCCATATGACTTGTTTCATTTCTGTTTTTCCATATTTCTGAACGATTTCTTTTCTTCGTTCTCTTTCTTTATAATGATATTTAAGAATGATATTATTCTGTATTTTTTCAGTGAAATAATTTTTAGTATAGGTTCTTTTGTCCTTCTTACTCATATTAATATAAACATCACCAACTTTAAACTCTTCGTATGTATCCTTTAATTGAATTAAGTCTCTTTCATCGTCGTTTTTTTCGTATAAATCCATAAACCAGTTAGTTATAAAATCGCAATCCGTTAAATATTGTAGAGTTCTTTTTTTGATTGTTTCAGGTATAATTTGTGTTATGTCAAAACCTTCAACATTAATAACATCTAAATAGTTGTTGACAAGATATTTAAAATATGAGTTTCTTATAGACAATATAAATTCTTCATCGTCAATATATTTTTTATCTGCTTTAAATATATAATTTTCTTCATTAATTAAATCAGCGTTGTCTGTAAATGTGCTTCTAAATGGAATGTCTAAAATTCTTCTAGCATCGGCATTTGTGATAGTTCCTTGCAATTTTGGTTTTTCATTACAATTAATGAATAAACTACAATTATTAACATATTCAGTATTGTTGCTATTACACATTCTCGCTCTTACTCCTTCACGCCCTCCAGTAAGATTTTTAATAGTTGAATTACACAATCCTAATTTTTCTTCAGGTTCTTCACAGCATATAAATCGTTTTTTATTACCTCCCGCAATTTCAGGATTAGGTCCGTCTTTAATTCCTTTACTTAACACCACAGAAGGCAGGACATAAGCATAACCACCTTGACATTTTTTATTCAGGTTATGGATAACAGATTTACCATTTCCACCTCCGCCATTCGCAATAATGAATTTATCTAAATTTTTACCAAAGAAACTTCGCATTAATATACTTCCATATAATTTTTTCTCTTCGTCAATAGGAAACACTTTATTAAACAAATCTGTAATGGTTTTAATTCCTTCTTCGTCTTCGTCTTCGTCATAATCATAGTTAGTCGTCATAGTAATATAATAATCTTTATTTTTCGGTAGAAATTCTTTTGTTTGTAGATTATAAACTCCGTTATCAAAGCCCAATAAATGAGAAATATTATCAAATTCTATTTTATCCGTTCGTTTTGATAATAGAATTTTAACAGATAGAAACACATTATTTTTAGTCTTGATTTTCTTAATTTCTTTTAAACCATCGAGAATGCCTTTTATTTGCTTTTCTATTTTTTCTTGTTGGTCTTCTTCGATTACTTTTAATTTTTTATTTGTAATAATTGATAAAGATGTATTGAATACATTTCTTAATAAATCTGTAAATAAACTTTTACATAATTCATCATTATTCTTAATCCATGTATCATTATAATAAATGTATAAATCACTATCTTGATAAATTAAATCTTGTCCCATTTCATTGACTACAATTTGCCCTAGTCCTTCATCAGTGTAATCATTAAATATTTTACTAATTCCATAATCTTGTATTTTAAAATATTCTTCTGGATTACATTCCTTTGCCCACATCATCAAAGAACCCATAGATAATTTCTTTTCATTTCCAGTCTTAAGTTTAATTCCGTTCCAAAAATCAACAGTTTTATTCTCATCATATTTATCATTATTTATCTTAGAAAATCTTTTAAAGTTATCAATACCATTCGGATTAGATGATTTCATAGCCATTCCAACCTCAGCCCAATCGTCCCAATTTCCATTTGCTTTTTTGTCTAATAAATTTAAATCTAATAGTTGAATGATTTTATCAGAATTTTCTTTATA
>Ga0307930_1001643_pt1 | contig 17618 bp, 25 predicted proteins | sample OrgLakmetageno46_FD_203161 | JGI IMG/M metagenome (GOLD analysis project Ga0307930, IMG submission 203161) | Saline water microbial communities from Organic Lake, Antarctica - #46 | ecosystem: Environmental > Aquatic > Non-marine Saline and Alkaline > Saline | place: Antarctica: Organic Lake...
TAGCAACAGAAAAATGTAACCTTCAGAACAAGTCTGACTGGGCTGAGTGTCCTTTTGCGTAATGCAATTGGAATCATTTTCTCTCGAGGTGCCCTTCTGCCGCCAGGCATCAGGAGGTTTGGGAATGGAGTGAGTCAGCTGTCTCCACTTCGACCTGTCCTTGACTATTGCGATCCACTCACTGAAATCCTTCGAAATGCCCTTAGTATTGAGCGCGTTCTCCAACGTCCTGCCCCAAATCATCTGTGAACAACCAATCGGCCGAGAATGCGATATCCAGCCAGTCAGTAACTGCCGTGGCGCTCGGCTCATGGGCATACGTGCGACGTGGCCAGCCCAATGAAGAATCCAATTATGAAAGTAACTGTCGATGTCAAGGATGCCCAAGCGACGGAAAAGACTCGCGGAAGTGATGTGGTGGCGGAAGGTGCCTTCGCGTTTGAAGTCAAGACTTCTAATACCTTAGCAAATTTAACATTGCCAAGGACAGGCCGAAGTGGAGACAGCTGACTCACTCCATTCCCATCCCTCCTGATGCCTGACGGCTGAAGGACACCTCGAGAGAAAATGGTTCCAATTGTATTACGCAAAAGGACACTCAGCCCAGTCAGACTTGTTCTGAAGGTTACATTTTTGAGACAGGCCCCGAAGGGCCGGAATTAGAAGACTAACAGGTAGAGAAGAAAAGCAAAGCAGCGCAAACTAGACCTAAATTTTTCTGTTGCTATTTGCCACATAGGTGTTTCTTTGTATTTTGGGGAGTATTAACTAGACTAGACTAGACTTATTGCCTTTCCTTTTTTGAGACAGGCCCCGAAGGGCCGGAATTTGAAGACCAGCAGGTAGAGAAGAAAAGCAGCTTTCGCTTTTTGGAGAGTATTAACTTTCTCGACCGCCACAACAGAAAACATGGTCACGAACTATTTGCGCAGCCTCTCTACTCCCGTTGCTCTAAATATTCATTGCTCCTTCACTGAAGACCTCTTCTGCGCTTTCTGTCGTGGCGTTCGAGCTTGACTCACCTGAGCGAGAGAGCGGGGAAGGCTCAACAACGCCTTGTGGTGTGAAAGGTGTTGTAAGTCCCGGTTCTCGTGTTCAGATCCGATTGGCTGTGGAGAAAACAGAATGTCCACTTCAACGGACAACAACGCAGAAAAAAAAAAATTTCACTAGTATGGTATAAGAAGAAAAAAGAGGGGAAAAACACACTAAGTAAATCCGAGAGAAGAACTGTGCTGCTACTAGCTAGTTTTATCCCGGGTTGAATGGGGGTTACAACGCAGACTAGACTTCTTCTACAGGGTGTGTGTAAATTCGTGAAGTGTTCTCAGGATGCTCTGATTGGGCAGTTGGGAATCCCTCCGAAACATTATCATGATCCAAGCCAATTCTTTTTGGTGACTTTCTCAACTCTGTTCAACAGCTCACGGTGTCATCATCACGGCTGCCTTGCGCCAAGGTGCCTTCGCGTTTGGAATCAATACTTCTTAGCAAATTTCTCAATCATATTTGACGCAGTACACGCATTTCGTTTTAGCCCCCTCAGTTTTCATACCTTATCTGTTCCGAATGGCCGACTAAGTAGTTTATCTCCTTAGCACATCGAAGTAAACAGAAGCACCATAGGCCGAGAAGACAATCATAAGAGTAGGTTCGTCATTCGAAGCTTAGCACTATTATCTCTAGCACTAGCAGTAGCAATTATAGACAAGTCATGCTCCAGCAAATTGTCGACGAAATTGAGTCGCTGAGCCCATTTGTTCTGGTTGCAGTGGTAATTGTGTTGTTGCTCTCCCTAGTGAGCGTAGGCTGGACAGTATGGCAGTATTTGCAGCGGCGAGCAACGATTGTCGAGGCAAAGAAACGCGTGGCTATTGCTCTGAAGGTCAGAATAGTTCGTCATATTTCGTCTCACGGCATCTTGGACAGCATCTGTTACACTATTGCTGGCAGTAGTTGTACTCATTCCAGTGCCGATCAGAAGACCATCAGTGGATCATTAACCCGCATTCGACTACTTATTAAGCCCATTTACTCATGTTTCTATTTCATTTTAATTTTCTTTCTATCATATTCTTTCTACCCTCCCCTCCTTGGCTTCTTCTTCTCCCTTGGGTGTATCTTCCTTCTAGACCGACATGAGTCGCGTGGCCGTGCTCGACGACAGCGCGATGCTCGAAAGTGCTCTGAGTAGACGCACTAATCGCGCCTCCGGAGAATGGCTCGACAATGAACCGGACTTGTTTACCAGACACTGCCCTGAGGTATAAAACCTGTGTGTGTTTCCGATAAGAAGTATCGTTGCTTGCTTTCTTTCTTTCTTTCTTTCTTTCTTTCTTTCTTTCTTTCTTTCTTTCTTTCTTTCTTTCTTTCTTTCTTTCTTTCTTTCTTTCTTTCTTTCTTTCTTTCTTTCTTTCTTTCTTTCTTTCTTTCTTTCTTTCTTTCTTTCTTTCTTTCTTTCTTTCTTTCTTTCTTTCTTTCTTTCTTTTCTTTCTCTTTAACATGTGTTGAGCACAGCACAGTCCTCGGCATATTTCTTTGCTCTGCTCTATGCCTAGAGATTTGTGTGCTAGCTTGACGTGCATTGGCGACTGGGTAAATTAAGGGTCTCTTCTCCCTCTTACTCGCTCTTGTGTGTGCGTGTGTTCTTAATCAATGTTCTCACGGCAGATCAAGCACAAGGCCCTGTGGTACGCCAGCACCTCCCCTGTAATCCCTGCAGACCCCATCGTCGCCGAGGCACAGGGAGGGTTCGGCAAAGTGTACCGTGGGACGCTCCAGGTGAAATGCTTTTGTTTTATTACATTTTTGTCTGTTCACCAGTCTTTTGTCTTGGTCTGTTTTTCTTACTTTCTCCTCTTATGCTTGCATATGACTGGAGAATGGATGTGAACTCATACGTCAGCAATATTACGTAATGTTCTCTTTTAAATCATTACGTGACATTGCTGATTTGAAAAAAATCTTTCTTTTGTGTCTTTTCTTTTGTGTGTACGAATCAGTCAGTTGCTAGTGGCATTTCAGCCGCAAGCAATACTAGTACAACAGCATCACCCGGAGGAGACAAAAATGGCCAAGCAGTGGCCATTCGAGCATTAGCAGTGACCGGCAATTTGATTCAGCGGCGCAAATTGTCCGACCTTCTGAAGGAACAGTGCTTGGAACTTGCGGATTTGAAGAAAATGGCCCAAGTGCACGTGGTAAAAGTATTCATACTGTATCACATTCGAGTAGATGAACTCCAATGCACTTTTTCAATCATTCCCTCCATATATCTTGCTTCTTGAGCTCATCCTGTGCTTGCTGAGTTCCAAAAGTCATATGTCTTTGACGTTTTCGTTTTAACCCAACCCATAGGTGGGCATCTTTGGAGTTTGCGACAGCGAATCTTCGACTTTAGCCCTGATTAGTGCATGGATGCCCAAGGGATCCCTGTACAGTTTACTGTTCCAGCCCAAGCCAAAAGGGCTGAATGCGAAGAAAGTGCCCAAGGTACGAGGAATTGGTGGTGAGACTGTTATCTAATATCTGAGAGGGGAGTTTGGTGTGACTATTTGATTTCTTATTTTTCTTAACAAATACGCTGTCATTTTGAGGAAAAGAACAAGATAGAAAAATTTTAATAAAGGAGAGATATTCAAGAAGCTCCACGATTATTCTGCCATATTTCACTGTTGAATCAATATACAACCATGTTGCCTGGCCTGTATTTCTTTCTCTCTTGTCTCATCTGTTCCCCATACTCAGATCACGGCCCGCGAGAAGTGGCAGTGGTTGATGCAGTGCGCGGGTGCGATGGAATACATGTGCACCCGCTGCGGCTTGCACCACGGCAACCTCAAGAGCGCCAACCTGTTGCTGGACGACGATTACGCGGTAGTTTGAAGGGTTAGGAAATGGGAATTTGAATTATGAAGGATGCAAGTTGAAAATTTCCATAGATTACGAGCTCTTTCGATTTCACTCAGCCACTCTTCCTTGATACTCTCTCATTCTATTTCATTTTCAAACAGGTGCACGTTTCGGACTTTGGCCTGTGTGCCTTTCGCCAGCTAGTTCTGGACTGGCACCCTTCTTCTTGGGGTAGAGATGCTGCAGAAGGAAGCAGCGGCGCTCCCCCTAGCCCGAGCGGCGGCGGGCGAATTGCGGAAGACGGCCGAAGCGGAGGCATCACGCCTAGGTGTGTGTCTGTGCATAACACATTTGCAGTACATGTATTCTCGTGGTTCACTTCGATTTCGATTCTTTACTTCGCGATCTACTTTTTTGCTTCGCGCCTTTCTATTGCATCTTTTCAATCGGTGGCTATTTACAAACAACCACAATTTCATAATACCTTGCTCTCTTCACATGTGCATTCTTACATATTTAGGTACGCCAGCCCAGAAGCCCTCGAAGGTCAAAATCCATCCCTCGTCATCTCTGAGCCCTCGGACGTTTATGCCTTTGGCTCTCTCATTTATGAGGTCCTCGAAGTGAAAGTGCCGTGGAGCAATCTGGATGAGTCGCAAATTGTGACAAGAGTCATTGCCAGAGGAGCGAGGCCAACCTTTACCACAACAGGAAATACAACAGCAGCAGCACAACAAGAAGGAAAAGGAGGAGATGGCAGCAACAATACCAACAGCGCTTCTCGCAACCAAGACTTGATAGCTTTGGCGCAGAAATGTTGGTTTAGTGACCCTAGCCAACGCCCATCGTTTTCGGACATCGTGGTGGAACTAGCCAGCAGTGACAGAAGCGAGGCGGCTGGAAGAGGCGACATCGGCTCTAGTGTTTAGAGGTGAATGCGTTTGTTTTGCGTTCTCCGAAGGTAAATGGTAGATTCAAATGAAGAATCACTTTTGGTAGCTGAAAGTTGATGCGAAATAAAAAGGATTGGAGCAGCACATTATAGAGAATAAAGTCTAAATTATCGGATATGAATAGAATCAAATAGACAAAACCCCTTGCTGCCATTGCTGCCTTGCTCCTGCTTTGAGCTGTACCTTAAAGAATTGCCCTGCTAACAGCCAATTCCGCACTGCCGCCGCCAATTGTCCATTTGTATTCGCTGTTGTAATTGCTGTTGCGATTATGATTATGGAATATAGTCATCCACATAAGTACTTCCAGATCCTTAATTGATATGGTTTATTGTTGGAGCTCAAGAGAAAAAAAAACGGAACGAACCACCGGGCAAAACGCATTGCGCATTGGGCCAATAAGAAACAACCATGAGATGCAAATCGATTCCCAGGAATGCGCTATGCCCCCATATTCATTGGTGTTTATTCGAGGCAAACTACTGTCGTCTCTTCGTTCTTTTTCATCATCAGCCTCTTCTTCTTCTTCTACCACGGAATTTGCAGGCCATCTTCGCAGTTGATGAATTGGCCAGTAGTCGCCAGCGAGGCCTTTCCGACTTCGTACAGCACTCGCATCGCGCCTGATTGTGTTTGGGCATTTGATAAAGCACTTAAGAAGAAGTGAAGAGCCAGTGAAAACAAAGGACTGTCAAAGTAAAATGCGAATAAGTGGTAAATGAACAGAAAAAGAAAAAAGAAAGTCCCAAAGCGCACCATTTTTAAAGCTTAAGTGCTGTCTATTTCTCTATCTACTCCCCCCTCTCTATTATTCCTGTCACCTTCCGCGGGCGGCACGGCGCCTTCCTCGTCCCAAATGTGCGCGTACTTCTTGGTCATGTCGGTGCGGTTGAACCCCGGGTGCAGGAGCACCACGCACACCCCTTTCGACTTCAACTCCTCCGACAAGAGCTTGCCTGGACCGAGGTTCGTGTGAAATTGGCATGGATGTGGGGGATGGCGCGGTACATGTGTGAATTTGTGCGTGCACGAGGGTATATCAATACACTGTTCGAGACAAACGGAAAAATGGAGCCCTATAGGTTTTCTTCCTCGTATTATATTCTAGATTTCTCACTCACCCCCCATGTTGCAGGCGGCGCGCGACATGTGGTGCCCGTAGTCGCCGCCCTCGTTGGCGTTTTGGACTGCGCGCCACTCCACCGAGCCCGCCTGCGAGGTCACGATGATGGCCTACAGGGGGCGGGCGGCGGGAATGGAATACATGAGGATGGAGAAAGTGGGGAAAGATGAAAACTGTTGAGGTAGATGAATGACAATGCTCAGACACCCCATGCAGCATCTGGCTACCTTGGCCCCCGGTTGGAGCAGGCCCGCGTTGAAGAGGGCTGACGTCACTCGCAGGGGCCCCAAACCGCACACGTCGATCTGCTTCAGCTCTTCCTCGAAGTTGAGAGAGTCGTCGAGCACCGTTTCCTTGGGGCCTGGGGCATAGACGCAAGAATTGGCGAGAGCGAGGAAGAAGAGAAGAAATGAAGGTAAGACATTGGGAAAGACTGTATGAATGCGTCATACGCCTACACTTTCTAATACACTTCCGAAAAGAAAAAAAACGCGAATATTGGCATGTATGCACCATCATCGCTCACCGTAAAAGTAGCCGGCGTTGTTGATGACCACGTCAAAGGGTGCCTGCTTCTGGTTAGCGAAAGTCTGCGCCATGGCCTTGATCGCTGACGTGTCCGTCACGTCCACCCCCGTCACCACTTCCACCACCTTGAGCTGCATGATGGTGGTGGGGTGTGCGGGAGAGGAGGAAAGAGGCGGCACGAAGAAGAATGAGCAAGTGCCAAGAGAATATGCTTAGGAGAGACATCGCCAAAAGGACTCTCAACACTTACCAACCGAATCATGCCATGGAAGGAAAAAAGAAGATAAAGGAAAATAACATTAAGAGATATGAAAGGAGATAACTTGAGGGAAACTTCCAGACACATACATTGTCTCCGCCCATCTACCCACATGTACCCTTGGTACCTGGTCCAACTCGGGGCTCGAAGAGCGCCCCACCACGGTGATCTCCGCCCCCTGAGCCTTCATTTCCTTCACCATCTCCAAGCCCAAGCCACGGTTGCCCCCGGTAATCAGCACACGAGCTCCCTTCAGAAAGGCGCCGTCGTAGACTGCGAAGAGGAATGGGTAATATTCGATAATTATTGGTAGTTGGTGGATAGTGGCACAGTCAGGGGGAAGATTGAACCGAGCACACCAGTCAAAGGGAAGGAGAGGGAATCATAAGGGAGCGAAGCGTGGATGGCGCAATGTTTGAAATGATTTCTCCTCTTGATACAGAGTAGTCTGCGGGACAGGAAAACATTTCGATGCACACCGCCACGGTTTTCTTCAACATACTAATTATTTTCGTGCACCGGCGCACGCTACCTACAACTTACCGCTCACAATGTTAAGGTACCGCTCGTTCTTCTCTTCTTTTGCGCGAGAAAACCTTGCCGTCTATGTGTTGACATCAAGGGAGGAATAGGATGGCATACAGTGAGAGCAAGGAGGACATGAGAATTTTTCGCAGAAAGACTGCGAAGAAGAAGAAAAAGAACAGGAAAAGAAGCCAAATTTTGCTGAATACACTGATGTTCGAGGAACCCTGCGATACTTCAGGTTTCTAGCATTTCATCCTGGGATGAAATAATGCGGCTTTGACACTAAGAAGTGTTGGTGCATTTGTAGTTGTAGTAAGTAATACACCTTGCCACACACTGAGTTAAGCTCAAAACTAATTCTAGAATTATAACAGGCACCTGGTCAGCGAGGGAATAGACCCGAGTCTCGGGAGAGTCGAAAGCCGACATTCTAGTACTGGTGATGCTGCGACGAGCTTTGATAGCCTGTTGTAGCCCCGCCCCAAATTAAAAGAGAGAGACCACAGCCCCCGCCACGACAACACACAAAGAAGCAATAAAGGCACAAGCGCACGATAGAAATAAATTAATGTTTGTTGGCTTATTAATTGGGATAGGCAAGGCTCAAGTTCCCACAACCATTAGTACGGAAAGAACACGTGACTATGAGAATGTCTTGCCGTGGTTTGAACGGGGCGCGATCGCAATAAGCTGCCACGAGCGAAGGAAAGAGCTCCTACGCTGCGGAATGCCATAAGGGCGACAACAGTAAAGAGAGTCGAATGCATAGGTATGCGCAACGGGACGGAGATGATCCGAACCCACCTTCCAGCTTTTTTTCTATGCTAAAAAGTGGAAAGTCGTGCGTACACCGCGAAAATGACTGAAAGTGACGTGTCTCGCTGCGGATCTGCTGAGATGAGACGAGATGAGTCAAAAATATAGGATTGGGTTGTTTGACCATTGTTTGAGAATCCACGTTGCAGAGTCGGACAGTGATCCTGATATCTCTCGTCACCACGACTGAGCTCTGACGCAGTAGAATGGCCGGATATACCATGGCGCCGATTTTTTTTTGAATGCCTCTGGCCTGGGTTCCTGGGCCCTGTGCCAGAAGGCTTCCCCCTGGTGGCATGAAGGCAAGAACCAACTAAGAACCCAAACAGCTCGGACCAACACTTCCTTTTCGTCGGTCAGAACGTCGGTGCAGCTCCAACAAGGCTTGTCGTCGGCCATCCCAGCGGCTCAGCGTTCACCTCTTACATTCTTTGACCTTCTTCTATACATGATGTGTCATAGCATCTCCGACAAATGATTGCAACGTCGTAGGCAGTTAATTTTGTGCGGGGTAAGATTCGTTTAGAGATCCTCCGCATTGTGTTCGAGAGCACTCAGCGCAAGGAAAAAATGTGTTCATGCCAGTTCATGACGACGGCAACGGCATACTGTATTGATTACCGAATGAACTTCAGAGGGGGGGGCTAAACTTTAACCTCTATCTCCTTACTCAATCTTCCTGGATCTAGGAGCCTGGCCTCGGTGCACGTGAGTTGTAAATGGTGAGCGCTGTTGTTCGAAGTCTTGCATTCGTTCTTGCGCCGTCATTGGTTTTGTAAACCTACTCTAGCCACCGTTGAGTATTACTCAGCAAAGTATCGGAATACCAATTTCCTTTTTCACCCGTGTATGCAGGGTGTTGATACTCTAGTCTAGCATTCCATATATTCAAAGTGAGCAAACGCGCACTCTCGTACATCCATTGTGTTTGTGTGTCGCCATTGCCTCGTTTGCTTCTTGTGTGTGTGCTCGGCGCTCTGAAGGATATGGAGCAACAGCCGAAGTGGATCCAGGAGCTCGACGACAGGGAGCGCAATCTCCTGCTGAGCAAGGTAAGTACTATTGACCTCGCTGTTGATTAATTGAATGCTGAATATCTATTGTTGCCTGTTTGGTTGTGCACGTGATAGGGCTTCTTCTGTTTTGTTCTCAAAAATCGAATCTTTGTGCACTCTAGGTGTCCACGCTCCTGAGGCGGTATGGCTCCTTGCGGCCTCAAATCGTGACCGACTTGCAAGAGAGCCACCAACTGAGCGAGTCTCAGGTAAGTGTGGCAACTACGAAAAAAAAGAAAAAAACGGGCTAGATGGTCCTACCATCTTTGTGAACCTATGTAGACGACGCTTGCTTAAAATTTGAACCTACTATGTATACACCGTCCAGCAGTATTAGGCGAGTCTCTCTGATTTTTTCACGCCCTCAACTCTTTCCCTCAATTTACTTCGCCATTTCCAATATTCGTAGGTCCATGAGCTCGGACAGTGGGCAGCATCAAGCGCATCGTCATCGACATCGTCGAGTTCACAGAGCGTAGCACCACCGCCGCTGCCACCGCCACCATTACCCAATCCTTTCATAGCACGCCCTCACACTAGTCAACCACCACCACTTCCACCGCCAACGCCATTCCAGACATACCCGCCAAGTGTCTTTCCACCGATGCCTGCTTTGAATCCTAGCCAGCCAGGCCTAGTCGACTCGTCGCTCCATCTTCTTCCCTCGTCGTCGTCGTCGTCGTCGTCGTCGGGAGCACAACCGCCTCCTCCTCCTCCTCTTCCTCCTTCGAGTGCTTTCTGGGCGCATGCTTCCAGCAACTCTTCAATCCCAAGTGGAATCATGCCGGAAGTTGGTGAGCAAAATCAGTCGACTCAAAGTATCCACCAGCAGCAACAGCAGATGCAGCAACAGCAGTGGGCGCTGCATGTGCAGAGGCAGCAGTTCCATCAGTTACAGCAGCAGGGGCAGTCAAGAGGACAGGGTGTACCACTGATGATGGCGCAGCCGCCTGGGGCTCCATACATGCGCGCGCCGTTTACGCATTTGGGCAACGTGAGTAACCCTAGCAATAGCAACGGCAATAGCAGCAGCAGCAGCAGTGAGATGAGTGCTGCCAACGGCATCAATGCGTATTATTCCCAAAATCCGGCGTTGGGGCAGACTTTGGACCGAAGTTTTCAATCGAATTCGTCCAACAATGGCAGCGAAGGAAGTCCACACTCGTCGCATGTTGCGAGGCCTCTGCCGCCACCCGTGCCGCCCTTGCTTTCGTCGTCGTCGTCATCGTCATCGTCATTGAGAACAGCTAGCGGGCCTTACCCTGGCGCAGCACAGAAACTGGCAGTCCCGTGGTGGCACAACGATAACAGCAGCAATAGTTACAGTGGCAACGGCAACGGTAGAGGGCCGCACACAGGGCAGGAACAGAGCAGTAGCAGTAGCAGCAGTAGCAGTAGTGGGCCGACTGCTTCATCTTCGTCCTTTCCTTCTTCTTCGTCGTCGTCATCTCATGGTCAACCTCGCGCGTGGACCAGCGTTTATGAAGGCAGCGTTTCCAACAACCATAGCCACCTTTCTCATTCTGAGGGCCCGCGCGGCGCCTTGCGATGCGCTCCTCCTCTAAGTGCTGCTCCTGCTGCGAGGCCGCTAATTTCCACGGGTAGCGAAAGCCACGGCACAACGAACGTCACTACAATGCGCTCAAACGGCGCTTCTAGCAGCAACTGGTACCACTACCCAAACCTTTCTCCTGACGCAGACAATCCCTACAGAAGCCGCAGCTACAGCAACCACTTCCTCAGCAGCGGGCACGCTTCTCCTACTGTTCAAAGTGCCAACTTGATGATGACGCACGACGATTCTAGCATGACGGCGCGGGTAAGAGAGAACGCGGGGTTTGACCAATGAAAAGGGAGCATTAACCAATAAAAAAGAGACGAGCTTGTTTCCTCTGCTCTGTTCTTTCTCATTCGTGCCAACTTTTCTGCTTCGCTTTATGAAGTTCATTTCGAGCACAATCATCTCAACAGTTTGCTCTCTTGTTTGCTTGTTTTGCTCCTTCCTCTTCTTTTTTTTTTCTTTCTCTTTGAATCTACGCCCCCTTTCTCTTTTTTTTACACACCGAATGGACACTGCATGGAAATGTGCGTGCGTGATTCAGGCCTCGACGATGGATGAAATCAGTGAAATGGGCACACACGGCCTTCGCAAAGGGAAATGGACCGCAGAAGAAGAAGAGTACACGCGCAAACTCGTACAATACTTCAACCAGGGATTATTGAACACGATCCCAGACGGCACCACGCTGAGGTCCTTCCTCTCGAGCCGACTGCAGTGCGATCGCATGCGAATCACTAAAAAGTTCCGAGGGGTAAGCAAGACGATGAAGAAGAGAGAGTAGAAAGAAGCGTGCTTGAGATATAGGCACGCAGAACAGCACTACAGCAACATTGACTACGTTGCTCGTCGAACGAAAATCATTCTGTTTTGTGCGTATACTACTTCTCCTGCATTATTGTTTTTTTCATTCGGTTTTGCTTTCGTGCACAAGTTTTTTTTTCGCGTTATCTACTGTACATACGGGTGCTGTTTACCGCTAGGTGTGTTTTGGGCGCAAGTACCAGATGGTGGATCAGCGGCATCCCGAAGCAGCACAAGCACTCAAAGACGCAGAATTAGACCTCTTGCACTTGGAGCAAACCTTCAAAGTGCGCGACGAAACCGAGCAAGAGAAGCGCGCCGCCATGCAGCACGAAATTGACAACTGCCTCTTGACGCGCGATGGTGCGTGCTTGGGCTTTCTCTCGGTGTGCCTTGATTGCGTCGTCCCTTGTACATGTTGTAGCCTTCAATTCCTTTCTTTGCGTGGTCTGCTCCTCTTTGTATGTTATCTTTTGGCTTCTAATCTGTTTTGCTCTTGCGTGCACTTATTGCGCGCATCTCGCCTTCTTCCATCCATCCAGGGCCTTCTCCTTCTTCTTCTCCTTCTTCCAACCTCTTTCTCCTGCCAAACCCAGCACCCGCGGGAAGCGTTCCGCCACCTCCCGTCACCAGTAACTTTACCGGCAGCAGCAGGGGTGGCAGTAATGTTACCGGCCAACACGCACACGCGTTCCTTTACCCGCCGCCGATTAGCACTGCAGGTGCTAGCGCATTGGCGAGTACAACTAGTGGCACCGCTGCTGCTGTTGCTCCTCCCCCTGTGCCAGTGCTACCCTTGAACCACACTCACAATCAACGTCAACCGCCGCCACTGCCACCGCCGCCATCGTTCTCACGAGGTGGAGACCCTCATAACTACACCAGCTCTCAATTTATACCGCCGCCGCTACCACCACTACTATCTCAACAACAACAACAACAAGCGCCTTCAGAAAATAGCTGGCCAGGGCTTATTTCCTCTTCTTCTTCGTCGTCATCTTCATCGTCGTCATCGAATGGAGCGAGCATTGCAGCACCAACAACAGGAAGCAACAACGGCAGCATTAGTAGCAATAGAAGTAGCAGTAGAAGTAGCAGCAACAGCAGCAACGGTTGTAGCACTAGTAGTAATGTTGCCTACGGAGGAGAATGCAGCGAGGGCTCTGCAGACTACTGGGACCAATATCAGCGCAGCCAGCAGGAGAAGAGGCGCGTGGAGGCGGAAGCAAGTAAAGCGCTCTTGAACAGCGAAAGTAGAGGAGACTCAGGAATCGGATGGCATCGTGACGACACCAGCGACTGCAGCAACGGTCGCAGCAGCCGAATGGTGGTTGGGGAGCAGCCTGCGTCAATACCGACTCACGAATGGAGCAAGCACCTCAAGTCTCAGCGGATGGTCTCCATGCTTGAACAACCCTCAGAAGCGCTCCTACTCGTTCTGGGACAGAAATACTTGGCGCAACCGAAGAAGCAGGTAATGATCACACAGGAACACATGCGCAAACAAAATTATCACCAACTCAAAGTGCTATCCACATTGGAACATGTTTTATGTGTGTGTGTTGAAACATCTGCTGAGATAAGCGTGCGTGCATGTGCGTATGGGACAGTGCCTGAGATACCGGTGATGGTGGTTTTCTTCTGCGTGAATAATTTCTTTTTGTTGATTAACGTAACCGGTTTAATGAAGGCTCGCCGCGCGCAGCAGCACGAAGACGAAGAAGAAGACGAGCAGTCTAGGAATAATCCTAGAAACAACTTGGTAATCGAGGGAGAAGCCATGGATTTAAGCGGAGGGTCTTTTGACATGGGCGACGACGAGCACGTCAATGACCGCATTCGAAGCGCACTGATTGAAAGCAGCACGTTGTCCCAGGTTTGGAGCTGCACCTATTGCTTCACCTGCACTCCTACTCTCTCTCTTTATTCAAGGTAAGGAGGGCTCCTCATCCTGCTGCCCTCTACCTCCTCATTCTCCTCGCATGCCAGCCTTGCTTTGAGTGCCAGCGTGCTGCACTTCAATTTGCTCTAATATGTACATGAAAATGGCCTGCTCAACAGGTGGTCTCCTCCGCGTCGATTGTTCACGCCTCTGATTCCTCCTCTTCTAGCGGCAACACGAGCAGCAGCACCACCACTGAGGCTACGAGCATTACCAGCAGTGCAAGGTACGACAATGGCAACGGCAGTCCAAATGGCAAGTGTAGCCCTACCACTCTTCAGCCGAGCAACAAGGATGGAGACAGGAGTACCACAACAGTAGGAACATGCGACTTACCGGGAAGGTCGGCACTAGGAGCACCAGAAGGAGACAGTGTATCTCAAAGTTCGCGCCACGAAGGAAACAGTTCGGAAATAGAGAAGCAGAAGAAGCGCAGTTTTGAAGACGGAGTTATGAATGTGGCTCCCAGTGACGGTGCGTACTCTCATCACAGTGCTTGCACGAGTGCTTTGTTTGCAATGCACGTGTACTATTGTTTGTTGCTCATTTCTAAATCCTTGTCTACCGGTACTCTCTACTACCACTACCACTACGATGGCAGGCCACGAGACTTTGGAGCCCGGAAAGAAAGTGAAAGTGATGGCGTGCCCCGAAGAGGACAGCGACGCGGGCAGGCTCCTCCTGGGCTTCTTCAACACGGTAATTTGAACCAATGTAGAGGTTGTGTACGATGCTATGTGGCACTGCGTGTATTAATATGTGCCTATGCCCACACATTTAACGGCTTGGCCAGAGCGCTCGGATGGCCGTAATCCGTTCTTTTGCCCTGCGCCTTCCTGAGTTCAATCGGCCACTCCGCTCTAAAGCCTAACAAACAAACCGTCGACAGGTGAAGGCCACTGCAGCCGTGCCTTCTTCACCTGAACCTGGCCACACTGAGCCAGCAGCGGCCAGAGCGGAGAGCAGCTCAATGCCGCCCATCCACCATCTGCCGCTCGCACCCAGACAGGATGATGGTGATGATGATGATGATGATGATGGTGGTGATGGCAGTGGCGATGGCAAAGCAACAGAAGGGAGTGACGCATGTAGCAGCAGCGCGAGCTCCTGCTTCTCCTCGAGGAATGCGCCAAAAGAAGAAGAAGAGCCTGAAGGTGGCGTCAAATCGCTCGCGCACGTGCAGCTGTCACAGGTAGAACGAGTAAATTAAGCGTGAGCTCTTTTCTTTCGAACATGAAGAGGGGGAGGCGAGGGAGACTTCATTTTTTTCAGCCTCCTTAATCTTAGCCACCTCCATTTCTCCTACCCTTCTCCCCTTCAGTATTCTCCACTAGCGCAATGCGGGAACTTACCACCCTTCATAACAAATTGATGTTTTTTTTCAACTTATTCTCCTGAACTATTTGCCATCCTCACTGGCATCTTATGGGGGGGGGATGCACGATGGCAGGTGCCTCGTCAGGGAGCCGGCTTACATGTGCTGGTGGCCGATGACTCAGTGTCAACGCGCAAGTTCCTCAAGGCCCAGCTCGAGCGCAACGGCTATCTGGTACACGTGGAAGATAGAGTACTCGCGAATATGTGGTTCATGTGCCTATTTTTTTCTTAGAGCTCCATTGTATGGTGTTCTTATAACCCCCCTTTCAATACGATGAGCCTCGTTATCAACCTTCACGTATCTGCTTTATTTCGTTTCTTTCATTCCAAAATCGACCACAAGTAGCTCTTTTGGTCTGTGCCTATATAGACATGTATAGTAAACCTCCCCCTTCATCCCAATTCCTTGCCTGTCTCTGTCTTTCTACATGTGCCCCCCCCCCCCTGTTACAGGTGGACACGGCGGACAACGGGCAATCCGCGCTCGACGCCATGAAGCACCGCACCTACGACATTGTCTTTTTGGACCTCGAGATGCCGATCATGAACGGGTTCAGCTGCTCAGCGGCCTTCCGGGAATGGGAGTCAACCACCGAGACCCGTGCGAAGCGTCAGCCCATTTGCGTGGTCTCCATGCACTCGGGCCAAAAGGAGAAGGACATGTGCGCGGAAGCAGGCGTGGACTTCTTCGAAGCCAAACCCCCGAAAATACCCGGCTTGATGAAAATTGCCGAGCTCTGCGTCAAGTTGCAAAACAAATGAGCTGTGAATGGCAGTGGGCATCTTTTTTTTTTTCGTGCTCAGCGGACCAATTGTGGCCTTCTCATATAGCACAAGGACAAAAGTTGAGTACGAAGGCACTAACGAAAAGAAATGGCGCCAATTCCCATTTATTTTTATTTCGTTTTCCGAATTGCCTTATTATTCAAATTCTTCACTATCCACTACCCGATGGCTGTTGCTCCGAAGATTAATCCAAAGTAACAAGTAACGAAAAGCCAGCCCCAGCCCCAGCCCAGCCCCAGCACCAAGGAGCTGCGTTTATATAAGTTCCTTTTCTAGAACCAGATCTTGAGTGGAATTTGTGTTGCAATTGGCAATTGGGCGATTAGAAACTGCTAAGCGTATTGTATGGGGGATGGAGGGAGAACATCCCTTTTCAATGAAGAAATAAGGGCTGGAAGTATTATCCAATTAGAAAATGGTTAACTAAGGCGCCTAAGTGGATATTGGCATCATAAGCACAAAGGCAACATAAACTTGGTCGCAGTCTCCAGATTGCTGCGTTGGCTGAGAACACAGCACTAGTAGTCGTGCTAGTGCAGAACGCACGCGGAAGAAACTCATTCGTATTTGATCAAGTTTGCGCATGAGCCACGCGAATCTGCCTTGAGATTTTTCTTTTTATACAGCACCATGTTTGGTCGGAGCTTCACACAGCAAAACGGTGAAGATATTCTGCAAGTAGCTACACTGCTGCTTGGCTCACATAAGACCATGCAGACGACACAGCTCCATAGAGTAAAAGGTCAATGCTCCCTGCATCGCTACTGTTGGAAGCTTCTGAAGCAAAACCTGTTGTCCCTTTGCTGGCTGTCTCAAATTGCTCCTTTTCGAATTCCTCCCTTTCTCTCCGGGCGTCATCTAATTTTTCTTGGATCCGCACGGCCTCTTTCTTGTAATTTGACATCATCCTGCGATCCTCCAAGCTAGCTTCATCCAATAGAGACGAAGAACCTCGTGCAGCACGACGAGCGGCTTCCCGTTGCTCAATTGCTTTTTTGGCTTCAGCTGTCTTCTTTGCAAGGCACGCTTGCTGTGCGGCAGTAGCTGCTTTTCCAACAAGGCTGCTAGTTTTGGACTCCATGTTAGTAGGATTAGGAAAAACTCAGCAATGCGAGAGCTAGTGTGAGCTAATGTGTGCCTTTTGGGCCTTATATACACTGCGAGACCTCGGGCGTCGGTGTTGAGTATTGAGTAGCTTCTACAATCTTTCTCTCTGGCTATCTAGCTACAGTAGCTATCTGTACTTCTTATATATACTCCAGTGTTCGGAACTCGTTCAGTGGGGTCCGAGTGAGTCCTCCGAGTTACGAGCGAGTCCCGAGTTTTTTCCTTGCTCACTCGGGACTCGGCCGTTTGCGGCTTGGGCCACTCGGGGCTCAATCGGGACTCGGGCGCAGCAGAAGGAGGCCACTCGGAGCTCACTTGGAACTTGTTCTTCTCTGTCGCGGTGTGAACTTGTCTTGAGCGCGATGCACCGAGACATCAAGCCAATATAATTATTTTCCAAGTTTTAATCAATACAGATGAAATCCCTCCTCTGATGGCCACTGAATTAACCTAGAGTTCTCTAAGGAAGGAGCCGAAATATAATACAAGACTTCGTATATTTATACAAACCGTAATAAGTGCCGTAGAGGAGATAAATCTAACTCCAACTAGAACTAGACTAATACTAATGATTAAAAATCAAATGTAACAGAGGCCGGTGCTGCGGGTTGAGGTGCAAGTAAACGAATATTGCAATACACACAGGCAGACCCATTATGCATATAGAAATGACTTGGCCCTCTTATATTTCGAACTTCATGTGTGAAGCAAGCGACTCATGCGGCTAAGTACAACGCAGCTACCAGAATTTCCTGAATCAAATGTCGCACTCGCGCGACACACAACTGACATAACCAACTCGAACTCGAACTCGAACTAATACAAACCCAAATGGCACAGAAGCCAATGCTGCGGGCAGAAGTGGGAATGCGCGTGCGTTGCGCAAACAAAGCAAGTGCGGAATGATTCAGGAGGGAGAGGGGCATTGGC
>Ga0307930_1001647_pt1 | contig 17607 bp, 17 predicted proteins | sample OrgLakmetageno46_FD_203161 | JGI IMG/M metagenome (GOLD analysis project Ga0307930, IMG submission 203161) | Saline water microbial communities from Organic Lake, Antarctica - #46 | ecosystem: Environmental > Aquatic > Non-marine Saline and Alkaline > Saline | place: Antarctica: Organic Lake...
TGCTGCCAGGGCTCAAATTTGACCGTTTGCTGAGCGCTTTGCTGGCGCTCGGCCCCGCATTTGCGTTTGAGCTGCCGCCTTACTTCCTGAACAACGCTCGTGCTTTGGGCGCACTCGAGGGCCTCGCTGCACAGGTTTGAATACGAATTACGTATAATTGAGACGAAAGCTGCAATATCAACGTCAAAGAAGCACGAAAAGATTGAGTGATGACCTTCACGTGAAATTTACCCTCATCCGATTCATTGCTATGGTCCCAAGTATTATCCCTAAACGTGTTATTTTTTGTAAAATATAGAGCCTTCACCTCGTTTTCATCGATACATTCTCTACAGGCGGATCCCACTTTTAGCGTCCTTCGCGCCGTCTACCCTGTGGCGCTGCGGCGCTTACTAACCAACCCCAGCAGCAGCCCTCGCCTAGCCGCCACTCTTGACACGATCGCTCATAGCAGCTCCTCCAGTCTTCGCATTTCTAACGAAGCTGTTGATTCGCCGAGTTCATTCTTACCCGAACCACCACTGTCTTCATATCACCCTGTATCAAAATCATCTGAGGAACAGCCTCGACAAGTGCAGTGGCGTTCTCTCATTGCACTTGGATCGCGCGCATCCTTACTGCTGGGACTTCCTCGCAGGCAGCTCCTACGCGAGGCACTGGCCACGTCTGGAGGGCGACAATTTGCGGTTGGTTTACTGCGAGAGCAGCTTGCGTTATGGGCGCACCGAATGCGGTCTCTGTGGGCTAGAAGAGGAATAGGTGGTCAGCACCAAGGAGGACGCGGGAGCAGCCCAGCGACTCTTTTGCCAGTGTGATGCTTAATTGGCCGCAGCAAAACAGCCATGTAACCTTCATGGCTCACAGACCGCAAATCGGGATTGTTTTGCGCACTCGAGATTCTATAATTTGATTTCTCAATGAGGAGCGAGATGCGGGCTTGATAACGCAAACAAATAAATGGGCTTGGTGGCATTTAGAACTAGGCAAGGCCACTTGCTTGGGTTATAGTTACGAGTGGGCTTGGGCGTATGGGCATGGGAGAATAATTATAAATGAAAGTCAACTTCTGAAGTCACCTTATTAATTATTTAGCGCTATTCCTCTCGAATTGGTTTTTAGATTTAAAGGCCAAATAAAAGCTATTTATTAATATTAAATCTAGGGCGCTGGCAACTCGAACTCGGACTTCGTTCTTTTTATTCAACATTCTCTCCAGAATAATGGCTGTGCGCTTCGATGCGCGCACCTGGGAATCCCTAGTCGAATTATTGAGATGGCAGCATGCTTAGCGTAATTCTAAAGGAGCTCACTGTTTTATTGACTTCAGAGTAACCTTGAAGTGCAAGGTCGAGTCCGGCGGGATGTCGGGGCCTGAGCCTTTTTTGCCGTAGCCCAATTTCGGTGGCACCACCAGCGTTCGCTCTCCGCCCACGCGCATGCCCTTGACGCCCAAGTCCCAACCTTTGATGACGTCGCCAGCACCGAGCGTGAACACGAACGACTTGGCTGCATCGAACTGAGGGCCCATGGGTATTCCGTGTATCTTGCCAACGTATGACATTTCCACATCGTCGCCAACTTCAGCGACCTCTCCACTCCCCACCTGCCATCAAATCACGAGTGCGGTTTTACTTTTGCAAGCACACTTACACAAGCGATAACTCATAGTAGGTGTAAACGACTGACAGCTAGGCAAAAATCTCTATATTCTAAACGACAATTTCTGGCCCCGAACTAGGGGTTGGTGTCACAGCGAAGCCATTGAAAAAAACGTGCATCATAAAGAACACAGCTCCAACCTTGACATCGACAATCTCGACGCGTTCTTCAGGAGGTGCCTCATACTCTTCACCAGCCACCTTGAAGCTCTGCCCAACCTGGCACAGAAGAGACAACAAAGAGTGGAGTTGCTACGTATAAGCTAGACCTGCTAGAATTCAATACTATTTCTTTGGCTTGTAAGCAACGAAATACTTCTAGCACAGCTTAGCACAGCTAGGAATTCAAGCGTCTATAAGCTATCATGCAGGCCACTTTACCTGAACAAGTAGCGCGTCTTTCACGCCCTTCTTGAGCGCTGTCTTCAGCGCGGTTGAGTTGTCAAGATTAAATTCTGCTTTCAAATACTTCGCTATCGCCTGCACGAGCCAAAGTTTGTAACAAACCACAGTCAATCGATAAAGAAGCCACAAACACGCTTCTAGCCAAGCTAGCCAGCACGCGGCACCTGTCTTGAGGAGCCAGTTGCGCCTTTGAGTGCGCGTATTGCCACCACTACTTTGTCCAAAACCGTCTTGGGTGTTTTCGGAGGCATCGGCAAGAAAACGAAGAACGGAACTGCAATATTGTGTCCAAATACTTTTCTAGCTAGACGGTTGCTTCTCAGGTACCGAGCTAATAAGATGCAGCTACTAATTACAGATTTTAGCTCCTTATTATCACGATATTCAGTTCTGTAGGATCTTCTCATTTTTATCCTGTACAAGTTCGGGTGCCCGCGCGATGCGCGGTTCAGGTGCAGTTAGTTTGGTGCGGAGCACCGTACCCCGTACCCCTTTGTTCGCGGCCTTGAGGTGCCCGTGGATGAGTGCCCCGTGTAGTGCCCGTGGCGCGTGACCGTTCTTGTGCCCGTGGTCCGCTTTTCCTTTTCTTACCTACAGCACATGTACAACAGAACTGCGCAGTAGTACAGTAGTACAGTACAAAAAGAAAGGGCGGACACCAACGAACGAACGAACCACGAACGAAATTCCATTTAATATAAAGGGTAGTCTAGAAGAAGCCGAGAAAGAGACAGGGAAAGAATCAGACAGCTGCTTGCACGCAGATGGGGTCACGCAATTGCTCGGGGATGGGCGACTCCTCTTCTGGGTCGCCTGAGGGACTTCGTTGTAGTCCCCTCCTCTGCGCGCGGAAACTCTTCTTATGGACCGCTACCTTTACTTCCGTGGCCACTCGGGCATGTGCGCTTGTGCGCCTGATTAGCTTCTTAGGTTTAGTTCGCGCTGCTTTGCTTTTCATATCTACCTGTTACCCTTCTAATTTCGGCCCTTCTGGGCCTGTCTCAAAGAACAAGAACAGGGCGAAGAGAAGAGCTATGGGAAGGGCTCAATCCCCGTTCGCGTAAATCTACGCACGTGCGAGAATTACGCGAGCGATGGGGAGCGGGCAAGGCTCATATCAGTGTATATACATGGTAGCTCCCATTTATTTCCCGTAACTGTATAATTTGCAAATGTTCCATTAGCCGCGGCCATTTGGCCAAGGATGCGGGACTTTGTTTAAATACCCCTCCTACTCGTAGTAGACTCCTAGATGTAAGGAAAGAAATTTGGAGACATTTCGTGGGCGCAGGCGCATGGGCTATCGCCCTATCACCCCGCGGGTGCTAAAATTATGGGTCGTTGGATTTTTTGTGTTTGAAGAACCCTATCTGCAATGTTCGATCTTCGAGGTTCGCAAACCAAACCGCTCACTATTCACCACTATCTAGCGCCGTTTTGTCCGCCTTAAGCCTTTAGTATTTTTTTTTTTACACAGGCCCGAAGGGGCGGTTTTAGAAGGCTAGCAAAAAGGACAAAGGAATCCGATTAGCGTACGCCTCAAGCACTCCTCATGAGAAAACTCCCACAGCGGCCTTGAGAGCCGCGAAGAGGGGCCGTAAACCAATAGTATTTACTTGGTTGGTTTCTCTTTCTCTAAGTGCTGAACGCTATACGCTAAACGAAAAAAATGATGTCAAAAACTCAAAATTCTTAGCTGAAGTTTAGGCAGACTGCGGCCATCGGTTTCCGTCTGGGAATACGAGACCGGAGCCATCAAACTTGGCCTCGAGCACCTGAAAACAATGATAATCACCAGGAGTGTAAATGACGGGATGCAGTTTTAAAACTGACAGCACAAATTCTTTCATCAAGTGCTGATTGTTTGGCTATGATCCACTAACTCCATAAATGTACCTTGGCGAAGCCTTTAGGAGTGAAGTCGAGGAACACCGAGCTGCCATCAACGGTTCCCTTGAGGGTCCACTCAACGCCTTTCGACCGAGGCCCGGTGTCGCTCCCTTCAACCGTCACAGATGAGCCAGACACGGTCAACGAACGAAAGCCCTGCCATGAATGAAGTTATCTTTGTGAGTTGCGCAGACACGAAAGAAGACGAAAACTCATTGAATGGGCACAGGCCTATTCCGAAATATCTAGGATGATCACAAAAATGCATTTAGATTCGTTTCTAAGCGCTGGAATTAGCTAGTCTATAATTGTTGTTCTCAAGACCAAGTATTCAAATATGGTGCTAGGTAGTTGGCCAGCAGCGCATGATGAACTGGTGTCAAAATAGCTACCATAGTCGCAAGAAAATTAAGACATACCTCAGGGTGGCTTGGATCAGTGTAGGTTCCAACCATCTTGAGGTTTGGTGGCAACGTAGCAGCCTCTGCATTGTTAGGAATGGCCACCAAGGCGAGGGCAGCCGCCACAGGAACTTGCAAAAATCCAGCACGTGTAGTTGCAACAGTGGCACGGGGCTTCCAGGCCTTCTGAGGGACCAGGGCGCCGACTGAGCTCGCCAAGGCAAAGATGACTACGCACGCGTAACGGAGCATTTTTATTTACAGATGAAGGATGAAGGCTGACTGAATGAATGATGGTCAGCCATCATCAGCTGTTGTTGTCAGCTGACGACAACGACACGCAAGAAGAAGGAATGACGCATCTGAACGAAAATTCTGCTGCATAAAATCAGCAGGTTTTGGGGTCTTTCGTCGGCATCTTCGTCGGACTTATCAAAATTGAAGTTGCAGCACAAAGAAAAATAGTACGAACGTATGTTTAAAACAATCGCACGCGTTTATAAGTCGACTTTCTTGCATCACGCTGATTTCACGCAGTGCCGTAAGACACACGTACTCGAGCGAGGAGAGCGCATCTCCGCAAAATGTCGTCGACATTGCCAGCGGAATCTGGCAAAAAGCGACCTTTACCTTCATCGGACCCAACCCCATCTTCTGTTTTCGCTGCCCCGCCAACGACAGCACATCCATCAACAGACATATCGACGTTCGCACACGCACACGTGCCGCTCGCCATGCCTATGTCCAACGTGGGGTGGCAGGTTCCGCCACCGAGTTTATACCATCCAAGCATGCACGGTGCGCATAGTCTCAAGCATGTCTTCCGAGGCGCACAGAAAAAATTTCAAAGATCCTTTGTTCTGTCATCGAAGCGCTGTCGCTTCTTTGCCTTCACTTCTGTTCGCACCAGCTTACTTTGCCCTTTTTGCTCATTTGATAATAATTTCTGCATTGTTTGAACTTATGCCTACAACAGCTGGCATGGGATACCAAGGCCCGGTCTATATGGGGCAATCCGAGTGGTCTCCTCACCACCCTTCGGCAGCGCAGGCGCACTCGGTGATGCTTCAATCACAACAACACGCCGTGGCAGGACCCGCCACGGGGTACCTCCACGCGGTGGTGAACTCAGGCGTGCTGCCTCCGACCATGGCGGCGCACCTCATTCGTCAAGCTTCCAGCGGTGACCCTGCGGCGGTAGCGGCGGCCATTGCGACGGCGACTCCGTGGGTGCACGCGGCTCAAGCGGCAGCGGCGGGCTCGCACACCGGGGGGCTCGTCACGGCACCCGCGCAGTCCAGCGCATTAGGGCCTGTGGTGCAGCAACAACAGCAGCCGCCTTACATTCGGGAGCTGCACCCGCCGGCACAACAGCAGCAAATGACCACCGCCCCCACATCCATGGTGGTGGCGCCGCCTCTGGGCCCGGTGGCACCAACGGCTGCTGCTTCAATGCCGCGGCCACCTGAGGGCCTCCTGCTGACGGCGCCTCTGCCGCCGCAGAGTGGCGTAGGCCCTTCTTCGTCGTTAGACCATGACGAGTTGTCGTACGAATTGGCGAAGAAACGCGCGAAACGGGAGGCCAACAAGCGATCCGCGCAGCAGTGCCGGCAGCGCAAGAAACAGGCAATGCAAGCCTTGCACGACCAAAACCAAGAGTACAAACGCCACCACGAGGTATGCAAATTTGCTTTATAAAAGAGGCATAAAAACCATAGTGACTGATGCAGTCAGGCATGGACAATTCATGTGATTTGTTGTTGACTTATAACGAGAGACGAAAATGCCCGAATTTTCGCTGGAGGCTGCTCTTTATCGTGCTTTATGCGCAACCTTCGTTAATTCTCTTGCGTTCTGCTTACTTCTCGTTCTCCAGGTGTTGTCGACTCTCAGTGACATGGTTTTCTCCTTTGACGTGCACAACTACCCGTCGCCAGCAGCCCCCCCTCAGGCGGACTCTACCTCTGCGGCAGCCGCAGCTGTAGCCCGACGCACTCACGCCCAAGACGCTTCTAGCCTCCAGGTCAACTCCTCCGCTGCTGCTGAAAGCGGCAGGAACAATAGTAGCACACGCAATGGCGCTGATGACGCGGTCTCTTTCACCGTGAGCAACGGCAAGAAAGAGGTTGCGAGCAATGACACTGGCCGCAAAGGCGAAAAAAGGACCGTGGAGAGCTGCAGCAGTACCAGCAGCAGTACCAGCCGGAGTGCAGATGTGGAAGCCTCAAGCGAACGAAATGAAGGGTCCTCCTCGTCTCAAACGAGTCGCCACACGCGCGCTGCATCTGAGTACCCCATCGGTTACGTGTCGGCCTCGGTGCATACTACCCTGCAGTACCGTGACGACGAATTGCTGGGCCGCAGCTTTTTGGACCTCTTGAGCTTCGATTCCCGGGCTCAGCTTGGGGGTCTACTCAACGACAAACTCACAGCCCACGCCAGCGTAATCGGGCGGCGCCGCGCGCGGCGGCTAGCGCTGGCTGCAGAGCAAGTGGCAGAGGTGGCGGAAGCAGCGCACTCGGCGCAACGGTCGTTAGAGACTTTAGCCCCGCGCGATGTTCGCCACCACAACAATCCAACCGGACGCCGCCCCGGCAGTAGCAGCCACCTGCCTTTCTCACCCACTCGTTCTGCGGTGTCGCACGCGCCTGTGGCTGCGTCGTCATCGTCTGCGGCCACCAGCCGCGCTGCCTCGACCTGCACCACGGGTGCTTCTGACCATGCCTCGGTGACCACTGCTGCTTCAGAAGAAGTCGCCAGCCTGAGTAGCAATGCTGCAGCCGCGGGAGCAGGCGACAGCAATAACGACAGTGGCGGAGGCAGTTTTGTGAGCAGCATGCATGACACAAGCAGTGGGTGCATGAGCCACAGCAGTAGCAGCAGTGGCCTAAACGGGAGCGGCAGCAGTGGCAGCAGCGGCCAAACTTCTAACAAGGCCTCTTCCGAAGACCTAGGCTCCGATCCAGGCTCCGAGGGCAGGCCTCCCAGCGAAAACTTTTTGTGCGGTCCAACGAGTAGCGTAGGGAGCAGTGACCATGCTTCGAACAGTGCCAAGAGCAGCGGCAGCATGGAAGGCAGCAACCGCTCGGCCGGCAGCAGCAACAGCGGTAGTGAGGGCAGCGGCAGCGAAGGATCTGGGAGTGGCAACAGCAGCCCTCAGCGGCTGAGCAGCGGCGGTCCTCGCTCCGCTGCAGCTGGCAATGGTGAGGTGGCGGGGCGTATTTGGGCCGGTGCAGTGGAAGAGCCCTTGGTGGTGGACCTGTGCAGCCACCAGCGCGTGCAGCTGCGGCGGCGCGACGGAACGGTGGTCACGGCGCACGTAAATGGAGTGGTCTCCATTGCCATTGACGGCAGCATTGAAGTGGTGTGCTCGGTGCGCCCGTGCCGCGACCCCATGCCTTCGCAGCAGCTGGGGCCCCATCCCAGTTTGATTCAGCTTCGCCAAACGCCAGATGAAGTGTCGCTATCCTTGCGCGGTCCAAAGGCAACCAAAAGCCTAGAGCAGGCCCGCAGTGGCTCGATCAAACCCCACGCCTCCAGCAGTAGCAGTGACGTTGTTGCTGGCAATGCACCCGGCGGGTCTAGCAGTGCTTTACCGGGAAGCGGGAAAGGCAGCAGTAGCATGGAGACTGACGGTGCTCCTGGCACTTCTGCAGCTGTCTCGTCGGCGCCTCTTGTGTCTGCTTCTACGGCTACTGCAGCTGCTATAGCTGCCGCCAAAGCCGCTGCGAAAGCAACAGCGAAAGCAGCCAAGTATCAGGCTTTGGCCGAAGCAGCGCAGGCGACTGCTCGTGGCGCAGCAGCTGCTGCGGAGGCAGCCGAAGCAGCGCGAGAGGCAAATACCTTCAGCCGCGAGGGGAGCGTCAGCCCCGGCAGTAACCCTGGCAGCAGCCTAGAGTCAGGAGGCCACGAAGGCGACGTAGATTCGTCAGACCTCACCACAACGGACCCATCGGACACCGACGCCCTCTCTGACAGCGGTTTTGCTGCTGACAGTGCAGCCGTTGTGACCGGTTAAATAAATTAGAGTTGAAATGCATTTGAGAGAGAACGTCCACATAAACGTTTTCTGTGGGGGCGGTGTACACTTGGGTGCGAATTACGGTTACGGTCCGAAACCAATAATTTCCGAAACCGAAACTTTACGGTCGGAAACATGTTATTTTCCGTAACATAATCCCGTAACAATTCGGGGGTTTGGGCTAATACTGGCCGCTTGTGCTACGACAGAGAAACTACTAATATAGAAGATAAAAGGAAAATAGATCTCTTACATGAAATCGTTGTTTTACGCGCAAACATGGCGGTACTTTCTTGGCTTCCCGAATCGAAGTTGTTTCCGCTCATCGCCATCTTCTCTTCATCGAGTATTCATCGAAAAGGCGCCGCCGCGCTCCCCCTCATGGCCACGTGGCTGTGTCTGTTTAACCTTGGCACACGTAACGAAGTCTTGAAAAATATTTGCAACTAGACATGGGTGAGAACTGAGAACATTACATATCACTAGATAGAACCAATGCATATAAGGACCTCAATTGCTTTTCTTCGTCGTTCTTCTGACCCTAGGTTGCACAACACCTATTGGGCTCCAAGGCATCGTCCCAAGATATTTCTCCTTGCATGAAATCCCCGCCCGAAGTGCGGGCCGAAGTGGCAGCACCGAAGGCTTTTTACTCGCTGACAAATCAGCAAAGAAGAAGCGTGAAGCAAGTGCATCAAAAGCTGGAAATGAAATCGTAAGCGCAGCTCCGGCCGATGCTAGCATTAAGAGGCGTCGCTCTTCTACCTCAACTGGTCTCTTAAAATATTTCTCAGGTATTGATACTTTTCTTCGAGGACGACGTTGGTCTTTGTGGGACGTACTACCGAATTCGTTCCGACTCCTTCAAGTGGCACGCCTTCAAAGAAGGGAAAAACAAAGGAGCCTGGATCGTCTCTTGCGACATCATGCCATCGGGTTGCCCATCAAATGACCCCGATGACGACACTGAGATCACGACTGATTGCGATCCTGAGGACTACTTTGTCAACAAGGCGCTGCATGACTGCATGATATGGTTGAGCTCACCGTTTAAAGCCGATGATGTGGATGTGGAGCTTGAGCTCTTCGTCGTAGGCGGGCGCCATTCAAGCGATGTGGAGGAGAAGGTGGAGGAGGCGAGAAAGAAGAAAAAGAAGGCGGTAGATCAATGATGATGCGCGCGGACTAAAGGCGTGCTGGTTGAGTTGAAAAGCGCAAGACCACATGCGCGGCAATATGCCTTATTTCTTTGATTTGCTGTTTGGGATTTGGGGCAATCCCCCCTTTTGGGGAAATTTTCTATAAGTTCCGTACCAGAAACGTCCGAAATTACGGTCCGAAACATGGATTTCCCGTAACATCCGAATTTGCGGTCCGAAACATATTTATTTCGCCGTAATTCGCACCCAAGGGTGTACATAATATTGCACGACCGAAACATATGTCGATTGTCCGGTAAGAACATATCGCCCGCTCTCTAAATCTCGTGAGCCATCCTGCGCTGAAAAGCCTGCCTGTTCCGCTCCTTGGCTTGCGCTGAAGTGTTCTGCCTGTTCCCCGTCCCGACAGTGTAATTTCTCGTCGTCCCGACGGTACATGGATCGTTCTCCACGGTTTCTGAACCAAATGGCGCACGAATTGTTGCACTTAATTTACCCATATTTACCTCACAATAATCTCAGACTGCGACGTGAAGTCGCGTTTACTAGAACCCACCCTGCCGATTGTCCGGTAAGAACGTATCGCCCGCTCTCTAAAGAAATCTAGATAATACGGTAATACGGTAAGTCGAACCTCCCCCACGAAGGGGAAATTCCTCAATAACACAACACCTCCCACATACATCAACAACATAGAGAGAGCTTCCAATACTTCAAGAACAAATAAATTATTATGAATATATAGCAAGATCACATATCACCATTCACAGTCTTAGGTATTACGCATTAAGGATCAAGGCCGAAAACACCTAACATTGTGTGTGAATACACAGTTTACGAAGTACACAAGGATGTTTTGGTTTTGACTTTAGTAGACTTTATGATTCCGCACGTATAGCTGCGTGATACCTGATTGTTCTTAGTAGTAGCTGTATTGTACATCGCATTTGGCATTTGGCATTTGGCATTTCGCGTTCCGCTTTGCTGTTTGCTGGCGAATGGCCGAATGAAGGCCCTTCGCCCGAATGCCCGAAGTGCAATGTTGATCTCTCTTTTTAAGAACAAAAAATTCAACACCACAACGAAGAAATATTACAGGCCTATCAATTGCTCTTCTTGTTCGCCATTGCGACAGCGTTTTTAATGCTATCCGGGTCGCTTCCATCCATGCGAATGATTTGTGGCCCGAGTTTTGAAGCGTCTACCTCTTTGTGACCGATAATCACAGAGCGCCAGTGCTCATTCGCTTTCGTTGTGCGCTTTTTCTTCGCTAACGTTACCACCACTGCAGCAGGCGTGCTCGCTTTTCGCTCAATAACCCAATGAGACTCGTCAGGGTCAATTGGCGCTGGAGTGGCCCCGTCGAGGATTAATTTGTTCTGCACGATCACAACGACGCGCTCGTTGTGAAATTCAACTGACACAGCTTTCCGATCGAGATTCGTGCCGTCAACTTGCGGCACAGTAATTTCAATTTCTTCGGAAGTCTGAGCCCAAGTGTAATCGGCTGTTTCGCCGCAGTACAACGTTGGATCGTCTTGCTTTGCGAACAGCTCGTTGAGAGCTGATTGTTCGTCTGGGCTAGGCGAATCGCCTCCTGAATTGTCCTGCAAAGCACGGGCAAAATTGAAGGTAAGTTACTTAGGTAGGAAGTATAATACGAACTTGGTGAGAGAAACAACATGAAGCAAGCAGGCCCTAACCTTTTCAGACGGGTCCACACTACCATAGCTGCTGCTCGAAGGATCCGCCTGCTTTGATGATCGTCTCTTAATAATAACCGCGAGAATAACGCCCAGCACCGCCGACAGCGCAATCAAGTGGCGATCCAGAAAGTCAATAAATTCATTCATACTATTTTTACCAGGGAACTCAAATGATTTATCCCGTTACGTCTTTATGAATAGAAGCTCACGCCGACCGCCGAATGAGATGAGCCACTGCCCTCACCTAAATTGGCTCTGACAATTGTTGCACCTTCTAGCCTATTCTGCTCAAGCTTGTTCTCTTGGGAACCTTGTCTTCTTACTTCCAAGGTATGCACGACGACTGAACGGACCGCTGACCTCCGAAGCCTCTGAGGAGTGCGAGGAGGTAATGAAGGAGGAGCGGAGGAGCGTCCTCAAATCTTACGTGGCAACGTAATCTTGGCCACCAATTACGTAATAATACGCAATCGGCATTTTTTTTCCCGCTTTTTTTTGTTCTCCTCTCTCTCCTCTTCTAGCTTTTGCCTGCTGTGCTGCAGCTACTTAATTAGCTACCGTAAGAGGTAATGCGTAGCTTCAGCTGCTTGAACTAGAGCTAATAAGCAACAAAAACTACCGAATGAAGATTTGCTAAGACATCCACTACAATTAAATGTACAACTGTTCAGGCAGAAATCCAACTAGACGCTGCAACCTTGGGCAACTCGTCAACTGCACACGTCATGTTTTCGATTAGACAATAACATAATACTATCATGTATAGTTTTCGTAGGAACCTTTCGTGAGTTCGGCTTAAACGTTCGTAGATATTAGAGATCAGTAGTATCCATAAAAGTAGTACTCAGGTCCCTTGTAAAGCGATGTATTGCCAACATGTGATCATCAACAAGGCACACATGCTCATGCCAAATTTCATGACCATGGTCACTATTGCCGCCCTCTATGTGGCGCTATACAGAGGCTGGCACTCCTCTCGGCGGCAGGACATTTTGATGATCAGAAACGAAACTATCCATCCCATTGAGTGGAGCAACATACGCCCCAGGAAGAATGACCCCAAGCCTCCACATTCCACTGCACGTGCGAAGACAAATACACCCTCTGTTATACCCGTTACTTCTCCAGTATTGGCCGCAATGCCAGATGTTTCTCCTACGCGGTTGCTGTTCAAGCCAGTAAGGAATCAGCAACCACCTAGACCTAATAGCCCGGGCTCACACGAGGCGCCTTTTGGACACCGAGCATCAAACGCACATCACTCAACGAACAATCACAAGCGTATTTCTTTCACGAAGCTCTCTGGTGACGATGTCCCCCAATCAATGTCTTCAAAGAAGGCCAAAGCCATGGCAAGCGTTGTAGAGTGCACCAGCTGCAGTGGTCTTAGACGAGCACTTCTTGCATCGTACAGCACAAGTGGCTCTGACGACCAGAATGTACACATCAGTCACGCTGAGAGACCCAATGATTTAATAACTACTGTGCCTGAAACCTCGACCAGAGGAGCAGACGATGACGCAGCAGTTGATGCTGAAGGTGCAACTCAATGGTGGGCAAGTATTGTGCCCGAATTGACTGTAGCAAGAGTTCCATTAGCAGGTAAAGCCGCGCTGCTGTTGGTGCAGCCTCCAGAGACTGGTGGGAGTGCTCTTGATGCCATATTCACCTACTTAGAAAATGCTGCTACAAAGGCTACAACTACGAATCAATCAGCGAGGCTTCTGAGTGCTAGTAAGCAGGAAGGGAGCGATAGTGATAGAGAAGGCGGCGGTGACTTAGGGAGAGACCGGCTGTTGTGCACTAGGCGTGTGATTGCAGATCACCCAGATTACCGCCCGAAAGACCTCGCCATTGGGTGTGGCGGCCCCGCGCGAGGTGCAGGAAGAACGACAACGAGTGCTTCGATTTACCATAGGAGCCGAGAGGGAAGCAGCCGCCGTAGTGGCGGTAGTGATGTGATGGTAGAAGAGACACCAGAAGGCGGCAATGATATTATTGTGGGCTCGTTTCCGCTCGACTTTCGTCAGGTATCTTTTGAATACCTTTTTTGAAACTCTCTCATCCCTAGCCTTTCAGTAGTCTTTTTTTTGTCGTCTGTGATTTTTCCTCTTCTTCCTCCTTTCTTACGCTGCTTCTTTCAAATGTATCCTGCAGGCGCAGCAACTATGGTTAGCTGGGCGGCAGCGAGCAGTGTGGGCCTTGCTGCTACGGGAGCCGTTAGCTCGGGTCACTGCTTTTGCACGCCGCGCTGACCCTCACAACTCTCTGGCAGCTCTTCACCGCACCCCTTGGCGCTTTGCCTGCAACCAGCAGGTTCATGTTTGAAATTCTGCGCCACATGCCTAACACAAAAATTCGAAACACATGGTTGCTTTTTTGAATTTACTCTCCGAGTATTTAAGTTTGCTCAGGTTACGTGTTTTCATTCCCAATGTGTGCTTTTTTCAAAACTTTATCTTTTAGACTTCGCTCGTCAACGGCGTGCCTGGATCGGGCGCAGGCTGCGGAGTAGGCATCGATCACGCTGCTGTCGCGAGAGCGCGCACTACAACCTACCATACGAATGGAGTGTCACCGGCTGTGGATGCTGGTAATCATACTTTGAGAACAGGGACAACTCCAGGGACCCATCCACTGTGGCGCGCTTTCTCCTTTGTGCCTGGTGCCTGCGCGCATTCTCCAGCCAACGCGATTGCAACTGCTTTTCGAAGGCTGGAAGGCCCTGCTGTAAGTGTATTTTTTTGAAGTGAAGCAATCTAGATGAATCATGCAATCTCTCTTGTTTGTATTTAGTCTCAGTGTTTGCTACTCTTAGGATGAATTATACTTTGTTCAAACTTTCACTTCTTGCATGGATTATATATTTCAAAATCTAGGTAACCGGATTCTCATCGTTGCCACACTTTCATGAAAACTTAAACGAAAGCACCACTGCCGCTCCTGTGCCACCGTCATTCGCCTTCGTGGGAGTCTTCGAAGATTTGCTTGGCTCGGCCTTTTTGATGCAGCGTGCTCTGGGGTGGGATGCAGCCTCCTTGCGTGCAGCCTTTTCAACTTCATCAAAATCCAGTCCTGCGGGAGATTTACCGAAACATCACGCCAATGAAAAGCTGAATCCCAAGACAAGATGCACCATTGAGGCCTCTGAGAGTCGGTAAGACAGGACGCTTTGCCTTTTTTTAATTGAGAGAAATAAAAAGGAAGAATTTATTGCCGCCTGATTGTGCATGCCTCAGACTTCTACATCAAATGCGTTGTCAACTTTTAGGTGTGACGAGCTCTTGTGGCAGCGCGCGACTGCCTTGTTAAAAGCACGCCTCAAGGCCATGCCTTATGATGACCAGATTGCTCTAGAAGTATTGCGAAATCAGGCCACTGCCAGCGGTGGTAGTAGCGGCACAAGTAGGAGCAGCAGTAGTATTGTAGGCAGCAGTAGCTTTGTTGGGAGTGCTGCACCGATCTCCTCTTCAACAGCTATTGGAGCACCACTTTCAAGTAGATCTGAGGCAATAATGGCGCAAGATCATGACAGAATAGCAGGTCCTGTGGACCATTCCTCCTCTCAGGAGGAAGACAATCCTTCCGCATGCAGCGGTATGGCAGCAGCAGGCCAAGAAGCTAAATTAGAGCGGCATACGGATGACGGAGGACACGGTGATGTGTGCCGTATACCATCTACGGGTGGCTTTGCGTGCCCAAAGATTTCAATTGCAACAAAGTTACCTTCCCTTGGTCCCTCAGCAGCTGGGAAATTGGATAAAAGTGGCAACAACTTGCCCAGCTACGATGCTGCAGCGTGCGTGCGAGTTCTTCGCAAACCTTTCTGCGTTATGCCCAACGTTGACCCTAAACTAGATGGTGAAACAGAATTACCTTGCCGTGTAGGGAAACCCTCGCAGTGGAACGATGCTGAAAGGGCTCAGGAAGATACTGAACTTACGACGCTGCCACCAAATGTGATTCGAGATGCGAAGCCTGATATGAATTCGTCACCCACGCCAGCGGCCGTAGCTGCGGTGCGTGGTTCATACGGAGTTAATCTCGCTGTTGCATCACCACCTACAGCTGCGTTTGAAGAGCCAGCAGAAGCAGGCACCCATGAAGATAATGTTGAGCCTGAGTCTGCCCCTCGAGAAGTGCATGAAGAGTCACCCCATATATCTCCATCCGTGCACTCATCAAAGCCTCAACTCCGGAACGGAAACAAATTCTTTGGGGGCTTCTTCTTTTCGGACTGAATGTTGTTCTATAGCATATGAACGCGTTGTGTGTTGCGTGTTTTAGAGGAACGCGCATCCACTCACGCAATTATTTAAGTGCAAGTGCAATCAACTCCACCACCAGGGCCGATTAGGGCGCTGGTATTAGTGCTAGCTTGGAGTATCGCAGTTTCTGGTCAGCAATTTTTCGAAATCTTATGTAATGGCGTTATCCTGTATCCTCGATAATTCAATCGCAGAGGGATAAATAGCAGTAGTTAATACAGTAAGCAGAATCGAAGGGGTTCTAGTGCGGTTATTAGTTCGGTTGAGGACACTCAACCCAGCCAAACTTGATCTGGGGACCCGTCAATACGCATTTTTTTGCTATTTGTTGATGTTTCTTTGCAAGTGGGGAGTATAATCTAATCTAATCCAATTAAGAAGGTCACAACTCAAAGCACAAGCACATTGGCACTAACAAAGCCCCTGGAACCATTAGTGTTTAGCAAATGATAGCGGATCAAACGCTCCGAGGTCTAGTGCGCGTTGGGTGCTAGGAGAATTCGCGATTCCTGTACTTGCTGGCGTCACCGTTGCTGTTGGCTTCGGTGGGTGATCAAGCGAGTGGTTAACTTGAGACTTTGGCCCAAGCACGCAGAGTTCAGAAAAAGGATCACTGGCAGCCTGCTGCAGAGGTGCTGCACGATACTGCGTTTGTTGTGGCGGCATCTCCATTGAGGGTGCGACCGGAAGAGTAGCCGGTACAGACCCATGCGACGGCTCAAAAGAGGCAAAAGCAGGTGGGCGAGGTGGCGGGATCACTCCCCCTGGTGGAGCTGAACGAAATTCACCTGGAGCTGGCTGCAAAGGTGGCGCAAGAGATGCATGTCCAAGCCCAGCGAATGGATCCTGGCCAGCTTCAAAGCGACTATTGTGCGAGGTATTCAGTGCAGACGACGACTGAAGATGAAGAACGAGCGGTGTTTGCGCTGATGCACTAGGAGTACCAGCAGTGTAGGCCATGGGTTGTGTTGGCACCGCTTGAGACTGCAACGCGTGCCGCAGTCGGCTCAGGTGCGCGTGCTGCTGCTGCAAGCGCATCACTAAGTCTGTGGGCGGCGGCAGTGGGGTTGGCGCAGCATTTGAAGCAGGCAAACTCGATGCCATAAATTCTAAATCGAGCAAGTCGTCTACCCCACCCAGATGGCTATTGCTGCCATTATGAGCTGCTCTGTGCTCTCGATTGGGGGAGCCAGGCGGCCCAGACACTCGACGCCCAACCGTGCGAGGGTCTGCGTTCCACATTTGCAAATGGTCTGACTGAGTTAAATAAAAGCGGTGATCCAAATCTGGAGGCACAGTAACAGAGACTGCCGGCTTCATGCCACCATCGTCCGTCAGGTCGATTAAATTCGACGCAGCAACATCGTCAGCTGCCTGGCCATTGCCGTCAGCTCTGTTCGCACCCCGGGCATTTTCGGGGTGGAGGTCTCTAATCCAGTCTTCGTAAGTCGGGCAATCGGGCCCCTCGCTTGGATGTGAGCTCAGAAATTCGTCCAAGTGCTTTTCAAAGATCAGAATGCAAGTAAGGCGGCTCTCCTCGCGGATTTTGTTCATATTAGCAATCAGCGCTGCTTCGTCCATCTCTGCGTCGGGCGGTGGGGCAAAAGTGTCTGCATGCTGCAAGTTGATTTTGGCTAGGCTCGCAGCTGCAGCGGCCGAGTTCGACGCGATGGCTTGCCACTGCGTAAGCGCTTCAGCAGCTCTCCCTTTCATCTGCGATAGACCACTTGGCAGAGCCCCTGAGGATAGCCCCACCGGTAAACTGCTCTGCAGCTTGTTCAGTACTTCCGTCGAAAAGCTGGCTGGTACACTAGGTGTAGTATGTTCGACAGAGACATCACCCGGAATGTCGTACACAGGACGCCCTTGTTCGTCCAAGCTGTAACTACTTTCGCTGTGCATATTAGATCTAGTAGAACAAAGTCTCCAATGCTAGGCGTGATTCGCCGACTATTATAAAAGTTGATAGACCAATAACAGATAGATTCTTTGTCGTGTCGCGCCGAATCGAATTAATATTCACGGCAGCTCCTGCGACAGCGTCAATCTATAGCCACGGAAGGAAGTTCAATTGCAACAGCGAAGAAGTGGGCCGGGG
>Ga0307930_1001648_pt1 | contig 17599 bp, 18 predicted proteins | sample OrgLakmetageno46_FD_203161 | JGI IMG/M metagenome (GOLD analysis project Ga0307930, IMG submission 203161) | Saline water microbial communities from Organic Lake, Antarctica - #46 | ecosystem: Environmental > Aquatic > Non-marine Saline and Alkaline > Saline | place: Antarctica: Organic Lake...
AGCTAGACAATTTCGATGCTTGCCCGCCTCGTAGACTATCATTGAACGCGCCGGTCAAGCGAGGGCGATTAGCATGGTGACCATTTAACGCCATCTTTTAAGGTTCTTTTTTAGCATTTTTAGCATTTTTAGCAGAATTTTTGAGACAGGCCCCGAAGGGCCGGAATTAGAAGACTAACAGGTAGAGAAGAAAAGCAAAGCAGCGCAAACTAAACCTAAGAAGCTAATCAGGAGCAGAATTATTTTGACGTGGCAGGTAAAACATTAACCTTCGTTGATCTATATATTAGAGTACTTACCTATGTGAATTTGAGGATGACGACAAAGTACTAGTAGATACAGTACCCTTGATGACGACGTGACGACGATGAAGACGACGTCGCGATATGATGACGCGATGACGATGACGTCGTGACGAAGCGTGGTGAAAATGAAGATGGCGTGGCCAGTGTTGCGCATTTACTGATTTAGGCACCATATCAGATGCTAGCATTTTTTAAATGAGAGGCCATTCGTTCATCAGACGATAGGTAGACTGCCCGATCACTACTTTTAGATTTGACTAAAGCACTTATTTTAAATTATTAGCCCATCGAGTGGCTGAAATCAAGATCATCATGCGTAAAATGCTAGCTTTACTTTGGGCAACTCTCATTTACTTAGCTTCGGCTGCAACTGCTGAGAAAATAGTTGTCAAAACATCTTCGAGCAGCAACACCAGGCAATTGCTGCCACCACTGCGAATAAAAACTACAAAATCATCGCGCATTAGCCTCAACCGCAGCCTTACTCTGAGGGGTGGTGGAGCTTTCGCGATGACTGCCGAGAGAACTTTATTGGCTACGCCTGTCCATAATCTAGCTGCGGCAGCAAAGGCAATTATTTTGTCTACGTTGGCGTGCATTCTCGCGCATATCGGGTTCAAAGAAGTCGTGTACCCGGCGATCTTTGGTCAAAAGTGGTGGTTTCAAGACGTTGATGCCACGACGCGTGAAGCCGTCGTACATGATACTGTGACAAGTTTTATCATGTCGCCTCTTTTAGTCTGGCTCTACTTTCTATCGGTGCGTCTTCGAATTTTCGCTTCGTAATTTCCCATTGGTTCACACTTACTCTACTCGTCTTAATGCGGCTACGGTATGCACTTTCGCCTATCTAATTTATCGAGTCCGCCTCTACTTCCTCAGGTAACAAAACTTGGCACTCAAGGTGTACTTTGCCGATGGGAAAGTACTTGTCAAGCATCGCGGCTAGGTCTTGCCCTGCACTGCGGCATGTCTGCCTATGACTTCGTGTACGCGTTCCCGAAAGACCCCAGCAAAGGCTATGTGTACTATTTACACCATGCTGCTGTTCTGGCTGTCTTTATGCCGGTGCTCGCCTTTGAAAGGCTTCATTTCTACGCTGCTGCTGCCGCACTCGTAGAGGCCACAAACCCTTTGGTTATGATTATGCAGCAGATTGATCTGTTTAAGTTGAAAGAATCGTATGTCGCGGGTTTGACGCGTGTCAACTGGCCAATAATATACGTGTTTACCGGAGCAAGTCTTTTGGTAAGCTGGATTGTTGTTCGATTGATGTTATTGCCTTTTGTTGGCTGTACGTACTTCCAAGATTCTGCCGCTTACTACGCGGGCGCGCCTGAACTGGCCATTCTAACAAAAATATTGGGTGCAGCATCAGTGGCTGCTGCAGCTTTTATTTGGGCACTCTCTTGTGTCTGGTTCGTTGATATGCTCAAAATTGGTTACAAGGAAGTGTTTGGGAAAAAGGCAAATCAGTGAGATTACCATGGTTGACCCGCTGTGCTTAACAGCTGGAATTTTGCGGGAGTGGCAGAGGCGATATCGGATGTGAACTCTGGACAGATACCTACACTTGTACATATCTGGAATGATTAAGTACGCTACTTCGGGAGAAGGGCCGTCAAGAGAATTGCTCCCTACTATAAATTTATGTTTATATGCTTAAGCCATTCATATTTATACTGCCTCATGTTTATAGTTTACAGTTTACGGCCAAGTAACTTATAACAACACTAACAAATTTCGCACGAGCATCCGCCATTACGGATCTCGGACGCGCAGCGATATATTTGGGATGGCTACTCCCGCATAAGGGCCACTTGGATATGCGCATATGAGCATAAATCACACATCACCCGCACAAGACGAATTAATTCCTAAACATTTAAAAGTCCATTTAATACATCAATCATTATCGAGAAATTGTACTGTATGTAATACTTCGACAAATTTCAATGCCCGACATGACGGCGCCATTAAGCGCATGAACTCGGGAGGTGTTCATCACCGTGGTACAAAGGGTGACTGGGGTGTAAAGGCGAATCCAGAGGTGGGCAAAGATTGTCAAAATCTCGATGCTGCCGTATAATCGTATAGATTCTTGAAGATGCCTCTTCAGCTGCGGTAATAACTTGAAGTCCAATATAGCGTACGCTTAGGAATGTCGAAGCCCCAGAAAACACGGCACCGACCACTGGTATAAATTTGGAGACCTCAGCCATAGCTGCCCCGCACGCCGCTCCACCAGTGCCTGCACACTGCGCTAAAGTACTCTTCATGACTTCAGCCGCAAGGAACTTGCCGCTGAATTCGGATGCCACTTTCAGCCCTTCCACAACAGCCACATTGTTAGCAGTACCCAGCCCTATAGCGTCTTCTACTTGACTAGGCGCAAGGCCAAAACATCGACCGATTTCTTCATTCATGCTTAAAATGATACCAATCGTGGCTGCCGTTCCAAGAAATGGAATCGAATTTATGCCCGCGTTTGCCCCCGCAAGTAAAGCATGGGCATGCACGACGTCTACCGCTGCTTCTGACCTCGCATCAACCATGGTAGTTTCGTAAGTCAACATACTTGCAACAAATTTATTGCGTTTAGTTGTAGATAACGATGCGGCAAGATCATTACGAAGTGTGGGAAAATCAAATTTATACATGTCCTTCAGTCGCCCGCTGAGAAGGTATACTCGTGACGGCAGCTGAGATTTTGTCGCCATCTGTCCTGCAAGTGAGACCGCATTAGCTGTTGGTCCCACAACTCCAAATTCTTCTTCAAGTTCCTTGCGAACTGACGCCAGGGTCTCAGAGGGAGATCTAAAGAAGTCCTCGAACTCCTGCCCGATATCCAAGTCCATTTTGCTTCTGGCAATAAATACAGGCCGACGTCCTACGCCACCGTTCTGCTGACAAGTAAACCGCCTCTCAGATTTTTTGCATTCTTTTGTAGTAGAGTGCTCTTTCCGGTCAATCAATTCTCGGTACATTTGAATGTCTGAGTCCTCCACACGTCCTGAAGTCACTAAAACGAAAGCGTCAAAGCGATCCATATTGAAAGCTTCATAATAGAGTGGACCACAGGCAGGAACAGCTGTAGTCCCACATCCAGGCAAGTCGTGATAAATAACTCCAGGAGAGTATGGGCTTTCAAATCCATCCTCGTTGTATGGAACTTTCACCCCCGTCATCTGCAAGGTAGAGACGGGCGCTGCACCTTGAGCCGTCGGCGGCAGCCCTCGAAGTGTGTTGACGAGGGTTGACTTACCCACACCTGATTGGCCGGTGATAGCAATATGGACAGGTTCACGCAACGTCTTGTTGAAATGATCTTCAGCAGAGACGTACACTTCGTCTGGAGTGGCGTCCGCAAAGCGTAAGGATTTGAGCCAGTCCAGAGTTTCACCGTCAAGAACGGCAAGCCTTGCTGCTTCTGATTCTGCGGTCAACTGAGCACTATTTGAGCGGTGCACTGGTTGTGGCCAACTTTGTTGATAATTAAGCGTTGACTGAGAATGCTCGCTTACTGAAACTTCCGTACTAATTGAGGTTGTTTGGCTTGCTCCATTGGGTGTGATATTCCATTGGTGACAGACCATCCCAAGCACTGCTAACATAACACCGGCGAGCGCTCCCGATTGAAAAATCACGCTAAAAGCACCCTTTCTGCTGCCAATGAATGCATAATATTCCTCGACAGTTGATTTTGGCGACTCATGACTATTGGCACGATGTTCGAATGATGATGGATCCAAGCTCTGGCCGAGATGGCTACTTCCTCTGCTCTCACAGAGGCTTCCAGTCATTGAGTCCGAAATATCGGACAGTGATTCCGGGGTGCATATCACAGGGCCTTCAAGTAATGAAGATCCAATGCCAATTCCAGTCGCAGTGTCCAGGCTGAAGTCTGACTCGCACCCTGAGCCCATGTTCTTAGGTTCGGAATCTGCGGCCCCCATGTCACGTTGAGTGTTGATTCCAGAAAGGGTGTCGATATTGTTACTTGACGATGGACCAAAATCATCATCGGCATGGTCTTCTGCATACCAGGCAGAGACCCCTGGCACACGGCGGAGAGACATCTTATCAATTTGAAGCGCTGCGTACCACGTGGAAGGTTTGAACTATCACACATCACCATAAGTACCATAAGTAGTTGCCAACTAAAACTTCTTCTTTCTTATCTTCTTCTTCGCCGAACAATCTTCTCGAGACGGACGGACCAGCTGACGACGGACGACGACTACTTTACAGGGAGGGCGGGCGTAAATAACTGGCTAATTCTCGTGGTGGGGTTGGTGGGTGGTGGATTTTCAAACGCGAGTCTTGAGTCTATCAGAAGTTGTTGGCGGTCTTTCGTGGGGAGGGCGAGTGGGCGCAGTGGACGCTTCGACTAGAGCACACGTCCAAGAACTCCTTCTTGTTGCGCAAGGTTCGAAATATATTGGGGATTACCGTCTTGACGTCAGCATTGTTGCACATTCCAAGCCTGAGCATAGATAGAGAGGAATGACGAAAACTCTTTCGAACACATGAGTCCTGGGGTAGCCGCCTCTTGTGGCCGGTAGCGTGATTGTTCCTGTGGCGCAACCACTCACTCATCCGCGAAAATGAGTGCCAGAGAGGGACCGCGAGGCGATGGTCTCCGCTTCGGCGGGGCTTTCTGCTGCGTGGCTTAGGGGGTCGTGCCCTGTCTGGGCCCAATGCACCGCCTTCCTTGTTGGCTGGCATCAGAGATCCCCACACCGATGTAAAGGCGGTGCTAGAGTTACGCATAGCATATGCATGCTTGCCTGATTGAGTACCACACTCAGTGAGCCATTCGAAGCGGATCCTTGCTTCGAATGGAAAGGACCAGGCTACACACGAAGGGAAAAGGCACTCAGCGAAGGGCTTTTATGCCCGGGTTCCTCGTTCCAGGACTTTGCCGGACCACTGGTGGCCCTTCACTTTGGCAAATGATTATTTAAGTTGAGCCTACATGTTGAGTGCCTGTTCCCTTCACCAAAAAAACTGAAACCTCCAGTCACATTCAAAGGGGCGTTTACGTTGCCGAGCCTACCTCAAAAGGCCCTCGAGCATTTCAAATTGCTTGAGCTGATTTTGTTTCTTTAGTAATCTGACCTTTCATCTTGCTCGTTGCTAGTATGCATGCTTCATCGAATGCCTTGTCATTTATGATTATACTGTGGACTCACATGGCAATCCTTGTTACCTTTGTTGCCTGCGGGCGGGCGGTAGGTGTGAGCTCCTCCTACAACAGAACGTGGGCCCATGTTTAGCCAAAGCACTTCTGATTCCGAAGAGATCGGAACATGCGTTATTTGCGCCGAAGATGACCGTGCGCGCGTGCACTTGTCTCCTTGCTGCTGCCCTGGCTTCATTTGCCGAGTCTGTGCTGGCAAAGTCACGAAGTGCCCTTTTTGCAACGAACCCATTGGGAAAGTGTGCAGCAGCTGGGCAGACGTTCAGCAGCACCGCCAGCAACTCGCCGAAAAAGCTGAAATGCGTCGAAAGCAAGCCATGAAGCTCTCTGCAACAGGGCGCCGCAAAAACGGAGTGCAACGACAGCTGCCGACTACCCTTCGGACATATCACAATCCAGTTGCTGCCAGCAGCATCAGCAACGGCAACGCCAGCACCAACGCCAGCACCAACGCCAGCACCAACGCCAGCACCAACGCCAGTAGAATCAGCAGCAACATTAGCAGCACAAGCAGCATTATTAACAGAAGTGCCGCCAACGCACCTAGCACGAGCAGTGTAAGCTCCAGCACCAGTAGAGGGGCGTCTTCTACGGAGTCCGTGAGCTCCAGTGTACCCACTACCGCTGGGTCGAAGCGGCCTCGGCCGTCCACTGGTTCGTCGCGCTGCACGCGTTCATCGACCGCCTCTTTTGGCAGCAAGGGCAGCGCTGATGACGAGAGCAGGAGTATTAGCGGCCTCAGCGACACCAGTAGGGACAGCAGAAGTGCGCCCGGCTGCTGCAGGCACGGCAATGGGCCAGATTGCGATTTATGCACGGCTGGCATCATGCACCAAACACGCCCCCTTACTAGCGGCATGCATGGTAGCGGCGAGATCAATGGCTGTAGAAGCGGTGGCACGAGCTTTCGAGACAACAGTGCTGACGACGACGACGGCGACGACTTTGAAGGGTTCGATTGTATTCGATCTACGCGAGCACCACGCGGGAAATTTCATAACAGCAACGACGAAGAGAAAGAGTCAACCGTGCAGCCGCCGCATGTAGATTTAGGTCCAACCTCGACCTGGAGAGCAGCTAATCCACCGAGAAGCGAAAGCAGTGGTTGCGGTTATGGAGGAGACGTTCAGCACGTTTGTATCGATGGCAGCATGCGTGAGGTCGTGGTACTCAGTGACTAGATGTTCATTCCATTGAAGTTTGAAGGTGCATCATGCCACAGCAATTTTGCATCCCATTTGCTGCTGGTATAATCCCCGGAACTTTTTCGACATTCGACTGAGCTAAGTGGTCTCATGTGCAAAGGGAATTCCAAGTGCTTTTGCATCGGCCTCTAGCTTAAGTTTTAGGTATAAAATACCGATATCCAAATCCGCTATCGGAAACGTGGTTACTGGTTACTACTCATACTGCTACTACTACTACTACTACTACTACTACTAGAGCTTGACTTGCGCTTTCAGCTCGCGAGCTCACGCGCTCTACTTAGAGTTTATCAGATGGTCCGACCAGAACAGTACACAGCAAACGGAGAACGAAAAGACAGAACGGCATAACGGCTGAGCACACGTGCCAGCTGCTGACTACAGAACGAAGAAAGGGTGATGGCTTTCTAATAGTTAATAGCGCCGAAGTTGAAGTCTCCGCCCAATACCCGATAGGCGGAACTTCTTGTATCCTTGTCCACCGCGCAACGCAAGGTGCACCTAAAAGCAAAACATACCTATATTGCTATTGCCCACATATTACTTACGCTAATTGGAGCCCCGTGGATCTCCGGAGCACGCAAGCACACCACAACACAAATCCGACACGTCCCCATGTGTGGCAATGTGTAGATCTTTTCGATTTCTTACTCTAAGTTCTTATGCCCCATATGTCTGACTTCGGTTTTCATTATTGCCAGAGATGTTAGTTATATATTCTAGAATCATTAGCTCCATGCAAAGTATTCATTTTGATGCAGGCCCTGAAGTTTTAAAACACAAGTCTAGATCAAGGAAACTTATCAGTACTATACCATGAGCACTCCTAGGAAGGGAACTCCCATTACCATTACGACGCCGAGGGCAGCAAGAGAGAGAGAGAGCGTGGCTGTAAAACAGGTGCCCAAGACACTCGCTACCGGATTAGACCGGGATCAAAATCAGAGGCGAAGGGTATACTCCCTATAAGATTAGCGGGTGGGCTGCTAAGGAAGTGCACTTCTTGAAAGACACAAGCATAACCTGGGCATAATGAGCATAATCATGGAATTCGGCCTTTAGTAAAGGGGGTCTACTATGTATTCATATTGTCAAGGTGTCAAAGCATATATCAATTCATATTTCATATTAAGATATATTTTTCAAGGCAGGCTTGATTGCCAATCCACTGAACTCTGATTATCGAAGTCTTAATAAAATGAATTATCATGAAAAACGAAAAACGCCGGAGCAAAGTGTAACAAAATGAATAAAGATTATGACTTGCTGCTTCCAGCGCATCTTCATATCGGCTCAATGTCTTGCTCTTCGTAGGGATTTAATGAAGTGTAACCCTGGCGGCGCTTCAACAAGGCGTGATGCGCCTGATTTGCGACGAATGCAGCGATGCCAATCGACAACAGCAGAGCAGCAATGCTAAAAAACTTCGAAACAAATATAGCTCCCAAGCTATATGAAAGCGTTTCACTTGTAGCCGCTCCGACATCTCTTTGTGCGTCTACAATCTCCGTCTCAATTTCTTCTAAATATGTCCTCTCGTTATCGATCGCTTCTTCTTGGAGACTTTCTAGAGCTTCCAGTTGCTCAAGTTGACTTTCTTTGTTTTCGACAGCATTATCATTCGCTAGTGCTGACTCAGCAGACTTCAAGTAGTTGATTTGAAGGGAGTGTTCTTCGATGTCTCGATTTATCTGGTCTTCAATACCAATAAGACCCTCAATAATTTCTTCCTCGCTTGCCTCAGGAATGATATCAAGAACATTTTCTTGGCCCGCTGCAAAAGGCGGAAATTTATTATGGATCAAAACTACGCTTACAACCAGAATTGTCTTAAAGAAACCCATCACTACCAGTAAAGCTGATGTATTATTTTATGAATGGCTATGTAAAAGAGATGATTATGTGAGAACGTAGTAGCGATGTGGTACTACATTGATGTTTTGAGACTAAGCTAAAGATTGATGACTTACATGTGCGATTATAATTGGTATAATGAATGTAATATATGTTTGACAAAATTGCAAAAATATCAAAGACGCGACATTCCTCTTTATGATTAATAAAAATGAATATGCCCAGAAGCTATACTAGTAGTTCACCTACTCTGTAATAGCGTAGACTTGATTTTCTTAACTTTTATTCTTGGTGATATTTTTTCGCCACATGATGTCTCAGTGGTGGTGCAGGAGTCCAGATGGAATTCGGCCGCTCAAGGAGGTTATGAGCTCTCTCATTGGGCGGATACCAAATATCGTAAAACCACTTGAGCCGATAGCATAAGAGGAGTATCAACATAGTCACGCCGATAATGATGAAAGCAATCAGTACAAAAACTTCCGGTCCTTCATCAACTTGGTCATACTTCGACCGAGAGGTGACCTTCTCTGGTCTATTATCCATCAAGTTACGAGTCCATTGTCGCCAAGAAATGTCTTTTCTAATTTTATCCCTATCAACTTGTGGGTAACTGTCTGAACGACCGCCCAGGTGTATTCCAGGTTCGTTCTTGAACGAATCTTTCTTCGTAACTATACCTTCAGTTCTTACATATTGAACTCCTTCGGTCTCAATTTGAAGCGACCATTCGATGTAGGCATTATAACAACGACTAAATAATGATGGAAGCGGAGGTTTTGCCTGAGCTTTGATAAGTGTGAGCACATTTTTACATTTCTGAATCGAGTTTGACGCATCTTGTAATATTGTGGCTAGTTCATTGTCGAATTTCTGCCGTTCAGCAGGATTAATGCTAGCAACGACTCTATCAAAAGAATCAAGGCACTTGGTGTCTCTTTCAATTCTACGACAAATATTGACCAAGTTGAATTCTTTTAAGACTTGCCCTAAAGCAACAGTGCACGAAAAAGCTGCACATAAGACTCGCATGGTGTCAAGCTAGTAAAATTGCGTACAATACATTACAGACATGATGTATTGGGACGTGAATCATGTTCATATCGATATTGTTATGTTTTCCGAGATTTCGCCACGACGGAATGCACACCACTGACTGTTCGTAATTCAAATTGAATGGAAAATTTTTATGTGTTGACTTCATTTATGATTCCTAAGCTTATTGGGGCTCCTTGAATAAGGAGCAGTCTATTACGGCGTACGTGCAATTGTAATAATGTACTTCTGTTTATATTCCGTACTTTTTGCACCTCCCCGAGGATTCCTTGATTGACAATTTAAATTTTTACGCTGTAGAGTGGCACAAAAATTATAAATAAGAGTGGCAACTTTTTGAGAGATACAATTTCTTTTTTCATTAAGTATACTAGTATTACTATAAAAATCGACAACTCTGATGGAAGACACAACCCGAAATGTTTCAGTGCAAGAATATTTGCGCTTTGAACTCAATCGCGCCGTAAATGGAAATGAAATATCTTCGTTACCATTTCATAAAAGTTCAACGCGGGAGGAGCGGGACGAGCTTGGCTCATCAGCACTCGAAATTTCAATGGACTGGAAGCGCATTCTTTCCCCGATGCTTTCCTACAAACTTATACAAGAAGCTTTGGTGCTTACACATCGAGAATCAAAAGAGTAATGACAAAGATCTGAGATGTACCTTACGACTGGCTTTGTTGTGCACCTGATCAGTAATTTGACGTTGCTCACACTTTACAGGAAGAAGTGCGAATTCAAGTCGACACTTACCACGGAAATGAAACAGATGTTTGTAGATATTTTGCAAGAGATGAAAGCGCTTGCCGAGCCTGTGCAGCGTCGATTGAAGCAACGCCACGAACCTTGGGTTGATTTGTTTCGAGAGCAAGTGGACATTGCACCTGGAAAAGGGACACCGAGGCGCGTCGTCGACGTTCAGGAGCTTGCCGAAATCTTGACTTTGGCAAATCAAGTAAGTTGGTTTGCGCTTTGATTGAAATTCTACGAAGACTTAGTCTCCTAACGGACTTACATTTCATGCTGTTCGTAGATAAAAACCACTGGAAACGACAGCTTCAAGGAGCACGACTACGCACAAGCAGTCACACGCTATGTTCAAGTAGCCAATGTTCTCAAAGACATCCGAGCTGTACGCCCTGAAGAGAATGCAATGATTGATGAAGTCAGGCTTAAAGCGACGCGAAACTTGACTCTCGCAGCACTGAAGAATTGGGAGTGGTCCCGCGCACGCCGTGCTTGTGATACGGTAATTAAATAGTAGTCTGAACACATGTTGTAATTGATGATTGAATAATAATGATGGGAGCTAAGCTCGTACTTAAACAGGTCCTTGAGGAGACAACAAATGAAACCATGGATCATATTGTTTATCTTCGCCGCGCGGAAGCCAACAAGCAGCTTGGCCGCTTTGAGCCTGCGTTTGCTGATATTGCCGCTGTTCTTAGTGACAGTAACCTCAATACAAAGGGGCGTGAAGCACGGAAAGCTCGATCATTGCGCCATGAAATGCGCAAGATTGAGAAACAAAGCAACGACGACTTGCGTGATCCATTGGCAAAGGGTTTGTCGGCTTCAAACATCTTCAGTGAACACCGAGTCTCTTCTCCTGAAAAGAATCCAGACGACGATGATGCGTTTAATCAAATGCCACATATTCAGCGACTTCGTGCAACTATGCGTGCAAAAGGCATTCGTGCGAAAAACGAAGTTCAAGATCAAAGCAGCGATTCCGCTAATCTTGATTACAACGGCCTCTCCACCCCACAAGAAGGAAAAGAGTTTGCCCTTGAACTTCAAGACGTAAAGGAAATTCAAACAAAACAACTAAATCTGTTTAATGCACCAGAAGTTCGCCAAAAGTTAGATGAAATCCGCTTGGCAGCTGACATGGAGCAGATTAGGTTCATGCATCGCTTGAAGCCATTCAAGGTTGATGTACAACGTGAGCTACTGAAGGAGTACAACTTCCCCGAAACTGAGACGGGTCTCGCCGCTATGGAACGCGCCATTGCAGCTCACATGGCAGACTGCAAGGAAGTAGCTATGTGCGCAAAAGACCTCATGTTACTGATTATGGGAGACATATGGTAACGGGATCAAATTCTAATGCAAGCAAATCACGGAAAGTATTCTCACTTAAGCGTTATCATGTACAACGAAAGACGAATAGTACGCACCAGTCGCGCGAAACAACTACAACAACAGCAACGTAGAGAGACACATTGCGACGCACACAATGCTCCAAAGAAATGCCAAACGATCCCATAATGCGGCCTCATTGAGGACATTTCTTTCTTGGCGATTTCTGAGTCAAGCCAATGAAGAGATAAAAAAGGGCAGAGAGGCAATCAGATTACTAGTACTGGATTAAGAACAAACAGCTATTGTGCTTCTATTTCTATTGATCTATAAATGTTTAGGATTTACTCGCACTTGCATATTCCTTGTACTCGAATATCCCCGAAGTTCAATGGTAGTCAGATACGCGCCTGTGCTTTAAAATACTTTGCGGTATATTAGAAGCAGATGCAGAAGCAAAAGGGAATCTTCGAATTCACTTTTCGGGGTCCCGGGGTGTTGCGTGTTGCGCGACTTCATTAGCAACCTAGCATTCTGCCTCAGTAGACGTATGGGGCTAAATTTAGTGTTCCTACCTGTATTTTGTATTTTCTACCAATCAAAAACTTGAAACTTAAAATGCTCAGGTGTGAAATTGTATCAAGTAAGTAGCGTAGCCGGTGCTCCTTAGCTCATAGCCCCTTTTCTTTCCGGGGTGTCTGAGATGTATCAGTACCAGGGATATGTGACTTTCGTGGTCTGAGTATAGCCCACCCCCATCTTTGTTTCTTCTTTTTCTGCGCCATAATACCTGCCGACTTGACCGGAGAGAAGACGCCAGATAGAGCCTTCTAGAACGCGCAGATACATGCCACAAGTGTAAATACAAATCATCTCTGAGAGCGTGCTATTCACAAATACCTCTGATTCGCCCTTTTTTGATGTAGAGGTGCAGTATGGAGATAATAGTCAAAAGTTATACCTGCCCAAAGACCTCCTTATGCTTTAGAAGAAGCAGCTCCCGTCAGAACAGCTTCAGCTTGCTCCGGTGTTGGCATGGACACCATTGCGCCAAGTACCTATGAACCACAGGAGCTCTGGTGAGAACACGTGAGTGCACTAGAAGAGCACTTGACGATGCAGTTAGGCGATTCTCTACAGAACCTCGCGATCTATTACATTTTTCGTACCGTAACGCAATGCGCTGCTGCCGCTGCGCCAACTTCTAATGCATCTTTTGGCCCAGCTTTAGGGCCACCGCTGAGAAGGCCGCTGTTGCCCGCGAGGGCGGCCGCGAAAGCGCCACGGAAGCAGTCACCTGCACCCGTTGTGTCCACGACGCAGGGCGCGGGGAAGCACGGTTGCCGCAATGGCTCGGCACTGGTTGTACTGAAAAGCATGGAGCCGCCGGAACCCACGGTCACGAGCACGTTGGGCACGCCCGCGTCACGCTGCAACGCTGCCGCAGCAGTTGCCACTTCGGCGTCGGTGGTGGTAGGCAAGCTGACGAGGCGCTGCAGCTCCGTTTCATTGGGGGCAACGTAATCAACGTTCGCGAGAAGCTCCCTGATGTAGAAAAACCAAAGCCCATTCGCACACAATGAGCGATATATATTGAAGGCGAAGCATACTTACAGAAGCGCATTTGTTTGCTAACAAATTCGTCGTAAGGACGTAGTGTGCATATCGAAAAACGAATAAATACACAAGGCATACTTGGGCGGTGGCGTGTCATCGCCGCCGAGGTCCAGAATCACGGATACGCCATGCAATCGTGCGTGCGTTGCTACTGCCACGTTGATGGCGTCGGGAATTTCCCTTTGCAAAAGCACTACAGAGGCAGTGGCGACGGCAGGCAGCACCGAGGCTTCCCAATCGGTGGGCCTTAACACAGTGGCAAAAACAAAATCATTAACAAAACAAATACAAATGTGAGCTGTACCACCGAGAAGAGATGGAGCACGCAGGCTTTATCGGCGGCACAAATGATACGCTGAACTAGCCACCTACAGTGTCAGATCACATCGAATTCACTACTATAGCTAGAATAGAACCCCACCAGTCGGCGTTGGCAGCGGGCACGAGGACAATGGAGTTTTCGCCACCCGGTTGCAGTAAAATGACGGCTTGGCCTGTGGGGCCTTTGGATTCAAAACTGAGGCTCAAGTCCACGCCAGCCTCAACCATGGTCCTCCGGAGCATGGGCGCGTGCACATCGTTCCCAAACACCCCGCAGAACTGGACATTGCACCCCAGCCGAGGCGCGAGCCGCCCTGCAGCAACTGCTTGGTTAGCACCTTTGCCACCCGGCAATACCTAAGCGCATGATGTGTTTCAAAAAGATCAAAAGGACACTTCAAGAATATGAAGATAGGACATGGCAGTGGTTTCGCTAAGTCCGTCGGCTATTTCAAACTGTTTATCTTGTTTTGATAATCACTACCTGTCCACCACTTCCAAGCAGAGTTTCTCCGGGCACGGGCAATCGTGGGATTGATACTACTATGTCTGCGTTCACCGAACCGACAACCAAGACATTGTTTTGTGCCATCATTGACGTGATAGATGAACGCCAATTCCTCTTAAACCCGACCCGCTGTGAGCTAAGAGGTACAAAAGCAGAGGTGAAAGTTACGAGCCCTGCCAAAGCAAAGAACTCGGCAAGACGCATCGATAACCGCTAAGAGGTATGCTTTGAAGTTTCCTTACGTTGTGTATACACAATTTGTGATGTAATGACGTTATGACAGCGAAAGGCGAAGTGGAGGACGAGCGGTGATGGAAATCAATCAACGATTTCAAGATCTCCATCAAGAAGTGAAAGAGTTCTCAAGAACAAGAACCATGTTTACGGCCCTCGGAAAGAAAACTTGACATAAAATTACGACATGCAACAAGTGCGTGGTCTTTCGCTTGAATCTCCGACGTGAGGTCATCCAAATCGTTTCCTTGTTCAACCGAGGATTCACAAGGTACGTCAACTTGTGGCAAGGGCGCCTCAACTTCATGTGGAACATCTCCCTTCTTGCGCTTTGCATACATAGTGTCTGATGATTTGCTTTTCAAAGCGTACAGCTTTTCGCGCAGGAATCATGACTTCTACTGCACTTGTTATCGCAGCGTCAACTTCGACGGCACTCTTCTCTGAAGTCTGTCTTTCTTCGAGCGATGCTGGCGAGAGTTTCTCACATCTCTCATCCATACTATCTTTCTTTAGGAATAATGAAGTTTACTGGTGTTGTTCTCGCTCTCTTCCTCGCCGCCGGCGCGGATGCGTTCGCTCCTTCGAGCGTGCGCTCCAGCCGTGCCCTCAAGCTCAATGCTGCTTCGACCGCCCCTGCTGTCGAGCAGTCCCTCGCCACGGTACAAAGCGTATCCATCTAATGTTGTCGTAGCTCGAGATTTCTTGTGATTTATTTCTTATCGTTGCCCTATTCCCGACCATGTGCACCCACCATTTGGAGGGAGTTGGCTTCGGTTGCAGAAGGAATCATGTCTAGTTCAAGTTTCTCTAAGAAGTTCTTCGCACTTCCCAAAGATTATACTTTTCACACTTTTTACACCAGTCTTGTCTTCACTACTTTTCTGGCCTACAAAATGGCAGGATCTAAATTCTTTGCTTTTGATATTGATATTGATTCTTGCATAGGCGGCCAACGAGGCCCGCGGCCTGGCCATGGACTCCATCGCCGCTGCCGAGTCGGGCCACTTGGGCCTCCCTCTGGGCGCCGCCGAAATCGGTGCCGTGCTCTGGGGCCAGTCGATGACCTACAACCCTAAGGAACCGACCTGGCTGAACCGCGATCGCTTCGTGCTTTCCGCGGGCCACGGCTCGATGTTCCTTTACTCGTGGCTGCACATCAGCGGCTACGACATCCCCATGAACGAGGTGGCCAACTTCCGCCAGTGGCACTCGGCCACCCCCGGCCACCCAGAGTTCCCGAACTCGGAGCACACCACCCCGGGCATTGAGGCCACCACTGGCCCGCTCGGCGCCGGCATTTCCAACGCGGTGGGCCTGGCGGTGTCGGAGAAGATGGCGGCGGCGCGCTTCAACACGGCGGACCACACCATCGTGGACCACCACGTGTTCGTGCTCTGCGGCGACGGCTGCCTCCAAGAGGGGGTCTCCAACGAAGCCATGTCCTTCGCGGCCCACGAAAAGCTCGACAACTTGATCTTGCTCTTCGACTCCAACGACGTGACCCTCGACAAGATGGCCGAGTTCACCCAGTCCGAAGACCACGCCATGCGCTTCACCGCGCTCGGCTGGGACGTGATCACCCTCACCGACGGGCACGACCTCAAGGCCATCCACGCCGCCGTGGAAGAAGGCAAGTCGAACGACAACGGCAAGCCGACCGCCATCATTTGCAAGACCATCATCGGCAAGGGCATCGACGAAGTGGCGGGCACCAACGCGGCCCACGGCGAAGCTGGCGTGAAGTTCGTAGACGCGGCCCGCAAGAACCTGGGCCTCCCCGACGAGAAGTGGTACGTGGGCGCCGACACCTACAGCTTCTTCGCGGACCGCCAAGCCGAGCTCACCAAGGGCTACGACGAGTGGGCCAAGACTTACGAAGCTTGGGGCGCTGCTAACCCAGACCTCAAGACAGTGCTCGAAAACGGCCTGGCCAAGAAGCGCCCGCCTATCTCGGAAATCCTCAAGGCCATCCCTGCGGGCCCTAAGACGCCAGAAGCCACCCGGGCTTCGGGCTCCAGCATCATCAACCAAATCGCTGACGTGCTCCCCACTTACGTGAGCGGCAGCGGCGACTTGCACGGCTCCAACAAGAACTACATCAAGGGTGCGGGCGACTTCGGCAGCGGCTTCGGCAAGACCTACGCCGGCAAGAACTTTTACTACGGCATCCGCGAGCACGCCATGGGCGGCATTGCCAACGGCATTGCTTACGGCGGCGTGTTTACCCCGTCGTGCGCCACCTTCCTGGTGTTCGCCGACTACATGCGCGCGACCCTCCGCATTGCGGCCCTCGCCGAGCTCCCTGTGTCGTACATCCTGACCCACGACTCGATTGGCGTGGGCGAGGACGGCCCTACTCACCAGCCTGTGGAAACCGTGTCCGGCCTCCGCGTGTTCCCGAACATGGACGTGATGCGCCCTGCTGACTACGACGAAACCGCGGCAGCGTACGCGTACTCGATTGCCAAGACCAACGGCCCCGTGTCCCTCATCTTGACCCGCCAAAACGTGCCTCAGTCCGACGCGCCTTCCGACTTGAAGCGCGAGGGCACCCTCAAGGGCGGCTACGTGCTCAAGAAGGAAACTGCTGAACTGACCCACATCCTCATCGCGGCTGGCTCCGAAGTGCAGTTCGCCATGGGTGCGGCCGAAGAACTCGGTGCTGGCGTGCGCGTGGTGTCGATGCCGTGCATGTCGCTGTTCGACGCGCAGTCCGCGGAGTACAAGGCGGAAGTGCTCCCAGCGTCGTGCACCAAGCGCGTGGCCATGGAGGCGGGCGTGTCGGCGCTCTGGTACAAGTACGTGGGCTTCGAAGGCAAGGTGCTCGGCGTGGACCGCTTCGGCTTCAGCGCCCCTGGAGACATCACTTTCCGGGAGCTTAAGATGACCACCAAGGACCTGGTGGAAGTGGCCAAGTCCCTCTAAGCGTTAAGTATGAACACAAAGCCGCCCTTTGCACAGAGTTGGAAAAGCAATCCAGCCCAGGAGCCGCGATGTACCAAATTATATGAGAAATATTTAATTCCGCCAACGGTAGTCCGCTTTTGTTTCTGGCCACTTGCCCATTTACCGAACTCGAATCCGAACTAATACAAACCCAAATGGCACAGAAGCCAATGCTGCGGGCAGAAGTGGGAATGCGCGTGCGTTGCGCAAACAAAGCAAGTGCGGAATGATTCAGGAGGGAGAGGGGCATTGGCCAAATTCC
>Ga0307930_1001650_pt1 | contig 17594 bp, 20 predicted proteins | sample OrgLakmetageno46_FD_203161 | JGI IMG/M metagenome (GOLD analysis project Ga0307930, IMG submission 203161) | Saline water microbial communities from Organic Lake, Antarctica - #46 | ecosystem: Environmental > Aquatic > Non-marine Saline and Alkaline > Saline | place: Antarctica: Organic Lake...
TCTTCTCCTATACAACTAATTATTATTTTTTTTTTTTTGTTGCCCCCCCCCCCCCCTCCCCCAGGTTCGAGGCGCGATTGTGGAACACGAAGTGAAAGAATCGAACCACGGCAACGCTGGCAATGCAGTGCGGTACGTGAACCCGGTGCAGCTCTGCGTGCGCGCGATGCGGCGGTTTGGCAAAGACTTGCAAGTGATGCAAGCGGCGATGGCGTTTTTGACCAACTTGTGCATTGGGACCTCCGACGACTCGAATGAAATGCGGTAAGAATATGAGGAGGCGGGTTGATATTCATTAATTCTCTGAAGGATATTTTTTTAAAACCACTTTTTGCCTTCCTTTTGCTTGACCTCTCATCTATGTCTCACTTTTATTTTCTATATTTTCTTTCCTTGTTGCCACTGTATGTACACTTTCTGTTCTATACCTATAGAGTGATCGTCTTGGGAGAAGGCGCGCACGAGCTGGTCCTCGACGCCATGGCGTACTTTGAGCGCAAGTCCGAAGCCAAAGGCCTGCTCTTGAACCGCATGGGCATGGCGTTCCTGCAGAATTTAACGGCGGGGGACGGGGGGCACAAGCCTCGGCAGCTGCTCCTGAGCCCCGGGCATTTGAACTTTTTGGACCGCTTTGAAGACATCATGTTTACCTTTGCAGGCGATCAAGTGGGCATTTGACAAAGATTTAAAACCGAAACATAAACCTACTTTGACCTAATACAGCTTAAGTCGCTCCAACCTACGTACCTAATATTCGTTCATGCATTTGGAATCCTCTAGGTTGCCTCTTTCCTTCAAAACTTGAAAAAAAAAACGGATTGGCTCACTTTCTCACACGTGTATTACTTTCCTACGTCAATCTCATTCTCATGGCAGGTGGCTGCAGGGCACGGCGTGGGTCTCTTGGGCAATCTCTGCATTGGTTGGGATGACGACGAGGGAGCCGACGGCGATTTACCAGGTGCAGAGAGGCGACGGCAGTTGATGATGTCCATTGATGCACCTCAGCTGATTGGCACCGTGCTGCGGCAATACAAGATTCAAGCCCCCATTCAGGTGGCGTGCTTTCGCGCCATTGCAGCGTTCTGTGAGGGGAAAGGCCCCAATTCGGACGCGCGCCGCGAAGCGTGCTTCAAGGAACGCTTACATGTGCTCGTGTGCGAGGCGCTGTGCAACCCGACTCTAAACGCGAAGCGGAACGAATCGCTGTTAGAAGCAGGGCGGCTAGCCATGGGCTGCATTGGGTGGGACTCCAAGAAGAGGCACCACCGGCGCAACGCAATCAAAGGGGTCATGGCCGACTACAACTTGTCGATGAACACCGGTTGGTTCGTGTGCTGCGGCCAGCGGTCCATCAAGGAATATTCCCCTTTCGTGGCGGACCGCCGGTTCAGCAACATGGGAGACGAAGGCGACTTGTTTGAAGAAACCAAGGTGAGAGTTCATGTATAGTACGAATAGAAACTCGAGTATGAGATTCATTTTGCTTCCATACCCGCCTAATTTCCTTCTTAATCCTATATATATGCGTGCCACTTTTCAATTCCTACTCTTTGCGCTGGTCTTCCGTGTTTTGGAATCTTGTGGTTGTTCTTTTGACTACAGGTGTCTGCCAAGCACGATTTCTCGAAAGTAGACCAGGGCATAGCCGCAGAAGGAGGCGAGTACAACAACCGAAACGACGCCGAGGGCGCGTCCGAAGACGTGGATTCCGTCGTCAGCTCCCAACTGCACGCGTTAGGAGGCGCTGGCCAAGCCTCTGCTTCCAAAGTCAAGCGCCGCCAGAGCACCAGCCGCTTCATGCCGTCACCGTTTGGGGGGAAGGACGCGGATAAAAGCAGCAAGAAAACGACGCCCTCCATGTCGAGCGCTCAGGGAGCTGATGCTGTTAGTGCCCCTACTTCAGGCCGGAAAAGTTCAGAGCGCCAGAACCCCAAACCGAAAGGCCGCAAGCCCAAGAGCGAAACGCAGGATGTGAGCACTCTGGGTCCTTCCGGCACTATTGGTGGCGATGGTGAAGAAGGCGAAGAAGAAGAAGAAAAGACCTGGGGTAACTTGAAGCAGCGGCTAGAGTCCAAAAAGCGCGAAAAAATGCAACAGCATCAGCAAGAAGGCGCTGCTGCAGACGGAGCCAGCATCAGCGGCAGCGCTAGCGGCAGCGGTGCTAAGAGCAAGAGCAAGAGTAGCGCGGTGCGGCGCCCTAGCCTAGGCCGGTCTCAAGGCTCTCTGGGCCAGGAAGAGTTCCAACGCATGCGTCAAAGTTATGTTGAGGAGGATATTTCTCGGGGCAGCGGGGGCGGCGGCAGCATTAGTGGCAAGAGTCAGCGCACTCCGAACCCCAGAAAGGGGGGAATCACAAAAGCCACTCACGATGAACCTGTGGGCGTCTTGGGCAGCGAGCATGACGTTGATAGCATTGCAGGAGATAGCTGGGCCGATTACTTCACCGGGGGTCGCGACACGGGCACTGCTACAGCAGCTGCTGCAGGAGGCAAAAAGAAGAGCAGTTTCGAGTTTGGGAGCATCGCATCGAGCATGGTCGGGAAAAGTGTCCTGGCGCAACGGTTGGAAGCCAAAGAAGCGAAAGGCAAAAGCGTTGAAGGTGAAAATCATTCGTCGAAGCGGCGGTCGAGCATCGGCAATGGAGCAGCCAATATCGCGAAGGGGTTGCTAAGCACACTGGTTATGACTCAGGTGAAAAAATGAATGATATACTGGTTCGGCATTTTTATATTTTTTTCCCCTTCGTTGTTCCTTCTTATGAGGCTCATTTATACCTTTCACAAAACTTCCCACGTCCTTCCGTTGATGCACTGATGCATTTTGTCGTCGTCTCAATACTCACATTCTCCTCCCATTATAACAACGGTGGCCCTCACTACAGGCGGACACAGAGAAATTGAACGAAGCCCGCGCCCACCAGCCGCCGACCGCGAAGAACTTGGCGATGCTCGATCCACTGTCGAATGGGCCCAACGCGACCCTGGGTGGCGGCGACGACAACGACAAAGACGGCGCCAACTCGGTGGCGTCCTCGTTCAACCCATTCGGAGGCAGAATGGCGGAAGCGCCAGAGCATGACAACACGAGCCGGGCGGCTCGCGTGCTCGCGCGGCGCAAAGCTCGTGGGCTGGCTACTCCTGCCAACGAGGATCAGGATGGTGGACAAGATGGAACATCAGGAGGTGATGGCAGTAGCAGCACCAGTAATGCCCGCGGTGGCAGCAGCGGTGGTGGTGGGGGTGGCAGTGAAGAGGCAAAAGATGGCAGCGGCACCAGCGGTCTCAACGACAGTGCGCTAGCAGTAGCCGACCCCAATGATTTAGAAGCCATTTTGAGCTTGCACCACGGCGCCGAAGATGCTGCAGAGAAAGCCAAAATTGCGGCGGAGAAAGCGGACCGAGAGCAGCGGCGGCTGGAGAAAACAGCCAAACGCGAGGAGAGAGCAAGCCGCATGAGCGAGAAAAGCGAAAAGCGAAAAAGCAAAGCCTCGTCCTCATCTCGCCGAGAAGATGGAGAAGGAGAAAGAGAGTCTCACCGCGAAAGCAGAAACAGCGACAAGCGAAGGAGCGAGAAGAAGTCGGAGCGTGCATCTCGCCACAGCAAGGCAGAAAGAGGAGGTGCGTCTGGTCGCATTGCCGAGGAGGGCGACGGCGGTGGCAGTGTTGTTGGCGTTGGTGGTGAAGATGATGATGTCGCTAGCCTGATGGGTGGCAGCGTCCGAGGAAGCGGGCGCAAAAGCAAGCACTCTCCTTCCCCGTCTTCTTCGCAACCTCGCCCGCCGGGTATGGCGCCACCGTCGTCCTTGCCACCGCGGCCACCATCTACCGAAGACTTCCTGGTCAGTGGCCAAGGCCCCAGTGGAATGCTGGGGTCAGAAAACGGCGACCATGCTGTTGACGGGCAAGAAGAACGACGGGAGTCCAAACGAAAGGAGAAAAAGAAGAGCAGAAAGTCGTCAAGACGAGGCGCGGAGCGGGAGTCCGGGAGAAGTTCGCGGACTGGCGGAGAGGTGAATGCTCTGCTCGCAGGCATGGTGCTAGAGGAAGAGCCAGAAGGAGGCGAAAATGTCGATGAAGCCGCACTGGAAGCTATGTTCCGAACCAGCCGTGCCTCGCGCGGCCCGAAAGCTCCGATCTAAAATACAAATAGAAGGCCCTATAGACGACGAAAAAAACGCCACCTCATTTCGTTGCTATTTGATATTGTATCTTAAAGCCAATTTTTGATGTAATGTAATTCGGGGGGTCTGTTGTGCTGTTGTGCACACCGCAGAAATACAAAAATAATAAAGAGAGATGGGCAGAAGAGATCAATATTTGGGCACATAGGCAAATGATGGACTTCCCGTACTTCGTATACTTTATACTATTCATCTCGCGTTTTAAAGAGGTACATATGAAGCCCGAACTCCCGAAGAAAGAACCGCAACTACACACCCAAAGAAATAAGACCAAACTTACCACCCGGGATAATCGATCTACATCTACAGTAGCAGTATGATTTCGCGGCGTACACGCAGCCACTTTCCTACTCAAGGGCCACTGCATACAAGAAATCTGCGTACGTAACAATGCCGTCTTCGTCTTCGTCGATAGCTTCCGCCACATCTCGCAGCAGTTCTCCAGGCACACCATGCGCGCCCACCGAGGCAAGCACGTCCCGAAGCAACTCTTCCAGCTGAAGGAGGTCCAGCCCGAGATCTACAGGGGGCTGCCCCCGCTTACGCGGCGAAGAGGACAGGGGCGTTGCGGCGTAGCAGTTGAAGAAAGCTTTGGGGTCAGGCCAACTGTGCGCCACTTCCGCGAGGCAATCCATCACCTTGGTAAACGAACGAAATTGGAATGGCAGAAGCAAAATGAGGACCAGCGGACGAGATTACAAGACTACCAGTAGAAGCAGGAGCTCAAAATAATATAATTAAAGACCATAATTGTTTGCTCACCTCATTCACGTCTTCACTGTCTGCACGCGCCCTAGCAGGCCCCTCCGCATAACCATCGTCGCCAAAGTTGAAGCGCTCAGCAGCGGCTTCGTCTTCTGGGTCGTAATGATCGCGCGACCTCTGCCCGTTGTCATCTAAATGCACTTCTTCTCCGTAGTACTCTCCTCCTCCATCGCCCAATCCTTCATCACCAAAATCGCCGCCTCGTTCTTTTCCGTATATCTCCTCTTCGTTGTGCTCCTCGTTATCGCCATCGTCGTAATCGTCTGCATACCCATTCTCCTCGTAGTACTCCACATCAAATTTGCCTCCGCGCTGGTGATGATGGTGCGCTGATGACTGCGGCTGCGGCTGATAGTAGCCAGTTTCATCATCCTCATCTTCTTGACCGAGTTCTCCGCTCTGTGCATAGTGCTGCTGCTGGTGGTCGTGTGGTTTCTGCTGTCGAGCAACAGGAGGAAATCCGCGGTGGCGAGCTGGATAGCCCTCGCCGCAGTAGCCGAGTGGGTACTCTTCAGACGCTCGTTCCTCAGTTTCGATGTCAATTTCGTAGACGCCTCCTTCTTCTCTTTCATCGTCTTCGTACCCGTAGGCGTCTTCAGTGTCGTCTGCGCCACTGCTATCGTTAGGAAAGGACCGATTGGCAGCATTGGCCGCGTGCAAAAGTGCTTCTTGCTGTGCTAGCGCTGCTCTTGAAGATGGTGTGCTAGGGCTAGCGCTCGGAAGAGTGCGCTGCTGCTCGTGATTGTTCGAGCTACCATATCCAAAACGCCCGCTGTGGCCACTGCGGTAGTCGCCGCCTTCACCTGATGCGCGGAAGCCAAAATTGCCCATGGTTCCATTCGAGTCTTTCAGCATTTCGCCGAGCCCATCTGCTTCTTCTGACGACAAGCGCGTCGTCTCTGAGGACGCCGACGGTGCTACATGCACTCCAGGCATGGAATGAGGATAACGAGGATAGTCTTGTGACTCCACAGCAGCAGTAGCAGCCCCGGCTGTATTGCTGGCATTGCGCATGCCACTTCGCGCAGCTGCCCGCTGTATGGACGCCACCGCTGCGGAGCCTTCGCTTGCAGCAGTGGGGGCAGGGGACGGCGACCGGCCGTTGCGACGATTTCGCTGTTCTGAAGGTTCATTAGTGTGGTGCTCCTGTTGTGGCTGTTGTTGCTGCGACGACGACGAAGAAGACGAGAACCAGGAAGGTGCACCGTTGGAGAATCCCGTGTTAGCTTCGGCGCTGGCCACTGCGGCGGCGACCTGGGCAGCAGCTGCACGATAACTACCATCGTGACGATGTTGCAACCGCTGAGGCGTCGACTCGGGAGTTGCTTTGGGCGTTCCTGCAGCATCGTTGCCGAGGTCTAGAAGAGAAAGCGTGATTTTCTGCAAGCGGCGCACCTGAAAAAAAAAAACAACGGAAAGGAAATGAGGGCCCGGAATTCAAACCAAAAAGGTTCAAGGAGCACGGCTCTCTAATTGCTTTCCTAACACAAACAATGACACGCGCACACGATACCTCTTCAGCGTGGTTGCGTTCCATTTCCGCGACTTTGTCAGCGTGGGTCTTGGCCATCATCTCCATTGCGTGCGACAGAGTGCTCGCGTCCGAAGTGGACAGCTCGGACTGCGGAGCGCTAAAGACCGGTGCTGGTGCTGCATGACTCGAAGGCCAGGAATCGCCAAATACACCACTGTTGCTGCTGCTCTGGTTCGCCGTTGGCCTTTCACCTACTCCTGCAAAGAACGACGGCGACGATGATGATGGTGCTTCGAAATCAGGTGCAGCAGCTGGAGCACGCCTCGACCGTTTACTGCCTGATTCTAACAGGCGAAACTCGTCTTCTAAAGCGTCTGGGCTGGACGAAACGTGATGTACAGTTGTCGTCACGAGGGGCTCATACGGTGGCCCAGCAACAGCAGAACCGCGGCCAGAGTTCTGATGATAGTTATGGTGCTGTAAAGCATGCGAATTCCGGTTGTTCGAGTTAACATTGTCTACTATCGACCGAGCCGCGTTCTGTTGCGCTTCTTTCGCCAACTTCAGCTCTCGCTTCAAATCAGTCACAGCTCGTCCTACGCTGACGGCTGCCGCTGCTGACATGGACTCTTGATCAAGGTTGTTTGCTCCCCCTTCTGGAATCGCATGATCGCTTTGGCCACCAGCGGCTGTCTTGACTGGATCTAGCCCACCAGCAAAAGCCGACACAGACAAGGAATGCGCGTGCCGGGCGGACTCCACCGCCTCCTCCAGTAATGACACGTCTACAACCATACCACCTGCACTATCGCTGCTGCTGCTGCTGCCATTCCTCGCGGTCCTACTATTCCTTGCCCTTGACGGAGATGATGACGATGATGACGATGATGATGCATCGCCCCACCGGTGGCTCAAGTGGCGCAGCACGCGGCTCCGCTGCAGCCATGCAGCGCCCACCCCAAGGGGGGGATGCGTCCCCGAGGGGTCCAGAGTCAGAGCCGCGTTCACGTCGGCGAGCGCGAGGGCCAGGCAATGGCCGCTGTCTTGTGGCCCTGCCGCACCTTCTGCTTCTTCTTCTTCGCTGGCTGCTGCTGTGTCGGCTACATTACCAGCGCCTTTACCTGCACCTGCACTACTAGTGCCTGCCCTCGCGGCTCCCGCGCTCGAGTTGCGCAGCGCCACAGCGTGGTCGTTGTCCGCCGCGCTTTTGGCTTCCGCTGCTGCTTCTGGCAGGGCCTCCGCTGCGCAAGCGAGCACTTCCAAAGCTTCTGCTCGCTTGAGCAACAGGTCCGGTTGGGCCGACAAACTTTTGCTCTCGTCGTCACTAGCCCCTTCCGCGGTCCCTTCTGCTGCCTTCTCTATCACCGCCACAGCACACGAGTAAGCGCCGATCGCCGCTCGCAGCTGACGCAGTGCTGTGACGCTTTCACTGGTGCTCGGATGATTCAACATGAGGGTCTTGCGCATGCGCGCCACTGCTAGGCTAGCTTCACTGCCCCGGCATGCCGCCTCCACAAGGGCGCAATGCTGGCCTCGACACAGCGCATCACCTTTCAGTACCCACGCAGCAGCCCGAGCTTCTGGGGGCAGAATTGGGGCTGTTGGAGGCGGCGGAGGAGCGCGGAACGTGATCACCGTCTTCGAGCGGGGCAACACAACACTCTTGGTGGGTACAGTCTCGGAAGGGTGGTAAATGCCGAGAAATTCGTCGCCCGTTGAGGAGGTACCGTATTTGGGAGCATGTGAGGCGTTGTCGCCGCCAGCGCCGCCGTCACCTTTGCTGCTGTCAGTACCAGGACCTTTGCCCTTCGTTGTGGCAGCGGCAGCAGTGGCAGCAGAAGCAGTGCCCGTGGCGTTCGGAGGTGGCGACGAGCGGCCCGTGCTGGTTCCTCGAGGCGCGTCATAACTGCTGCCTTGCTGAGAGCGTTTGGGAGAACTCGGAGGCGTGAGACGCGATTCTCGGTGGTTCGCCATGCGGGCTTCGTCGTCAGTCGTCATGGGCCGCACCTGATTTACATGAAAATTACGCAAATGGTATTGATAGATAAATGAACGAGAGATATGTATACCATAGCGAAGGAAAAAAAAAAATTGAACAAAAAAACTTACTGCAGGCACTATATAGTAATGCTATCATCAACCCAAGTTATGTCTCTCTTTTACCGTCGTCCGCGGCCGCATCTCAGGCACACTGCTGCTCGCCGCATGCAAGGAGGTTACTGGCGCTAGCGGCTGCCAGCGGTCTTTAGCTACTTTCTCTGCTTGCCGCTGCGCTTCTGCCTGCGCTTTCGCAGTTTGCCGCGCAACATGCTTGGCAGCCGCTGCTTCGGCGCGCGTCATGAAGGGCTTGTCCTTGGTGTCCTTTCTACTCTTCTCTACTTGGGGCGCATTTAAGGAGGACACAGAGGGCGAAGAAACGGATTGCTGCACTGCCGCATCCCTATCCAGTGCCGGAGCTTCACTGATATTGTTGGCATTTGTAGCAGTGGCAGTAGCAAGCAAAGGGCTGAAGGTGCACCCGTCCGTTTCGTGAGCCGCTTTCATGGCACGTTGCCGATGGCGCTCGGCGCTGATCGCGAAAGCATGCTCGTGAAGCCGCTCAAACACGCTATCTTCGCTAGTAGTGCCTTTGCTTGTGCCTTTCTTCTTGTTGTTGCGAGCAACAGACTCCATGCTCTGCCTGCGCGCTGCACTTCTCACCTCGCCTTTTTCTTCTTCTTCTTCTTCTTCTTCTTCTTCTTCTTCCTCGTCAGCTTCGTTCTCATTTTCTCCCTCTTTTACAGTCCAGCTATCGTTCCTTGACGTTGGATTCTTCGCATACACCTTGGGCGCCGTGGACGAATTGCTAGCAAGTACTTTTGCAGCGCTGGAGCGCAAGTTGGGCCGAGACAGAGGGCCTTGGCCAGAGGGCAGCGACGATCGCTTGGAATTTCGAAGCACGCCGTTGACGCGATACCTTTTTCGATGTGGGAGAAACAAATGAAGGACTGCAAGTGAAGAATGCACAGCAGAAGCGGTTTCTCTTTCTCTTCATCATTAAGTACATTTCAATTCTATTCTATTAAAGCTGCTCTGATTCTATAAACGTGTTCTCAAGTAAGTACTTCTGCAGGTACGCGCGTACTTGTTGGTTTTCGGTTGGTAGGATTTCTCGATAGAAGCTTTACTGCTGCCAACGGTAATGTCGGGCGCATACTTGAAACGGGTTGCTGACGCTGCCGACCTAAATCAAACCATACAGCGGCAGCGAAAATAAAACTAAAGGAGTGAGAAACCGCAATAATTGTTTGAAGAGAACACTTCTAAACATTCAAGGCAACTGCCTACCGCTCCGCCGCTCGCGCGCTGCGACGGGCCAAATCTTCCTTCATGCGGTTCAAAAAGCCCCCTTTCTTTCCACCACCCCTGCTGCCTCCCTGGGGAATCTCCTCGTCAGCTTCATGCAGACCTCCGCTCAGCAAGTGGGCAGGGATGCTGCTGTCGGTGTCCGATTCTTCGTCAGAATTTACAGGGGTCATGCGATTGGAGGTCGACACCGATGCATTGTGGTGATCATCTTCTCCTGCATCTTTGTTGTGCTCATCATCGTCACGGCTGCTGCGGGCAAACTCCTTGTGGTGATTGTTCTTATCATGGGCTGTCGCTAGCTCAGGGTCCTCCACTTGCTCGTCTTCTTCGTTTGACTCATCTTCGCTCGCACTCGCGACGTCGCCTTCCTTTGATTCATCGTCCTCTTCCTCCTCATTCTTGGCCGTTTCGGCATTCTTCATTCCAGTCTCGTCCACTGTCGGCGATGCATTCACAGCTGCTTCTGCAGTCTGGTCGCCGGCTGCTGTTGCTGCCATGTCTGATGACATCGGAGGCACTGGTGGGGTCGCACTTGTACTCCTCGCCCGCCGCTTCGCAATGAGGTCAGCCACTTTGTCGTGCAGCGGGGACGTGCGGTGTGGTGCTCCTTCTGCCCCTGCCGCCCCTGCATTGTCGTCTCGGCTGCTGCTGCGGCTGCTGCGGCGCCTGTTGTTGCTGTCGACTTTAGCACCAACACTGCCACCACTGTGACGGCCTCGGCTCGCGCTCCGGTCGCGACTTCCGCTGCGGTCACGGGTCGCTAAAATTGGCGCGAACGTGCATGCGGCTACTTGTGCCGCTTCTGCTTGGGCTTTTCGTTCCCGTGCTTTCTTGGCGGAGGCTGCGTGCTGCGCGTAAAGCTGCTCGAACCTAGGCACATTAGAGGAAGACGTGGCGGTGCTGGTGGTTTCTGAGCCCGATGGCCCAGACGGCAACTGAGTTGGTGAAGAGGGAGCCTGTGGTGAGTGGGGAGGTCTCTCGAGGGGGCGACCGCGGTTATCACTTCTTTCGTGTTTGGAAGCATCACCTTCTAGATTGTTGCTAGCTTGAAGGCCATCTCCGGGTTGTTCTTCTAAGCCATCCTCGCTGCCATTGTCGCTAGTGCGCTCAAAAGTGGGCTCTTGGTTGTTCTCGGCGTAAGCAGCACGCAGGCGGGGGTCTAAGGATGAAGACAGTGGGTTGCCGCCACCGTAGCTTTTGCCGCTTTCGAAGGAAATGTTGCTGACGTCAACAGGTGGCGGGAAACCATTCTTGTGAGCATTGTTGCCCCTTCCACCAGCAGACACCTCGCCGTTTTCCTCATCTTCGCCAGTTTCATCCACGTCATATTCGTCGTTCTCGTCTTCCTCGCCATCTCGATTTCCATTGCTCGTGTCCTCAACTCCAGCACGCGGGCCTTCTAAGTCATGATTGTCATAGCTCGAATGATCCCTTAGACCACGGCTAGACAGGCGCACCTTTTCAAAACTGGGCCGCAAATGGGCGTTGGAGTAAGTACTACCAGTAGGCGTGTGCGTTGGAGCAGGATTGGTGGCACCAGCACTGGCAAATACGGCATCGATTTTCGCTTGCTGCGCTGCTTGTGCGGCAGAATCGTTCAAGCCACCAGCACCGCCACTTCCCGTGTTGAGGAAAGGCGCAGCGCCCGGCGGGAGCCCGCCGCTTTTCTTGCCAGACGTAGTGATGTTCGGGGCAAAAGTACACTCCGAATCCAACTGCATTGAAAAAGGGAGAGAACGCATAAAGGGAAGCATGCCGCAAGACATGACATAAAATGTTGGTAAGTCGCCACAAGTACTCTCTCGAAACACACACATACACATAACAAGTACACGGATGTGCTCGTAGGAACTTTACAGTGCAATAGCAACAACCCCACACATGTAAAAAAATAAAATAAAATTCTTACCTCAAGCTGAGCTTTCTTTGCTAGGCGCTGTTTTTCTTTGGCTGCTGCCTGTTGAGGGTTCGGATACAGGGGGCGGTGCATGGCGTTGGCTTCAGCTCTCGCATCTAATTCTCGACCTTGGGCCGTGGCAAGCGAGGCTCGCACTGGCGCAAAGGGCTGAGGCTCAAATGGGTCTGGATCGGGCACGTCCTGTTGATAGGAAGAGAAGAGAGTGAGAGCAGCAAGACAAAATGAATGATGAAGTATCGCGCAATGAAAAGTGAAAATGTGAAGCATCGTCCGGAAAGTTCTGCGGTGAGCCCCGCATGCACGCTCGCCCTTACTCTGTCCTCTCGTTCGTCTTCTTATTTCAATCACCTCGCCATAGAACAGCTTTTCTTGTTGCTTGGCTACGTGTTCAGCGGTGCGCTCGGACAAACTCTTGCGCCGCACTCGGCCGCCGTTGCTGCTGCCGCTCGCGTAAGCGTAAAAGTAGGGGTCCTCCACATTATTGTGAGGTGAAGAAGAAGACGAAGGGCTCGGGCTGCGGCGACCAATGTCAGTGGCGAGTTGAGGCTTGAACGGGTGCTTGAAAGCTTCGGCTTCGGCGATGGCCCGGCGCTTCTCTTCGACCTGCACACGTAAAGAAGAGAAAGGGGAAGTTCATGTTCGTACACTCAATATAAAATGCGCACACAACTAATGGTCGTTGTGATGCTGAAAGGACCCAAAATACGATCATTGACCTAAAAAAAGAGGAATCTTGTTCCGTTGTCTTACCCGCCGTGCGTCGTAGTAAAGCTGCTCAAAGCGCTCCGCCTGAGACTCCGCAGCACTCCCACCGCCACCGCCGTCTTCGAATGCATTGCCGCCCCCATTTCCTTCGTTATACTCGTCGTCGCCGCCGTCACGAATCCGTGCGGAACCGTAAATGCGCGCCGGCAGTTCGCGGGCTTTGAAGGGTTTGTGAATTTCTTGGCCGAACGCGTCCCCTGGGCCTGAGGGCTCCGTGGACTGCAAACGGTACCTGTGTACACCGAAGAGAAAGAATGCAAGGCATCAAGGTGCACGCACGCGAACGCACGCACACGAGTTATGAGGCCAACAGCAATGCGCACTTTTTTAGAAGGGATGATTCGTTAAGTACACGTCGGTTCGCATCTGGGTGCTGACATTTGTTTGTTGTTTGTTCACCCGTGCGCGCCGCCGGGGCCGTGCCCACCGTAGCCCTGCACGCCCGGCAATCCTTCCTCGTACATGCCGCCGTTGCGGTGCCTAAGCACCCCCATCGCGTACAAGTCTTCGATCCGGTCCATGTCCGCGCTTTCTTCCCGCGCCCACCTGTGTACATGAGAATATGCCCATCACCACCAAAAAAGAATCACCACCGATTGCAAACATAAAACAGAAAGAACGAGGAAAATAAAAATTGAAAAACAATTGTCTAGAAACAGCGCTCGTGTGACGACAGACATGGCCTTGTTACTCTTTCTCCTGCTACTCGTATAATATACCGGCTCATGACTTGGTTCCATTCTTCGCGAATGTGCGCTTCCTCATCTTTGGCCGCTTTAGCCGCCTTGGAAGCCATCACTTCGGCGCCCGATTGCTTGGCCCACCGCTCGGCATGGTCCGTCAAACGCTCAAAGGCGGTGCCCTGTGCCACGAGAAAAAACATTCGATCGATGGCAAATGAAAAGAGGGCGAATCAGCGAAAGTACAGCAAGGAAAGAGTTAGGGTGGTTCGCCTTGGTTGCAGGTCAGAGGGCGCAGAGTATTAGCCAAACTCTAACATTGAAAAAACAAATACGTATTCAATTCCGTTAGAAGGAGATCGAAAAGGCAGAACAATCGATAAGTGAACAAAGTGCCCGACGGATGGTGACTACGCAAGGCCACCCACTTACCGGTTGAGCTGAACGAGCAGCTTCTGCAATCCTTGAGGTAGAGGCGAGCGTAGGCTGAAACGCCAAATCGGCGTCCAATTCGGCTTGACGAGCGATGCGCCGCGCAGCCACACTCCTAATGAGATCCGGTATCATAAATTGAAACCATAAGAAGAGCGAGAAAGAACGAGAGACAGTGCGAGCGTCAAATTGCGAGGAGGGGTGGAGGCTAGGGAAGATGGAACGCCGCCCAATTAACAATGTTTCTTCGGGCAACGCCAGCAATTCGCGGCAAAAAAAAAGAATTAAAGGCATCAATTTCATTGGGAAGTCGTTGCCGTACCGGTGGTGCTCGTACAAAAGGTCGGTGCGTTCCGTGTGAAACCTTTGTTCGCTGCTGTCTTCCCACTCCGCACCTGCACCGCTCCCACCGCCGTGGCCATGCCTTTCGCCCACCCCCCTGTGAGGGTGGCGGTGATGGTTGCCGTAGTGGGGCTCCTCGGGCGGCTCCCAATCGGACGACGCGCCGCCGGCCCAAGACTGCCAGGGTCCGCCTACAGAGGCGCCACCGCCACTCACCGACGAAGCTCCGCTCGAGAGGCCGTTCCGGCGCAGGAGCAGGTCGCCCGCGCTGCGGCCGCTCCCGTTGCTCCTCGCGTCGTTGTCCTCGTCGCTCTGGGCATCATTTCCCAACGGTGGTGCTGAGACTGCAGCAGCAGCAGCCGCCGCCGCCGCAAAGGCTGCGGCAAGAATGTCGGCAGACACCTTGGCGTCTGTGCTGGCGCCCGGCGGCTGGTCGTCGTCGTTTACACCGGCTGCATACCCACCGTCGTCGCTGCCAGCTGTCCCTTTTCGGCCGGGAGTTGGGGCATGAGAACTGGACTCGCTCGCAGAGAGGTAAGCCCAAATGTGCTCGCGCCGCTCCTGCGTTACTGCATCGATGGCGCTGACGTCAGCATATTCCGAGGATAGCTCCGACTTCCCATCTGATTTACGCAAAGGAGATTGGGCGTGGAGATGAAGCGTGGGTTCGTACATTTAAATCAAAGCATCGACGAGGTGCTAAACCCGACCACGCTACATGCAACAAAAGAAGGACTTTTTCAAACTCCTCAACTGTCGTACCTTTGTTGGTACTCGTTCGGTATTGGAAAAAGGGCCGCTCTGGCGAGGACCCAGTGCTCTGCATCCCAGAAGAACGATCCTGCTCCTGTGCACTGGCTCCACTGCACACAATGACAGGAGGAAAGGGACTAACATGATGAATTACTTATCAAAAATAGCATTGTCAGATCGTATAATATTTAATTTGCGGCGTATGTATTGTTTTGATTTGCCCCGTTATCCACGCACATTGTCCGAGAAGCCTGGCAGTTATGAAGAGTTATGAACCTCGCAGAGCAGTCGTCGTCCGAAGAAAGTTTTGAACTGCGTCTTTTGATTTTCGATGAGTCGAACGAACAACAACATCGTGAGACCCCCCTGTAACCCTCAGAGTCGTCTGCATTTATTTGCTTTGTGCTTTCGTGAGGCCGTGCTCGACAACGACATTCCTCATCCCGACATACATCCCTATAACGAATATGCCGGGCTAAGGGAGAGCGCTTCGCTGCGACCAGCTGACTAGCTTCAGTGGAGAGCCCCAACACGAGGGAAATCGGTACTTAGAAACAGGTGGCCCTCATAAGGAAGAGTGGCTGTCAGTTTCGAGCATAAGGGCATAAAGGGGGTACTTCAAATCAGACCTGCACTAATAAGAGCTCAACATGACACACCCCAGCGGGCCTTAATTCGACTTATGTTTTTACTAATAAGAGCCTAAGTTCTTCAGCCGTATGTGAAATACATTTGGTTTCGACACTCCCCTTCGATGGCTTTCGAGCTGTGGCGTCTTACAGGGAATCCGGTACACTCTTTCCAAAAATGATCTCTGAAGATCGGTGGATGAATAACCCTAGGTCTGGTTTTATTTATTTTCATTTCATGAATAATTTCCACATTCGTGGCTTGAACTAGCATGTGTCAATGAGGATTGCATTACATGGTTCGAATTCGACAAAGCAATGATTCCGTCAGTTCAGCGAATGTCAAGTTGACGGTGGCCTACTCCGGAATCTTCTTTATGTTTGTCGAATAATTCCACAAGCGCATTGACGTACTTGCGATGCCACTGATCAATCACTTCAGGGGTAATTGAATCTTCATTGAGCTCGGGGAAGTCTATGGGAGCGCCAATTATGGTGACAATGTCGCAGTTAGGGCGAGGAAAGAACGGAAACGCCCACCATCCGAAGAAAAGGACAGTTGGAATTTTGTATTCATTTAGTTTAGCGCGTAGGTCGAGGAACCAGTTACAGCTTTCGTAAGTTTCGGATTCTCCAAAGGTGTACACTGGGCAGACCTGGTACCCATGCCGTAACGCATACTTTATGAAGCCTTTGCGTTTCATTATGTAAACCCGTTCAACACCGCGTTCATGGAAAGTGGCTTCTTCAAATCCACCAGGGATGATTGCGAGGTTTCGTTTTGCCGCCATGAGTTTTTTCATGCTCGAAACAGAGGCACCTTGCATGTTTCCACACCACGCAGCAATCCAGCCAAATATCGGAGCATTAACAAGCCCGTCGAATATAAGCCACACAAAACCCAAGGCGTGGAGCTCTGGCGCATGGACTCCATTCCATGAGAAACCTCCACATAATATTCCATGAGGATGGTAGCACAGCAATGTTTTCTCTGGTTTAATGCGTGAAACATCTGCTCTGAGTTCACAACGTCGGTAATAAGACCGAGGCTCCTGCTGTTGGAGCCATTTTGCGAAGCCTGGCCATTTTGGAATGTGTACCAAGTACTGGATGGACAAGAGACCAGTTAATATTGTTGCAGCAGTATAATATCCCAAGTACCATAAGACAATTGGAAGTGGCACAAAAAATCCACCTAGAAGCCACGCGCCTATTGTAATGAGGTGCACAAGAAAGCCCGGGAAGATCTTCATCCGTCTGCCGAGTAGCGATATTGACGTGGCACAGAAGTAAGTAACCGGTCCGTCGAACAGAATTAGAAGCGACGACGCGATTTCAAACCGAATGGAATCTTGATTAGATCGGTCATCAATTGGTGTGCGACCCACAGGTCACATGTACATGCAAATAGAACTAAATATAGAAGAACAGCAATCAACTTTCTTCAATTCTTTCGTGCATCGTACATCCTGCATCGTACATCATCTCAGGGTCTGTATTGAATCACACGCATCATTATAATGAATGCTAAGGTAGTTATCGGTGAGATTGAGCCCTTGGACATGATGACCTTGGTTGTGCACGACAATGATGGACCCAATTAGGGCTATAAACTTATAAACTAACTGAGCCAAATCTCTTATAGGTCTCATAATCGTGGGAATCGTCCTTTTTCAAGATTTGATAGACTGAAGAAGAAAGTACAACGTAGTTGCAGTGTGGTCTTGATATTTTTGTTAATTCTTGGTTAACATCTTTTCCATTTCTTTCTCTTGAAAGCATTTTGCAAGCGTAGATCTTTTCGAAGAGACTATTCCATTCTACTTCAATTTCCCTCTCTTTCCATGATTCAAGTCCTATCGATTTGAATATCTGTAGGCGTAAAGGAAATACCAAGTGCCTATGCATATCACTTACTCTGTTTACAGAGACGCCCCCTTTACTCCAATTCCTTCTCTTTATTTCTCTCTCACAGCTTAGCGATTCTATTTTTCTTCATTTTAACGTTCTTTAAGTGAGAAATAGTTGTTAGACTTAGCTCGAAGTAAGTGTATGGTATGAGGATGAGTAGTTTCTACCAAAGTTTCAAGCAAGTGCTACCGAGTGTATCAGGGTTCAGGGTGATTTATACAAGTGAACACTAGTGAGGTGCTAAGCACGCACTTCGGGCGTGAAGCTGGAAAAGCGGCATTTGGTCGCGTAGAGAGAAGCTGTGCTAGGGATGCACCGGGAATCACGCCCAAGGAGCAGAACCGACATGAGAGAGGAGATTAAAAGCGAGATACACAAGAAAAACAATAGGAAG